>ERZ773104.519-NODE-519-length-60747-cov-14.150217_pt1 | contig 60747 bp, 56 predicted proteins | sample MGYA00511920_ERZ773104 | MGnify/ENA primary metagenome ERZ773104 (study PRJEB29015, sample SAMEA2737857) | human gut metagenome | biome: human gut; feature: human-associated habitat; material: faeces | place: China | collected 2012 ... | reverse complement strand
CGCATAAACAAGCGCTTTGTAAGCTCCCATAAGGGATAAAGATTATCTCTTGGAGTTTTGGATAGCGGTTCAAGCACTTTTGTGCAACCTGCTACAAATCGCATAACAATGCGGATTTTCAGCGCTTCCCTTTCGGTTCTGTTGCACGGCTTTTTGTAAGCTGATGTATCTTTAAAGACCAAATAAAGACCAAGAAAACCTGTTGTGACAGCCCTCTGCCGTTTGTTTTTCTGTAGGTTACTTACAGAATAAAAAATAAGTTGCGTCACGTTTTTTATAAAAAATGTCGCAAGCCTACGAAAGCTCCCCAATAAGAGAATGTAAGACGAAAGCGAACAGAATTTTTTGAAAAAATGTCGCAAGTCTATGAACGCTCCCCTATAAGCAGAGTGTAAGGCACAAGCGAACAGAATTTCAAAAGATTTTTTGAAAAAATGTCGCAAGTCTATGAACGCTCCCCTATAAGAGAGTGTAAGGCACAAGCGATCAGAATTTCAAAAAAATATTGAAATGATGTCGCAGCAACTTCCCGACCCATCTATAAGAAAGTAAAAAGGCAATAACGCCGAAGTCAACAATTCATAGGAGGAAAAAACCATGAAAAACTTTATCAGAAACATCGTCGCACTGGCAGCTGTACTTACGATCGGAACAGCTTCTATTCCCACGACCAACGATCTGCCAGTTTCGCTCACTGTGAGCGCAAGCGCAGCGTCGATATACTCCGTTACCGACGCCCGCAACGACCTTGCCACGGTCAATGCACATCCATATTACCTTTCCTACTACCGCAAATACAACACCAAATCGGTGGTTAAGGCTTATCAGAGGCTGATGAGATGGCTTGGCTACAGCCTTGATGTTGATGGCATCTACGGTGCCGACAGCCGCAGCGTTTGCAAAAAATTCCAGCGCAAATATTACCTAACAGTAGACGGCTGCTTCGGAGATGAGTGCTGCCAGAAAATGTCAGATATTATCAACTCCGTGATAGCGCCAGACAGTACGGAAAGTCTCGACTTCTCGCGCGCATACAACTACGCGCTTGCTTACTGGTGCGATCGAAACTACGACTACAACTACTACGAGGGTATGAACTGTCAGAACTTCGTCAGTCAGATTTTCTTAGCCGCAGGCTTCCCAACCAGCAGCAGTTTCAAAAATGGAACATACGCTTTCATCAACGTAGACGGCTTCCTGGATTATATGCGCGCCAAGGGGGTCGCTTACACCTCCGGCAGACCCAGCGTAAGCAACGTTAAGCCGGGCGACGTAATCGTTACAAACAACGGCAACCATGTGATGTTTGTAATGGACGTTTCCGGCGGGAACATATATGCATCTGGCAATACCAATAACCGCGACAGAATAAGCGTTTCCACCGGAGTTATCAGCGGGGTACTGCACACGTCTTCGCTCTTCTGAGAGTCCGACGGTCTGAGGCTCGGCGAAAACCGAGCCTTTTACCGGTTTATTGATGATTTCAAAATCCCGCACAAATCGGGATTTTGAATATGCGGCCGCACGGACGCGGTTCAGATGATAAACACTTCCGTTTATTTTTTTATTGACAGTTCATTCCTAACATGATATACTAATATATATCAAATTTCTCATTTCTCGGAGGAGTATTATGAAACAATTTCTTTGCTCAATCGCAATACGACCTGATCTTTCTAAGGTAGATTATTTTTACCCTGACGATCCCGCTAAAACGATCGTACATTCCTGCTTTCCCGCAATCTCCATGATAGCCAACGCCGGCATAAAGCACGGCGATGAGCTTATCGTGACACCGGTCGTTACCAACTCCAGCACATCAGAAGCAAATCTGAATGCGTTTATTGCCGAGCTGACCGCTCTGGAAGCAAAACACAACATTAAATTCACCGTTGAAGAGCCGATTCGTGTTGAGCTGAAAGAAACAACAGCGAAACACATCGCATTTTTCAAGAGCGTTTCCAGGAGTTACAAAAAAGGTGCAGAACTGTACATCGACCTTACATTCGGTTCGAAGGTGCAGGCGATCTCGATATTCCAGTCCCTCTGCGTTGCGGAAAGCAACGGCTGCCATGTTAAAGAATTGTTATACGGCTCCTATATAAAGAGCGAGGCTGACGCAGGCAAGGGTTCAATTTACAGCCTTCGCTCCCTTTACGAAATCACACAGCTTCTCAACACATACTCTATGTTACCGGATACCGACCTCGAAAAGCTGCTTGATTCAGTTGGATAACATTAAATACTGCTGCCATGTAAAATACGGTTTTACATTGTATTTTATCTGATGGACGGTATGAGGATATTGTGCTATACTGAATATATAAAAAATCAGGTTTCATGGAGGCTTCACATGGATATTCAAGCAATTCGTAAAGCATATAATAATCTGCCAGCTTCATACAAGCACGCTTGGGGGAAATTTTCAGCTGTCTTTAAGGAAGGCTTTGCTCTTTTTTCTCAAAAATTCAACATTGATTTTGACAATGAGGAAACAACTCTTGCCGAAGAAATTAATCCAGACATTTGGTTAGCCGACGACCTGAAGTATCAGCATGAAGTTACTCCGCTGAGTCTTGACAATCCTAACGACACCAGAAAATACCGTATGCTCGCCAAAATAACCATGTGCGCCTGTGCCTACTGCTTTGACAGCAGAGTAGGCGCTGATGGTGTTGTATATCGTAAGCTTGACACGGAATCCTGCGATCTATACAGCGAAATTTCTATACTGATGCAAAAATACATTCTTGCTCCCGAGAAGATCATAACAATCAGGAGGGAGGAAGGGAAAACCATGGCAGAAAGCATTTTAAGCTATTTGCACTTGCAGTATAAGAGCCTTGCACTGGTTGATTTTAAGAAGAACAAAAATAAAGAATCGGCAACCATTTCGATAGATGACGATGAAAACCCTATCGATATTTCCTCACCCGATACAGAGATCAACATGGAGGATACATCAACGCTCGTGGCGGTTTTCAGGCTGATCGGCGAAACAAAATTGACCGGTGCTTCAAGTCTCAGGCTTCAGGCAGACCTCATTTTTAAGATCTTTTTTAAGAATAATAATCCGAAGTCTTGCAGAGCAGCCTTACAAAAATATTTCAGAAAGGACGATAGCGGAAACAGCAAAGTCGACTGCATCGACGAACGTTTAAAGAAATTCTGCTTTACTTGTCTGACAACACTTAATAAAATTCCGTCGGATGAAGATGTAAGGACATTCATTTCTGTTGTAGAAGTCGGCAATGCTCTTCGTAAAGAATCCGATCTTCCTCCTATTTTTGAAGCAGAGTGTATAGAAAGCTTTTTCTTCTCTAAACTCAAAAGAAATGTTTCAACTCCTAAAGATTATTTTGAACACATCAGAAACGTTGATTTACAGCATGCTGAAACAATAAACGCTTTGATGGCAAAATATGCTTCAACAAACAACGGTGTTATCTCAAGGAGAACCTTGGATAAAACTGTCGAGAGAGCGCTCAACACGCTGCTGACCCAGCACAGAAAAGAGCTGGAAATGCTGCGATAATGCATTGTAAGGAGATTACGCATGAAATTTATTACATACCATTCTCAAACAACTGTTTACATCTCCGATGAACATTTTTCCGTCGAAAGAACGGGCACTGACAGTTCGATTGTGCTGTCAGTGCCCGGATTTTCTGACAGCGTAACTCTCTTTGATTTTGGTACGGCTATGAGTATAGCGGACGGGGATACGGAAAATGCAGAGCTTGTCACTCAATTGATCTATGAATTTGTACAGAGAGATATTTCCGGTGGCTGCGATGTAATCTCGGTTGACCATATCATCAAGGAGATCAGCGGATTGTGCAGGCAGAGCATTTACAAACTCATTGCGGACTGAATCATAATCGAAACACGGAGGTTTATCATGGGATCGTTTGACAAGGAATATGTTGAAAAACTGCTGAAACAGAAAAAAGATCAGGAAGCATTTGATTACTGCATGGAATTTGCAAATGACGGTGATGCGGAAGCGCAGACACGTATAGGGGTATTTTATTATAATGGCACCGGAGTAGAGAAAAATTACAAAAAGGCTTTTGAATGGTTTTCCAAGGCAACAGAATTAGGTTCAATAGAAGCTATGTGTAGGCTCGGGGAATGCTATGAGGATGGCAAAGGTGTCAAAAAGAATTGTTACCAAGCTGTTAATTTATATTTAGAATCTGCACGGAATGGCTTTCCTAGGGCTATGTGCTGCTTGGGGTTGTGTTACAAAAAAGGTATAGGTGTATCTGAAAATAAAAGGACAGCAGTAAAGTGGTATAAAAAAGCAGCTAAACTGAACTATCCTGCAGGAATGGGCAATCTTGGCGTATGTTATGAATATGGCACAGGAGTTAAAAAGGACGAAAAGAAAGCTGTAGAATGGTATACAAAAGCTGCTGAACTTGGTAATGCTAGTGCTATGTGCAATCTTGGCGTATGTTATGAATGCGGCACTGGTGTAGCAAAGGACGAAAAAGAAGCTGTAGATTGGTATACAAAAGCCGCCGAGCTTGGTAATGCTATAGCTATGTGCAATCTTGGCGTATGTTATAAATATGGCACAGGAGTTAAAAAGGACGAAAAGAAAGCTATAGAATGGTATACAAAAGCTGCCGAACTCGGTTATGACCGAGCTATGTGCAATCTTGGCGTATGTTATAAATACGGCACTGGTGTAGCAAAGGACGAAAAGAACGCTGTAGAATGGTATACAAAAGCTGCTGAACTCGGTTATGCCAGGGCTATATGCTATCTTGGAGAATGCTACTATTATGGCACAGGTGTAAAAAAAGAGGAGAAAAAAGCAGTAGAATTATTTACAAAAGCCGCCGAGCTTGGTAATGCTAGAGCCATGGGCTATCTTGGCATATGTTATGAAAATGGCACCGGTGTAGCAAAAGATGAAAAAAAAGCTGTGGAGTGGTATACAAAGGGGGCAGAACTTGGCGATGATCAGGCTATGCTTTATCTGGGGATATGCTATGGTTGTGGAACAGGCGTCTCCATTGATGATCATGAAGCGTTCAGATGGTTTTTGAAATCTGCAAAACTTAACAATAGCTTTGCTATGCGAAACCTTGGAATATACCACGACAATGGGGCTGGTGTGCCATACAGTGCAGAAAAAGCTTTTGCGTGGTATAAAAAAGCTGCTGAACTTAATAACAGCAGCGCCATGTATTATTTAGCCAATTGCTATGCTTCCGGTAGTGGAATAACTAAAGACACGAAAGAAGCATTTGAATGGTATAATAAAGCTGCCGAACTTGGAGATTGTGACGCAATGTATAAGCTTGGTGTGTGCTATATGTCAGGTACTGGTGCCGCTATTGACATAAAGATGGCTGTAAAATGGTATACTAAGGCTGCCGATCTTGGCAATGTAAACGCATTATTTAATTTAGGTCAACTTTATGAATATGGAATTGGCACTGATAAATCTGATAACCAAGCATTATATTATTACCGTAAAGCAAATGAAAAAGGACATTCAGAAGCATCTAAAAAAATTCAGAGTTTAGAAGGCAATGCCCAACCCCAAAATAAAGACGGCGGCTTAATCAATCAACCAATAGAAAAGGAAAGTGAAGCACACAATCAAGATAACATGACGCTGAAAGAAAAAATCAGCAGACTTACCAAACAGCTTGAAGAAAAGGAACGTGAGAGCCTAGCACGAAATCTAGATAACATGATGCTGAAAGATAAAATCAGCAACCTAACCGAGCAGCTCAGAGAAAAAGAGCGCGAAAGCGAAGCACGCAATCAGGATAGCATGATACTGCAAATAGGGAGCATGATGAATTCTATGGAATCTCGTCTCACTGCTAGAATGGACGAAATTTCAGACATCACAAAGGAAACAAACGATAACGTAAAGTCCCTGACAGACTATATAAAAAATGAACTCCCCAAAAAAATCGCCAGCCTTCGCACCGAGTTTGGCGTAGATACGCTTTCGGAAACCGAACTCACAGAAGCCGACGAGAAAAAGATCGGAGAGTTCTGTAAAACAGTTAGGGCTGCTATCGAAAAGCAATTTGACGAGAAGAATGACCTTATCAGGCAGTCCCGCAAAGATCTTAGCAATAGATTTGGGAATGTTTGGAACAGGCTATGTCAGGAAACGCAGAACTCGCTTGTATCAGGAATGACGCTTTGGAAAGCGTACAAAAACATTGACGACCCCAATTTCGACTTCTCAGGAATCTGTATTCTTGCCACGTCTGCCCTTGAGAACGAACTGCGAAAAATTTTCTTTGAGGAATTTCAGGAGTTTGTGAAGAATCAAACCGGTGGTAAAATAAATCGATATCCTAGCATATTCACATATAGAAAAGGCACTGAACTGGTTGCGGGGAAATCTGAATATTTCGCATTGGGAAAAATGCCTTTTCTGTTCGGGCAGACCGGGAAAGATCCCTCGTCTGAAGATCTCAGTGATATAAAGCGTTTAAATGATTTTAGAGAGAAATACCTAGAGTCAATAATAGATTCACAAAAGATGATAGATAGCGGGTTCGCCTCCTTCAGCGAATGCTTCACCAAGCCCTTCTTTTCAAAAAACAGCGAATTGAAAAAAGAAAAGAACTTCCACGTTTATTACAAAGGAAGCCTGATTTCTGAATTTGAAGATATCAGAAACAAATACAGAAACAAAAGCGCACATCAAGGTGGACTCCGAAGGGATGAGGCACATGACTGCTGCAATCTGGTTTTTGGTTCGTCCATAATGGGGGACAATGATCTTGAAAAGGTTCTTGGGTTGATACAGAAGGTTTATTATCTGCTTAAACAATAAAATGCCATCCAGCACATAATTCACCGGTTAATACATAGTTGTCCCCGCGTCTTTAACGAGACGCGGGGACAACTTTTTCCGTAGGATGTCAAATAGCCTTACAACATATTTTTTAAATAATATGTCGCAAACAGCAATAATATTACCTATGAATAAAATGAAAGGCAAAAAATCTCTCCACCTAAAACCATATGGGCCGTCTTATTCCTCCAAAGGCGGCTCAACAATTCGAAAGGACGATACCATGATTTTTAAAATCGACAATGCAATAATCTCAGTTTCAAATGGCTACATCATCAGTATTAATCAGACTGACAGCAAGACTTCCCTTGTTCTTGAAGCGTCAAGTATACACCGCACGTTGATCGATCTATCATTTGCTGATGATAAGGAAAAGGAATTTACAGAATTAATCCTAGCTATATTCCTCAACAAAATCGCCGAACGCCTGCCGGACAATACAATGATCGACTTCGACGACATTTACAATGAAGTTGCTAAGGAACTCGCTGACTTCATAACTGAAAAGGAGCGTGAGAGCAATGTATGAACTAAATGGCGCACGATTCGTAGAGAGATATGTCCTGACCAGCATACAGAATGGCTCTCAGCCAGCTCCGCTGAACGAACCGTGCCTTGTGCACGATCTCTTTCAGGAAATTCACGGAAAGCCTAATACGGTGGAGATTCTGGCAAACAGTGTGCTCAGTAATTGCGATGTCCTTTTGCTTCCAAATAATCAGCTTACAGATGACGAACAGATGTATTCCTTCCTGCTTGACGAAATGGAAAACCTGAGATGGCTTTTCAACAACATAACCACGGAATATGTCTGCAACGTCAAGGAAGTCTGCTATAATATGATAGAGAAAGTCGAAAACAACAGGAGTATGCTGATACCAATTATCCACAGCTTTTCATATCTTGCATTTTTCGCTTATGAAGAAGCTGTAACCGCCGTATTCACCAAGGAAGAGGCAATCGAGCTGCTGCAAAAATATGACTGTATAATTTCTTTTGTGAAATACATACACGATTACGATGAAGAGCTTTTTGTCCATGAAATGTGGCACTCGGATCTGATGAGAATTCTGGCAGATAATTCTGGCAGATAAATAAGGAGGTAAATAATATGACACTAAGAAAAAACATATCCACAATAGCACACATTGCAATAATGGCTACAATCTTTTTGGTGAGTTCCACCGGGTTTACTCTTGTCAACTCTATGCTCAAGATCGGGGCAATTATCTCACCAGATCCAATCGGGTCCACTATGCTGGGATTGTTTGCTTTGTCCCTGTTTCTTAGCCTGACGAGGAGCGCAGACTTCACTATCCCATATGCACTGATTTCAGGTCTTGCGCCTTATGGCATCATTTTTGGAATATTTGTTTTTGCGAAGTGCCCGCTTGCTATTGCCGCTGAATGTACAGCTGTGTTTGCATTCACGCTAATTGGTACTGTAAATAAAAGAATCAGCATTAAAGATAATTTGCACGACTTCATATTTCAGGCAATGGAACGTGTAATCACGGATATGTTCCTAGTTCTCCCGTTAAACATTCCCATCAGCTTTCTTTGTGGAATTTGTCAATGAATTCTGTATCTCCCCGAAACTTTCCTTATATTTTGGGGAGATTTGTTTTTTCAAATATAAAATGAAAGAAAAATCAAGACACGTTCTATATAACTTGTTGCTCTGCTAAATTACAATATGAGCGGTTTCAAGAATATGATTAAAAGATGTCGCAAGCGTCCGAAATCTCTCCTATAAGTGAGTGTAAGGCACAAGCGAACACAGAATTTCAAAAAATATTGAAGTGATGATGTCGCAACAGCCGAAAGCTCCCACTATATAAGAGTGAACACCTTCTAAACACAATGACCTTTAAGGAGGACAAAACAATGACAAACATGATCACCAAGATTACATCCATCGCTGCAGCCGCTGCAATCATTACTGCCGCAATTCCTACAGCAGAGTACCTTACAGGAACCTCGATCACCTCCGTGACCGCAAGCGCAGCTGCCGTCAACACTCTGACACTCAGCGACCTCGACCGCATTGAAAGAGAATGGGAAAGCCATCCATACGTCCTGTCAGCATGGTTTTGGGCCAACTATACTTCATCGGGAAAAGTAGCTGTTGGCGATCTTCAAGAACTGCTTGCTTTCGATTTCGGCTTCGACATCGATATCGACAGTGTTTTTGGGTACGATACGGAGAACTACGTCAAGGAAGGGCAGCGTCGGTTGAGTATTACTGTCGATGGCAAAGTGGGAAATACTACTTTCTATTGCCTGATAGACAAGGCTCGCTCGATCATTAACGAGCGCGGTCAGTCATCGACTGTCAGCAATACCAACTCCAAAATCGAATCTTCCATCTCCTGGATGGAATACCGACAGGGCTGGAACAAGGATGACATGGGCTATAAATACGACTGGTGTACCGCTGCTCTCTGCGACGCTATGATAGATTCCGGATACGACATTTGCAGGACATGGAACCCCTGTGACTTCGTTATCGACATCTGCGACAACCACGGCATGGGAACATTTTACTGCTTTAGAAATGCAAATTATCAGTCTCTCAAGAACAATGGAATGTCTAAATCAGGATTTAACCATGTAATTAAGACATCGCGCTCTGATTTCACACCACAACGCGGAGATATTGTTGTTTATCGGTGGAGTGACGATTTCGGGTACAATTGGAGTCACATAGGCATAATTACAAATTACTCCAACGGGACGCTTTACACCATTGAAGCAAACACTTCCGGCGGCAAGGTTGCCAAGCGCACTCGCAGCTACAACAGTGAGGTCGTCGGTATACTCAGAATGTGATATTCTCAGGGCAACCAGAATTCATTGATGATGTGCTGTCGGTTAAGTTGTCCGCTGAATGTGGTCAAGGGCTGTAACGAAAGCAGCCCTTGATATTTTTTTATTCTATTGATTTGCTTTCCAGTTCTTTTCTCGTACCATCAACATTTTCTATATACGCATTAATTTGCAGTTCTAACTTCTTATTGATACTCCTCTCATACTCCTTGAGCATCTCCCCGGACCGAGCAATAAACTCATCATGCAGCGCCCTATACTCCGCCTTTTCAGCCTCCGAGAGCCTGTCCCAGCCCTTTTTCTTGTGCATGAAATTCTCAAAGCCGTACTTGACCCTCTGCCGCAGATTGAAAACTCCCTCGGAGCATTTCTCACGGTAGACCGCCTTGCTGTTCTTCTTGCGGAGCAGCCTGCACTCCTCGCAATAAAGCGTGTTTCTGGACTTTGCGAGAAAATAGCTGCCGCAGAGCCTGCACTCAATGCAGAATATCTTACGGCTTTCGAGAAAGCGCGAATACTCAGTAAGGAGCTTCGCGACATCTCCACAGTCAAACAGAATAACACTTAAAATCTCCGTGTTCTGCGGAGATTTTTTCTTTTTCAGCGTGGTGAATGTATCGGAAATCATAGTTTCCACAACTTTGCGGAACTGCTCGCCAAGCTCTGCCCTGTCTGACTGTTTCATTCCCAGACCGAAACGGGCGTTCATGTACAAGCCGGTCACAGCCCTATACATTTTCAGAACGACCCTCGCGAGCAGGCGAACGGACGTGCTCTTGTCTACCTTAAATATGTAGTCAAGAGTGTTCAGCGTTTCGGCAACGCGGCTCTTGTTTGTGTTCTCGTCTTTGAGGTTTGCGTAAAGCCTGTCCACCTGCTCCTGTATCTTCTCGGTTTCAGGAAACGAGCTGCATAAATCAAGTGCGAACGTTCCGAGGGACTGCTCACGGAAGAAAATATCCAAATCTTTGACAGCAAGATTCGGTTCGTACGTGTTCTTCAGCGCCTTGTTTATGGTTTTCTCCGAGCCGCCGATCAGCATTTCGGAATTGTCCGACAACAGTAGAACTACCTCATAATCGCAGTTTATTTCGTATTTATTTTCCATAATTATACATCAACCTCAAAATTTTTTTTCTTAATACAAGGATAAAGTGTGCGTATTCAGCCGAACGGCGGTTGAACTTCAAAGCTTTTAAGCTTTCAATGCCGCATTACAATGCAGCTTTTGCACTGCATAATATTATTTTTGGCTGTTACAAGGATAATGTATAAAGCGGCAATAATCCGCGCTATAAAGCTAATTATCCAAATAGCGAACAAACAATTATTAAAACACTATCCTTGTAGAGTATAGCACGACCTATTGCATTTGTCAACCCTTTGTGATAGAATACCATCAACCGAAGTAATCTCGGAACAATATCGCACAAGGAGGTAACTTTTATGACAAACGAAAAGAAACAAGAAATAATCGCAGCAATGACAGGCTTACTTGAACAGCTGACCGAGAGCGAGCCGCCGAAAACCGAACCCTCCCATGCTCCCGAACAGGTGGTCGAAATGCTCACCATCAGGGAATGCACTGAGGCAGTAAAAGGTCTGAATGAGTACACTGTAAGGCAGCTTGTTCTGCGCAAGGAACTTCCCTCCATCAGAACGGGTCAGGGAAAGCGCGGGAAAATACTTGTCCCAAAAGCGGCACTGATGGCGTATTTTACTGGAGGTAAGCTATGATAGAACAGATAATCAAGCTACTTAATTCAGACAACACAGTATCTGCAAATCGACTGCTCGCCCATGCACTTGGAATAAAGGCGGCTCTGCTCTTTAATTCACTCGTCGGAAAGCAGGCGTATTATGAGAAACATTCCATGCTTGACAGCGAGGGCTGGTTCTATTCGACAATCGAGGATATGCAGGAAAGCACAGCGCTGTCCCGCTGTCAGCAGAACAAAGCTATCGGAGTTCTTGTCAAGGCAGGTCTTATTGATTACCGCACAGGAGGTGTGCACTGCCGCCGTCATTTTCGTGTTCGTGATGATACGGAGCAGCTTGAAAAGTACCTCATAAAAGGTGCTGAAAAGTTGAATAGTAACCTGTCGGAAATTGACAATGCACCCTGTGAAAATACGGCATACTACCCTGTTGAAAACGCACAAAGCACATTGCGGGAAATCGACAATCCCTTTATATATAATCTTAATAATCAAACAAAAGAGAATAATCCTTATCCATCAATCATATCCGACGGGACGGATATGACGGGAAATTCGCAAATCCTTTTTTCTTCCGACGAACGCAGCGATTACCGCGATATTATTCGTGAAAATATCGAGTACGACTGCCTTTCCGAGGACAAAGTGCGGGTGGACGAGCTGGTTGAGATAATGCTTGATGTGGTGTGTTCGGCAAAAAGCACTACCCGCGTAAACGGCGATGAAGTACCGACAGACGTGGTTAAGAGCCGATTGCTGAAGCTTACTCATGAGCATATCGAATATGTGCTGACTGCACTCGGAAATAATACCTCCGATGTTCGGAACATTCGCGCATATCTTATAACGGCGCTGTATAATGCGCCCATTACGATGGACAGCTACTACACGGTTCTGGTTAATCACGATATGTACGGAAAGCCAGACCGCTCGGAATGAGTGTTTCTTTCAAATCTGAAAAGAAGAATTCAGTGGGATTTTGAGATTTTCTCAATTCACCGGCAGTTCATTCTGAACAGTTTTATAATTTTCCTCGTTTCACTGGCAAGGTGTCCGAGAGGGGTTTGGGAGATTTCACCCAACTCAATGTGATAATGACGGGCGCAGCTTGTCACTATCACTATTGAGTTTTAGCAACAACGACAACAGCCTTCAAATATGCTCGTTTTATCGAAACTGTATCGGCGAGAGATTTGAACATAAATCTGAAAACTGCTTTTCAAGAGCATTGGCGGCAGATGAGATAAATTTGTAAAACAAGAGAAAGGAGATGTGTCATATGAGTGAGAAAAATTCAAAAGGGCTGTCGATTTCATTTCGTGTGGATAGTGGTTTTCTCGACCACAACAACCGAGTTATCACCGCCCACAATGTTGATGTTTCAAGGTCGAGCGACAACATTACCTACATAAAAATTGATTTGCGGCAATTCTATGAGCAGGTGTTTGGCGCGGCTCTTGCGGAATACAACGCTAAGCAGAAACGTGCCGACCGTGAAATCCCCGACTACTACGAACACGTCAAGAAATCGGGCAAGGGTAAGCTGTTCTATGAGGTTGTGGTGCAGTTTGGAGATTTGCATGACTGCGGGCTTGGTTCGGTGAATTGGAATACGGCGAAATCCATGCTTGACAATTATATGCGCGAATTTGAGCAGCGTAATCCTAACCTCAAAGTGTTCAATGCTGTAATGCACCTTGACGAGAGTACGCCGCACCTGCACATTGACTTCGTTCCCATGGCACATAAAGGACAGCGAGGGCTGTCGCTTAAAAATTCAATGAGCGGTGCGCTTCGTGAACAAGGATTTTTCTCGTCAAACAAAATGCAGAACGAGTGGACGGCTTGGTCTGAAAGTGAGCGTTCGGTTATGGAGCAGATTTTGCTGAAACACGGTTTGCGGCGAGAGGATAAAAATGTTCATAGACAGCATTTGTCCGTTGATGATTACAAGAAGGCTGCACAGGAAGCGGAGAATATCAGGAAAATCAATGCCCACATTAACGAGTTGAAAAAGAAGCCTATTGAGGAACTGACATCATATGAAGCTGCCTTAATCAAAAATCAGAACGATGTTATGCGTGAAAAGGTGACGGAGTTACGGCAGCAGGTTGAAGAAATGAGCAAGAAAGCCCAAGCCGATTTTGTTCCCGTGAATGTTTACAACCCCGACAAGCTGCAATACATAGCTGACGGACTTGCACGGACGAAAATACCGTTTGTTGCAGAGAGCAATACTCTCTACATTCCAGATTACGCTCTTGAAACGGCGAGGGCGATTTCACGGCACTACAAGCCGAGCGAGAACGCGCCCTCTATCCGTGAGCAGATTAAGCTGGACATTGACAGGCTGGTGTATTCCTCGGCGAGCGTTGAGGACTTGCTTGCAAGGCTGAAAGAGCGCGGTTACGAAATCAAGCGGGGCAAATATATTTCCGTCAAAGCGCCGTCTGCGGAGCGCTTTGTGCGGCTGAAAACGCTAGGCGAGGAATATCTGCCCAAAAATCTTGAACGGCGCATAGCTGAAAGCGGACGGTTCGTTGATTGCGTTCATGAAAAAGCGCAGAACGCTAATCCTGTTGAAAAGCGGTTTCACAGTGTTATTTTGAATGTTACCACAGTCGTTACGCAGTTCCGGCTTGAACCGAAGAAAAGCAATGCACGCAGGCACTACTGCTTTCAGAACGACGAGTGGATAAACTATCTGTCGCAGCAGCTTCTGACTATCGGCGATTTCGGCATTACCTCCCGTGACGACATCTACGCAAAGGCGCAGGAGTTACAGCACAACATTCACGTTATGCGTTCTAAAGGCGATAATCCCACCGAACATGAAACAGCTCTGAAGCGTATTAACAAGCTGATAAAGGCATATGAGGAGATTGTCGAGGGGAACTACATAGATAATCTTATAAAAGCGCAGAAGTCACGGGAAGCTGCGGCACAAAGGTCAGAGAAATCTCCAAAGCACAAAAGATGACGATATGCCTCTTGACAAATCACACTTTAAAGCGTAAAATAGAATTGCAGAGGGTATGTCATAAATCTACGATATTTAAGGAGAGTATCATATGGCTACCATTACAAAACGAGGGGAAACCTTCAGAAATAAGGTGTCATTAGGCTATGACGCCAGCGGAAAACAGATCGTCAAATCAACTACATTCGCGCCACCGGCAGGAGCAACGTCACGGAAAGCCGAGAAACTTGCGCAGGAATACGCCCTTGATTTTGAGCGCCACTGCAAGGGCTATGCACAGCTTAACGAAAATATGCGTTTCTCGGAACTTGCGGAGTGGTACTTTGAAAACTACGCCCCAGTGGAGCTGAAAGAGGGAACGCTCTACAACTACAAAAGCACCTACAAGAACCACATTGAGCCTTTTTTCGGGAACGTTAAAGTCAAGGACATAAACACGCCGAGGCTCACAACATTTGTTCAGTCCCTCAAAGTCAAGCCCGAAACTGTGCGGAAGATTTATGTCGTTGTTCAGAGCATATTCCACAGGGGCGTGGAGCAAGGCTTTATCAGAGATACTCCGTGCAGGAATGTCATTCTTCCGAAAAACAAGGGCAAAAAGAAAAGGCCCGTCCTTGACGAGGAACAGACCAAGCGGTTTATGGAGCTGCTCGAAACAAAGCCCTGCGACCTTGATGTCAAGCGAATGATAAAGGTGCTGCTTTTCACGGGACTGCGCAGCGGTGAAATGCTTGCGCTGTCGTGGGAGGACATTGACTTTGACGAAATGACTATCTCGGTCAATCACAACCTTGCCGACGTTGGAGGAAAGCACTGGCTCACCACTCCGAAAACCGAAAGCAGTATCCGAACAATCGGAATGAGCGCAGCTCTTGCGGACATTTTCAGAGAGCAGAAATCCTATCAGGAACAGCTTATCAGCGCTCTCGGCGGTAAATTTGCTCACCCCGAAATGGTGTTTACTTCCGCTAATGGCAACTACCGTGACAGGTCGGCGCTACGAACTTCTTTCAAGCGCTTTCTCAAAGGAACAGAGTTTGAGTTTCTGACCCTGCACCAGCTCCGTCACTGCAACGCAACCTTACTTCTGAACAGCGGCGTTGATCTGAAAATCGTATCGGAGCATTTAGGACATTGTGACATAGGCGTAACAGCGAATATCTATGCGGACGTTCTCAAAAGCACCAAAGCAAAGGTTGCAGACCTTGTGTCGCTTAAATTAGCATAAAAATATCCTCCCCGAATACTCGGAGAGGATATAAAGACCAAATAAAGACCAAGTTGATAACTGTATCGCCGCAAGCCGCATTGTAAAGCGGTCTGTTTCGGCTGAGATTATCTCTTGGAGAACCTCAGACGGCTGTGTAATGCGGTTTTCTTCTTGCTATGTTAGGTGTGTGTTAGATGCTTTGAAAATCGTAACGTTATTCTTATGATTGATTGGTTAATTCTATGCCCTCCGGTAAAAAAAGGTTGTTACTAAAGAATATGTATTCTCTCGCTTTGCCGCTATTACTTGCGGAATAATTTATATCTATCTCTGCTCCTCTATGGTTTTTGTAGAGTTCCCTAATAAGCGGACAAATATCATAAGTGACAATCCATTTTCTTTTACACTTAGATATCAATTTATACAAGTCCTTATGATCTTGTTCTGAAAACGCATTTTTGTATAATTGAGAACCTTTCATTACATATGGTGGATCAAAGTTTACAAAAGTTTTGTAATAATGATCAAGGACACCGTTTGATAAAAAGTCCATTGCATCCAAATTATATAGAACAATTCTACCTTTTTCTTTAGCAATTGCCCTTATTTTTTTAATCAATGCGTCTTTGTTAAATCTAGCATCAATTTTATACAATCCACTCTGTTCCCTCCCCCCTATTACTCCTCCTTTAATTACACCAGATCTATTTGTACGATTTAAATAAAAAGCTGCTATCCCCATGTCAAAAATATTAGTCGTACCACTATTGTATATTGTTCGTTGCCTGTCGTGTTCCTCAATGGATATATCGATTTGCTGTATTCTATCACAAAAGTCATCGGTATAATTCAAAATGCAATACCAGATCGAATATATTGCGAAATCATAATCATTAATAATGATTCTTTTCACATCGTTATTGAGTAGCAGTTTCATGGCCAAACCTGCACCACCTGCAAATGGCTCAACATAGGTCTCGCCAAGCAGATCATTATAGTCAATAATTCTTTTAACATAATCATACAGTTGAGATTTACCACCTGGATACCTAAGTGGTGAAAAACTACTTGGCATAACCCACACTTCCTTTCAAATAATTCTTATGACCAAATATCAGGATCTAGTCCCGCAATAGGCGCTACTTTCTTATACATTGCTTTAAGATTGTTATAGAATTGATTGATTTCTGATACATTATTGTTATCAACCAGCCATGCATCAAAGATGATATGAAAGAATTTTTGGTGTTGTCTAAATAGCTTTTTGGTTTCCTCTCTCATAACCCCACTTGTAGATTTACCTTGGCTTTTTAGGCTTTCAATTTTTTCATTTATCTTCTCAACCGCAGGAATAAAGGTATGGGTATAAAAATCCTTGCCTACATTTTCTTCAAGCACTACATCAGATAACCAAAATCTATCATCCCTATCATATAGAGTTTGGGCATAATTTATCAAAAACTTTTCAGGAGAATCTTTTCCGGGCAATGTTATTACCCTATTGTTCATATCATTATTATGATCGCCATCCAAAATGCATATCTGCCCTACAAAGGTTTTCAGTTGAGGATCTTTAAATAAACCATGTAAAGTATCGCCACCAATGTTAGCATCCACAAGATAGAAATAATTTCGTACTCTACTAAAACCATCATGTTTTTCAGATAAATAGTTAAAGAGAATATTTAAAAGATACCGTGCTTCTTCGTCTTCGCTAAATACAGGTATTTTCCTTTCAAAGGAATATTCTGATTCCGTGATGCTTTTTAAATACAGGTTAATTTTATATATGCTTGGATTTTCGATATGGTGAATACTTGTTTGATTATCATATAAATAAATCAAATTCTGCTTTTTCTTCAAACAATATTCAATTAACGAAAGACTATGACTGGTAAAAACAACTTGTATATTATATGCCATTGAATAATTCAACACAAGATCAAATAATCTAAACTGGAACGCTGGATGGAGAGTTGCATCAAATTCATCTATTAATAATATGCTATCTACTTCGCGATGTTCAGCTAAAGAATCATAATAATACTTTAATGACACTAATGCAGAAATAATAATATACAAATTATCTTCTCCAGCAGATATAGTATTTGAGTCAATCCCCTTTTCCGAACTGTCAAAATCAGCTCTAATTTTGACACTTCCCATATGATTAACACCTATATTAGATATATGATAATTGGTAAAGGAAGCATAAATCCTCATTATCTCTAAAAGATAATCTTGAGGAAGGTTTTTCTTAATTTCTACAATTGGCTCTAAATCTTTATATTCACCATATGTAGCCAAACGATTTAAACCGAGGTAAATAACTGGAAGACTGGGCAATTTTTCATTTGATTTTGCACTATATGTAGGCTTAACTGCATATCTAAACTTCCCAGCGTTTTGGGAGTTATGCTTTCTAAATGATAATGTAGCTTGATCTCCCCAATATTCAACATCATAATATGCACCCGTATGACCAGGAGCAGGATCTTGATATTTCTTATCTCCTCTAGTTAGAGATTCAAGCTTGGGGTTATACTGCTCGTTTATTGCTTTAATTATTTCTATGCACTTTTTTACTGCATCGCCGCATTTTGTACTCTTAACTGCTTGAAACGAGTTGCTAATAATATGCAAAATAGAAGATTTGCAAGTTCCGTTTGTTCCAGAAATTATATTGATATTTTTGGATAAATCAATACTAATATTCTTAAGCTTTCTATAATGATGAAAATGAATCTTACTAATCATATGTGTACCTCCATCGTTTTAATGAACTTTTCATAAGCAGAGAGCTTATATTGTTATTTCTTTATTGCAATCGAAGTTTTTGAACGCATCAGAATAGCTCATCCTTCCTGACTTTATTTCTTCTGCCAGAAGCAAAAGGTTAACGGAGTTTATAGCAGCGCCATTTACCGATGAACGTCTGCTTATATTTTCGAGTCTATCCTTAAATCCTCCTGTGAACTCGCCTGAAACAAAAGCAAAATTAAACTTGCTAACTGCGTCATCAAAGATTGTCCACCATTCGTTAGGGTTGAGCGATTTATCACGCTTTTGGTTTTCTTCAATATAACGCAGCATTTCATCAGCTTGTTTTATCGGGAGAGAGTATCCTTTTCCATAAGCTTTGTTGTCAATAATGAGACCATTAGTACCGTGATAAACACAAACATCGGGTTTCCTGGTATCTCCTAATCTTGCACCTTTGAAAGACAGTTCGCTTGTTAACAAATCAGCGGTCTGCAATTCATAGTCTCTATCAGCTGTTCCATCAAAGCCCAAGTCGATAAGGACAAGGTATTTGTGGTTAATGTGGTTCAACCGTTTCCTTATATTGTCTTTTATTACAGAAATCTCAGATTTGGACGACATCTCCGACCTAACAGAATTGGGGATGTCAAGACCAATGATGTTATCCATAATCTTGTATGTTTGGTTTTTTATGCTTACATTGATACCAATGTTTATCAATCCTTGAATATCATCAGCAATCACATCTGTACCTTCTGTCATATCCTTTGTCAATAAGAAAGAAGACACTTCTTCCAAACTGCGATAGGTTGTTGTAAGATATTTTATCAGGTATGTTCTTCGATTGCGGAGATAATTTCTGTCGGAAGGCTTTGTCGCTAGCATATCCCACATCACTCTTTTATCAATGCGTTTGTATTTTGAAGCACCTGTGGCGTGTTTCAGCACCTTTTTACCTTCAAGAGTTATTTGATATGATTGTGGAATTGTATCTGTGTATGTCTGGTTTCCTACATTCGCAGTTATGCTTTTTGATACCTGTGTAACCCATTTCATACTTTTCAGCCAAGCACAAATCGTACGAACATATTTATCCGATGTACCTTCGGTATCAGACAGCAGCTTATTTCTTTCTTTAGGCGTTGCAGCAATACTTAGCCCTTGAAGAATAATATTTTGAGGAATAGATGTAAATCCCGCCTCACCGACAAAACCTAATTGACAGCCTATTTCAAACTTTGTGAGACTGTTGCCGCTTTCAAGCAAGCTTAATATACGGCAAACAGGCGGATATGATAAAAATGCTGCAGTCAATATTTCTTTTTCTTCCTTGCTGCTATCTTCGGAAATAGCATATTTATATCCAAGTTCGCTGATACTGCAAGTGTCTTTCTCACGATCATAGTCAAGAAAACCTATACTTACCGCCCAGCGAAGAAACGAATCTGCTGGCCAGTCACTCTGATATTCTTTCCGTTGTCCTGGAAGGACAGCCTGAATTATTCCTGAACAAGGTGCATTAGTTCTGGTAAACCCTTTAGGAGTACCTTTTCCTTTAAGCAGAGTATAAGGAATACATATTTTATCCGAGGCAAGAAGATTTATCATTTCCTCTTTGCCATATTCATCAGAGATTAGTCTAGGTATTTTATCCTCTCGGAGTATTTTGTTAACCTCTGAATCGGGTACGAAAACCCTTACCACTTTTTTCAGATTATCTATTGTATACGCTTCTTGTACCCAACCGAAAGTACGTTCTGCCATTTTGCCCTCCTGTCAATAGTTGGTGATCAAAACTTCCCTTGTAACGTTCGTCTTGTTATTGGTATGATAATTGCAGTTGTTATAATTAAAGTTTATACTATGAATGAAATAACCGTTTGTATCTGCCCAATCTGCTAAATTGCAGTTAGTCAGTCCTTTGTGTTCAATAACATTGGACAATGCGAAATTCACTCCTCTATCAGACAGCTCAGTAAGGATTCTGAAAAGCTCAATATCATCGTGGCCAGTCCAGCCTCTAAACCCTCGTTTGCCATCGTTGTAGCTGCCACAGGTAAGCAGATAGGGCGGATCGGCATAGATAAAGTCCCCTGCTTTAAGAACGTCATAATCAAAGTCAAGGAAGTCAAATGAAGAAAAATGTATATCTTCAATTCGTCCCTTGAAAATAATGAGATTGTTTCTCATAACGTCATTAAAGCTGCTTCTGTTTTTGCCGAACGGGTTGTTATAATCGTGATTGCTGTTAAATCGAAACTGATAATTAAAGCTGAAACACATAAGTATATACAAGTCCAATGGGTTTTTGCTTTTGTTATAATAATCACGAAAAGCCTTATAGCCTTCTTCGTTTGTCTTGTTAAGACACCACTGATTTATTGTGGTGTCGATATATTCCAAGAGATAATCAACATCATACTGTTGAAAAGCCTTCATAATATCAATGACATGATAATTTATATCATTGGCATATATGGAGTTTGCCTGTGTATTGATGCTGACATCACACCCTCCGCAAAACAAATCAACAAAAGTGTCTATTTCTTCGGGAAAACATTCTTGAATGGAGTTTATGATTCTATATTTGTTTCCGATATAATTAAATGGAGCTTTAACAGCCATATCAATGCCTCCTTAAGAAATATAATTGTTCTTTCAACCCAGACCCATTATTGGGGATTTTGCTTTTATATCGCCTATAATTATACTCGAACAGCTTAAAGCTATCATCAACGGCATAATCTTTACAAATCTCTATAAGCCGTTCTGTTGGCAATAGAGCTTCGTTGTTATAGCTAATTAATATGTATCTGCTTTGACAATCTCTGATAAGCATTTCAAAGGCTGATTCAACCGTGCCTTTTTTGCAGAATGCAGATTTCTGATTTTCATAACCCCTCATACCTGTTACACCATGTATTTCGGGATAGTCATACCGTGCAATGGTTTCAAGGATATGGTAGTTGGGAAGGTATTCTCGTGAGTTGTATGGAGGGTCTGCGTAAAGCAAATCCGCCTCCGTGTCTAAAAGAGAAGTATAATCTTCGTTATAACATTCGTTGTTATAACCGTTGTCGATTATAGTGGGTTCAACCAATGTTAACTCGTTGTATGTTCTTGTATCCCAAAATTTAAGGTAAGCAGCATATACCCCAGTGATATTAGAAACATAAGGGACTGCATTGATTAAACAAGACAAAAGATAAAAATACTCATCTTCGTCAATCATTGCTTTGTTATACCACTTCTCTATTGTGAGCCTGATAATATCAATTTTCAGAGCATTATCAGGCTGAAAATACATCCTGCTGCAGTCACCGGTAGGAGTATAATTGTTATAGATAAAGCACTGCTCTAATCTGAAATCAGTATCCTCAAGTTTTAAAGCATTAAGGTAATCAAGAGGATTAGAGATTCCAAGCTTTTTAAAAGTAGGCTTTCTATTTAATCCAATAGTGCCTCTTTGAATGGCATAACTGAAAAAAAGAAAATCGTTACTGATAGTGCGAAATCCTGATTTCTTCAAATGTTCGGATACTACTCCAGAACCGGCAAACAGGTCAATTACTGTTGACACATTGGCTGTGTATGAATCTATTACATTGCTGATATTGTCCAGCAACAGGCTTTTTCCTCCGATGTATCGCATTATTATCCTCGTTCACTAATTATTCTGAAGTTTCAAATACTCAGTCGCTAATCTCCATTCCCCGTCAGCATAAAATCATAGCTAACATTGAACGCTTCCGATATTCTTACAAGGTCTGAGAAATTCAGACCTTTTTTCTTTTCAGCAGGCAGAGCAAGATTGTACAAGTTCCGTATCTTCTTTGCAGACAGCCTTATACCTAATAAGTTCTCCATAGTGATATTCTTCTTAGCAAGGTTAGAAATAATAACGGAGGAGATCCTTACTTGAAGGTAGCTGTAATCCGCATTTCCGGAAAGCTTCTCAAGAACATTGAGAACAAGATCTTTTGCCGGAATTACGGAGTCCGTTTTCTGTTCAGCATTTTTATCGCTAATTAGTCCAGCGGGAACAAGATATTCCACGGAGCAGTTAATATATTCGGCAATCCTTTTCAAGTCTGAAAAGGAAATATCCGTTCCCGAAATCATGCTCGCGATATGATCCGGATGTGCTGTCATAACTCTATATACTTTTTTGATCGAGTTTCCGTCATCTGATATGACCATGCTGCTTTCAGCGTCATCTTCCTCAAAGAAATAGTCAACAGGCACTTCAAAGTGTTCCGATAATTTTGCAAGAATATCGGAATTTACGGTTGAGCCGTTCTGCCATCTTTTCAGATTTGTTGCACTTAACCCCAATGACTTAAGCAGAGGGGTTGGCTTTTCATTATGCTCCTCACAGAGCTTAATTAACTGGTTATAAAACACAGAAAACCTCCTGAGTTGTTGTGAAATTCTCACAAAAATCACTTTTAGTTTACTTACAGTCACTCAAAAGTGTTGACAAATCACTTGTAGTGGATTATAATAAACACGGTAGATAACACACAACAAGTTATTTCAAAATGCTTATAGTGTTATTATATCACACTCGTGTCAAATAGTCAATATTAAAGGAGGTATTTACCATGACTTACACCAATCACCCCAAATTCACCGGCCGCAACGTACCTATCGCCGAAATTGCCCGTGCAACAGGCAAGAACCCGCAGTTTATCCGTATCGGCTTGCAGCGTGGAATACTCCCGTTCGGAATCGCTATGAAGAATGAAGGTTCGTCCGAGTATACCTACTACTGCTCTGATAAGCTGGTGTGGGAGGCAACGGGCTATTTCAACGACAAGGTGGTGCTTGATGGATGAGTAACCCTGAACTCAACATCATAAACATGGCAGATGTCGAAGCAGTTGCAGTAAAGTGGCTGTGGAAACCGTACATACCGCTCGGAAAGATAACCATTATTCAAGGCGACCCCGGCGAGGGCAAGACAACTCTTGCCCTTTCGATTGCCGCAGCATTCACACAAGGTGAAAATCTACCAAATGAAGTTGAATCCAAAGCGCCTATGAACGTTATTTATCAGACCGCCGAAGACGGGCTTGCCGATACGATCAAGCCTCGCTTGGAAGCCGTAAATGCTGATTGCGCAAGGGTTCTTGTCATTGATGAAAGCAAAGAAGAACTATCAATGACAGATGAACGAATAGAAAAAGCAATACAGCAGACAGGCGCCAAGCTGATAATTCTCGACCCGATACAGGCGTATATCGGCGCTAACGTGGATATGCACAGAGCCAACGAGATACGCCCTGTAATGTCAAAACTCGGCAGAATTGCAGAAGAATACGGCTGCGCAGTAGTCCTGATAGGACACATGAACAAAGCCGCAGGGCAGAAAAGCTCATATCGCGGGTTGGGCTCGATAGATATAACCGCAGTTGCCCGCAGCGTTCTTATCGTTGGAAAGATGCGTGATTCACCCTCTAAACGTATAATGACGCAAGCCAAGAGCAGCCTTGCTCCTGTCGGGAAATCACTGTTGTTCAAGATAAACGAGAATTCAGCGCTCGAATGGAAAGGCGAGGTTGACATTACCGCCGAGCAGTTTCTCGAAAATTGCGGTGCAGAATTAAGCAAGCTGGAAATAGCGACAGAGTTCCTCCTTGAAATTCTTAAGGACGGAAAGGTTAGTCAAAAAGAAATTGCCGCCGCAGCCTCAGACTACGATTTCAGCGCAAGAACGCTGAACGAGGCAAAGAAAAACCTTAAGGTATTATCAATAAAAGCTGATAACAAGTGGTATTGGAAACTGCCCGACTAATTTCAACATTGCAAGGTTGCAAGAATTTCCCGTATAGGTACTTTGCAATCTTTCTGGGAAAGGAGCATATATGAACAATTCAGAACCCATAGGCCGCTTCGGAACAGAGTGGCAAAAGTTCATGAAAGAAAACTATCCGGACATTATTACTGCCGAACTTGTCGGAGAGAAGTTCAATGAGCTGGCGAGGAAAATCGACGCAGAAGCGTGGGAAACGTGGAATCTGCTCCGTAAGCAGTACGCTGAAAAGAATCCCCGCCCGAAAACCTTTACTGAAATAGTAGGGTGGGAGAAAACACGCAGCCTGTACGTTGAACACGAGGTTATGGAGCAGGTTGTCCTTTGCTGCCGCAGCTGTTGAGTTTCTTTCAGAATGTTTTTCAGTTTTGAAAAAACATTGCAAACCCAAGGTTGCAAAACCTCTGTATATAAAATTCTTGCAATGTTGCAACCTTGAATTTGCTTTCAGCAAATACGGCTGTCGTTTCGGCAGCAAACGCACGGATAATGCATTGCATTATCCGAATCCCCCGCCCCTCGGAGAGCCCCGTACCTGTGATAGCTTGCTGTCGCAGGTATTAAGGGGTTACCAATGGCAGAGCCGTTGGTAAAAATACCGCAGCGAAAGGAGAAATTAGTGAAAGCGAAAACCATATCTCATTGTCAGGGCAAGGGCAGCCTTTCCCATAACAATCGCGCATTCAAGCCGAAAAATGTTGACAGCTCCCGCAGCAGTCAGAATGTCACCTTTGTAAAGATGTCAATAACCGAGGCTTATGACAAATGCTTTTCGGAGGCAGTCGAGCGTTACAATGCAAAGCAGAAGCGAGCCGACCGCCGTATCAAGAACGGATATTTCCGTTATGCTTTTTCACATGCTCCCAGTAACAATGTAATAACTGCTCCTGACAAGCGTAAGAGCTTCTATGAGGACATTGTGCAGATAGGCGACAGGAACGATACGGGGATAGGCACGGCTGACGCAGAAACTGCCGCCAAATGTCTTACCGAATATATGCAGGGATTTTCTGAACGCAATCCGAATTTCTTTGTTTTCAACGCTGTTCTCCACGTTGACGAAGCTACGCCGCACCTGCATATCGACTATATCCCTATCGGGCATTACAAGCGTGGCGTTGATACGCAGAATGGTTTGGCGCAGGCTCTTAAAGAAATGGGTTACGGCGAGGGAGAGAACACCATAAATCGTTGGAGATTGGCGGAGCGTGATGTTCTCGTCGAAATATGCCGCAGGCACGGAATAGATATTGCCGAAACGCAAAAAGGCAGAGGGTACACCTACACCGTCGAACAGTACAAACAGCACAAGGACACAATATCCGCCCTTGAACAGCAGAAAGCGGAGCTTTCGGAAAATCTGGACGAACTGAAACTGCTGAACGACGCCGCCGAGAGCGAGGGCATAGAAAGCACAAAACTGCCTTTCAACAAAAGGGTGGTTTCCGAGGAGGAGTTCAGCAAACTTGAAGCGGCGAAAAAGACTGCCGCTATGAGAGAAACTACTCTTGACCACCGAGAAAAAATCATAGCTGAAAAAGAAACCGTACTGTCCCGAAAAGAGGCGGAGCTTTCCGGAAAGCTGACGGACGCAAAAAATTCCTATATGAAGTATAACGAGCTTGCAAACGAACTGCTTGATGACAGCAAAGCATATCATAAACTTCTTCCGAGGTACAAGGCGCTCGAAGAACGCTGTCAAACGGCGGAGAATGAACTTAGCAAAGCTAAAGATAAGATAATATCTGCCGTAAAGCATATAACCGACATCGCAAAACTGAGCAACTGTATGCTTGCTCCCATTTCGGGATATGAAGATTTGGCTGAGAAATCCACTCCGCTGCATAAATCACTCGCCAACGTTATCCGTCGGCTTTGCGGCAGATTTGTAAGGTCGCTGGGATTTGATGAGGAAGCAGATATAATTCAGAAAAAAGCAGGGATTTCAGAGGATGCTCTTTCGGAGTTAAAGAGCAACGAAAACAGAAAACAGAATAGAGGTGTAAGAAGATGAGGTTTTCCGCAAACGAATACTATGCGCTTGCAAACGCAGACTGCATTTCCGTTGCAAAAGCTCTCGGTATGCAGGTTGACGAGGGCAAGCAAACTACTACAAAAGCTGTACATATTAAGCACAGCGGCGGCTTATACATATTTCCTGAAAAGAATAATTGGTATCGTCATTCAGACAGCAGAGGGGGCTTTCCGATTGATTTGGTGATGGATACGCTGTCCTGTTCAAAAGAGTATGCACTTGAATTTATTCAGAAAAACGTCCCCGTTAGCTATACCCCCACATTTCCAAGCAAAACTCCTGTTTTTAGATTACCTGCGCAGACTTCTCCCGAACGGGTTCGCGCCTATCTCACGAAAACCCGTGGTATTGACGAAGAAATTGTGGATTGCCTTATTGCGGACAGCCTTATCGGAGAGGATAATGCACACCACAATTGTATGTTCATAGGTAAAGACAGCAGTGGAGCGGTTCGCTCTTGTGCCTTACGCGGAACGGGGGCAACACAGTTCCGTGGAGAGGTTTCGGGAGGTGACAAATCTTGCAGCTTTGCGATAACAGGCAGTTCAGACAAGCTGCGTGTTTTTGAAAGCCCGATTGACGCTATGTCACACGCTACGTTCTCAAAGCTGCTCGGTATTGACTGGAAATCAGATCATAGATTGAGTGCAAATGGCTGCGGACATACATCAGTATTACGCTATCTGAAAGAACACAGAGAAATATCCTCGGTTATTCTCTCGCTTGATAACGACCAAGCAGGTCGCACCGCCGCAGGCACAATAGAACAAAAGCTAAACGCTGAATTTACTGAAAGAAAAATATCGGTGTCCAGGGTTATATCGCAGCGCAAGGATTGGAACGAGGATTTGATGGCGTTCAGAGCCGCAGAGAAATCTGGTGTCAGCGTGATTGAATTTCTGAAAGCTGCATACCCGCAGATAGAGCGCAGTAATTATTCTTTTCAGCAATATAAGGAGGGTTAAAATGAGGTTAGCAAACGGTATCGGCACAGTCTACAAGCTGTCTGGAAACCGCAGAAATCCTTACATAGTCCGAAAAACCACAGGCTGGGAGATTGACGAGGAAAGCGGAAAAGCAAAGCAGAAGTACATCACCATTGGCTATGCGCCGACCAGAGCAAAGGGTCTTGAAATGCTCATGGACTATAACAAGAATCCCTTTGATGTTGAATCGTCGAAAATTACCTTTGCGGAGATATTCAGCAAATGGTCAGCCGAAAAATTTCCCACGATTTCCGCTTCTAATGTTAAGGGCTACAACGCCTCATATAACTGCTGTTCAGCTATACATGACAGAATTTTCAAAGAACTGAAGCTAACAGACCTGCAAGGCGTGATAGATACCTGCGGCAAGAATTATCCTACTCTGCGAAAACTAAAAGTCCTGCTAAGTCAGATGTATGAGTATGCTATGAAATACGAATACTGCAACAAGGACTATTCGCAGTATGTCGATATACTGAAATACAAAAACAGAAATCCTAACCGCACCGACCGCAGTCCATTCAGTAATGAGGAAATCGAGGCACTCTGGGTGCAGCGGAACAATCTCTACGTCCAAATCGTACTTATGTTGATATACAGCGGAGTTCGTGTATCGGAACTGCTTGACCTCAAACGTGAGAACGTCCATATTGATGAGCATTACTTCAATGTCGTTGAGAGCAAGACTGAAAACGGAATACGCATAGTTCCCATAGCGGACAAGACCTACCCATTTTTCAGAAAGTGGTATGACGACGGCTGTGAGTATCTGCTGCACACTCCAGAGGGCACCCATTTTGACTATCGGAACTACTATGATTCCTACTGGACGCCTGTCATGGAACTCATAGGCTGCTCTCACAAGCCGCACGATACTCGCCACACCTGCATTTCCATGCTTACTGAAAAGGAAGTATCTCCCACGATGATAAAGAAAATCGTCGGGCACTCCGGTGCTATGTCGCTGACGGAGAGGGTTTATACTCATGTTAATGTGCAGGAGCTGCTGAGGGCTATAAACAAAATATAGAAACAAAAATAACCGCTGAATTCCAAAACAGCGGTTATTTTACTGATATAAAACGCATTGGCTGACAATGCTGTGGCAGCCACACTCCTAGAAATTACTGCCGTGTTTTTGCTTATAGATTTTATGAGTGTTTTTACAGTCACTTTGGTATGTAATATTTTCTTCATACTATCTCCTCCTCTTTTGTTTTCAGTAATATCTTCTAATATCGTTGATATAAAAGATATTACTAACATCGCAACTAGGAGGTTAACTGTCGGCATTGAAAGTCCTTGCATTGCAAGCCAATGCGTTTTATTACATGATGTATAAGGCACTCATCTTTCGATAAGTGCCTTATACTTTGTTAGTTGCTCGTTAGTTATGTGTTAGTTACGGCTGTGACTTTACTGTGTTTCAAGCAGTCCCACAGCGCCACAAACCGCATAAACAAGCGCTTTGTAAGCTCCCATAAGGGATAAAGATTATCTCTTGGAGAACTGAGGAGCGCGACGTGCAGCCTTGAGACCGTACTTCTTTCTTTCCTTCATTCTCGGGTCACGAGTGAGGAAGCCTGCCTTCTTGAGAACAGGACGGAGCTCGTCAGAGTACTGGAGGAGCGCTCTGGAGAGACCGTGGCGGATAGCGCCTGCCTGACCGGTAACGCCGCCGCCTGCAACGGTAGCAACGATGTCAAACTTCTCGATGGTGTCTGTGAGGGTCAGGGGCTGACGAACGATCAGCTTGAGGGTCTCCAGACCGAAATAGTCATCGATGGAACGGCCGTTGATTGTGATCGTGCCGCTTCCGGGATATACTCTTACTCTTGCAACAGAGTGCTTTCTTCTGCCGGTGCCATAGTAATAAGGCTTAGAATCGTACATTGTTCAGACCCTCCTTATATTTTGTATTCAACGGGCTTCTGAGCCGCGTTGTTGTGCTCTGCACCTGCGTAGCAGCGCAGTCTGGTGAGAGCCTTTCTGCCGAGTGTGGTGTTGGGCAGCATGCCGTTTACAGCGATGGTCATTGCCTTCTCGGGGTTCTCCTTCATCAGCTTGTCATAGCCGACTTCCTTGAGGTGGCCGATCCAGCCGGTGTGCCATCTGTAAACCTTCTTCTCCAGCTTCTTGCCGGTGAGGACTGCCTTTGCGCAGTTAATGATGATCACATGATCGCCGCAGTCGCAGTGGGGAGCGAATGTCGGCTTGTGCTTGCCTCTCAGAATGTGAGCGGCTGTTGCAGCTACACGGCCCAGGGGCTTGTCTGCTGCGTCGAGAATATACCAGCTGCGCTCAACTTCGGCAGCCTTAGGCATATAAGTTGACATATTTGTTTCCTCCTTATTTAATGATGATCCTGGCATTTCTACACAAATGCCACATGCAACATTTGATATTATACACGTTTTGTTTCGCTTTGTCAAGACTTTTCAGGCGTATATTTCAAATATATTATATTTTCTTTCGGTTTCTCTGCAAATCTCTCTGCTTTTCTCTGTTTCTCTGAATTCGTTTCACTTTTTATCTTGACAACGAATGCAAGAGAAATAATCAGGATACGCAAGAAATAAAGAGAATATCTAGAATATATTGAATTTGACAAAGCGTACTCGGAAACTCCACTATGGGGCTGTTATTTTGTCCTGACCACATATGAATGTTTTTCGCCAGCAACGCTGAGCATCGGCTGAGTCACAGCAGGCACCTGCCCAGGAGCCTCTTTTTCATATGAAGCCTTCCCAGTGTTATACTATAAAAATATAATACCAATCAGGACGGTGGAAGAATCGTCTTAAAAATCAACTTTTTTGATACGTTTTGTAAATGCTGATCAAAATATGACAAACTGTCGATTTATATAACAAGGTGTTCGTAATATTATTATTAAAATATACGCATTGTATATAACTTGCTGCGCTTAATACAAGGCGCTTTTCGTCTGCAATTGACAAAACAGCGATATAGGTGTATAATAAATAAGTGTGCGTTCCTTTAACCACACTCGGACGGTAAAAAATCTGTATAAAATTTTACTGAAATGCTGAAACTTTTTTCAAATTAAGCCTGACTTCTATTATGCAGGCAGTTAAGCGAGGTGAGCAACTGCGTGGGAAATCCAGATTTAGACAGCTATTTTGACGCTGTATACGCCGAAACCTTCAATTCCGTTTCAAAATTTGTGGTTAGCCACGCAGCCCGTTTCCAGGATTCTGAGGATATCATTCAGAATGTCTACACGAGATTCTATAAGAGGATCTCCGAAAAGGGCTTCGCTGATATCGAATCAGCGGAGGCTTTCCTTATTAATATAGCCAAGTTCGAGTGCCGGAGCGTGTTCTCCGGTTTCATGCGCCGCAAGGAACGCGACGTTATCCTCTCGGAGATCGACGAGGAACAGTCCGCCGCCTTTGAGGCTGAGATGTCCAGGGATCAGAAGCTTCTCGAGGACGTCATGGCCGACAAGATCCTTGCGAAGCAGATTTTCGACGATATAATGTCCGGCGACGAGACCGTCGGGAAAATTTTCTACCTGCATTTCGTCTGCGATATGAAGCTTGAGGAGGTTGCGAACCGCCTGGATATGCGGCTTTCCACCGTAAAAACCAAGCTATACCGCACCATTGAAAAGCAAAAGAAGAAATTCGGTATTTAACGCCGTGGAGTATAACCGCCGGTGGATATTACCGGGAGTTTCGATAAATTTCGGCATGCGTGCAGTTCAAACGGTAATATCCGCGCGGATTATTACGCAGAGTTACAACAAATTCAGCTAAAATCACATATAATATTACATGAGAAAGGAGGTCTGCCCGTATGAACAAGAACGAATTCTATAAACAGCTTATGAGCGAATATTCGTTCGACGCCGACAAAATACGCGAAAATGCGAAGCGCGGAAAGAATGCGCGGCAGAAGCTCCAGCCCATGTATATCGGCATGACGGCGGCAGCGGCTGCGCTGGTTGTCACGGTGGGTACGCTGGCAGCAGTGAACCTTACGAAGGACAACGGCGTTTCTCTGACCGATTCGGGTCTTGCGACGCTTTCCGCGAACGACCGCGTTATCCACGCGATTGAACAGCTAGAAAAAGAGCGCGGCAGCGAGGAATCCAAGGATTTCCTCGTGAACTTTGCGGCTCCGATGTCCCCGGCTGAGGTTCAGGCGGTTCTGACCGGAGCGGTGGGCGGCTCCATGCCGGTAAAGACGCTATATTTCGCGGACGGCACCAAGACGACTAACACAGACAGCATCGGAAAGGTGTTCACCTCCGGCGCTGCCTGCCAGATAACCGGAGCGGCGGTTTACTGCACAGGCGACACCGCAGCGAAGCTCCAGAGCGACCCCGCAGTATTCCTTGTTGAATCCATGACAGAGAGCGACTACGAGAACGCCGCGCCGGTCAACATCAGCGAGGTAGACACCTCTGAGGTCACACTGCCTGATAATTCCAATGTTGTTGCTCCGCCTGAGAAGCCGGATAACAGCAGCGTTTCCGTAGCGGGAACGTCCGAAGGGCTTGACGGCACGGTAGAGCCGGAGGTCACCGAGGAAATGGACGGCACCAGCGAGTACGGAGAGGACCCCGCCACGGCAGAAGCTGTGACGGAAGAGGAAAGCTCCGAGACGCCGGCGGATACGTCCGTTCCTGAGAATCCTGCGGAGACCGACGTCCCCGGAACCGTCGACGCACCGCCGGCTACAGTTCCCTCTGAGGTTGAAAATGCTCCGTCCGAGCTGCCCGCTGATAAGCTCCCCGAGGGAGTTACGCTCACAGCGAACGGCCAGTCGCTAGACAACACGCTTTATATAGACGCTGACACGGCGTTCTTCCTCACGGAGGATACCTTCTTTGTGAAGAACAGCAGCGGGGTAGCGCTCTATCGCTATGCCGACGGCGCCGAGACGCTGATATGCTCAGAGAACATTAATGACCCGAAGATCGTTTGGGTCGATGAAAACGGCGGTAAGCTGCTTGTAAGCGGAATGAGTGATTACGATACCCGCGGAAGAATTCTGTGCGTGAACGCTCAGGGCGAATATATCGAGGATCTCTGCACTGAGGACATGGTAATGTCCGGCGTACTTCAGAGTGCAAGCTACAATGCAGACAGCAGGCTCCTTGTACTGAATGTCCGCGAGGACGGCAGATACTACGTCATAACTGCTTCCTGGGACAGCGGAAAGGCTGAATATATCGCGACTCCGTATGATTCCGACAACAAACTGACTGTTGCGGCGGCTTACGGCGGCACGGTCTACTTCGCTGAGAATTCCGGCGGCACCACTAAGCTGTATTCCGTTGACCAGAACGGGAATGCATCTCGTGTCAACGACTTCGGGCAGTTAGTTTCCGTCAGCAGGAACCTTGCGTTTACACACGCAGTATTCACGCCAGATTCCGGTTCGGCGGCGGGTTCCGTTGAGGTGTTTGATCCTGAATCAGGGAAGCTCATTCAGATCTACGGTTCGGGTAACAGCAGCGTAAGCTTCGGCGCTTCCAGACACAGCTACTCCTGCGCGGGAAGTGTTTACACTATCTCCGGCGGCATGGCGGCAAACTCCGGCGGTCTGAATGTGACCGCGGCCATCGACTACAGAAAGAGCTTTTCAGAGAAGTATGCGGCGTCAACGAATTCTGCCGGATATGTAAGGATCACCGACAGCATCTACACCGCTGCTAACAAGTCTGCGCTGATGACGTTCAGCGATATCACGGAGAATTCATCTGCGGAGCTTCGCAGCGTGGTGAACGGCGCGATTGGCGTCAACAATGTGATAGCTCTCGGCGAGTGCCGTCAGAACGGCATTACAAAGCCGGAAACCCTTGTGGAGTGCATTGAGTACTACTACACAAACAGAGCTGTTTCCGAGCTGATGAAGCGCTGCGGAATAAGCACGCTCGGCGCACTGCATTACTCCGACGGAGGTCTGACCGCTGTAAACACTTCCGATACGGTGCTTGTGATAAGCAGCAATAACGGCGCTTCCGCTTCCGGAATGCTGTATATCCGTGCTGGAAGCTTTGCGGGAAAAAACGCTTACCGCTCCGTGAGCGTAAGTTTCACAAAGTCTGACGGCAGATGGAAGCTCGATTCCGTTATTTAATCAAATAACTCAGAACCGTCCGCGGTTAAACGGGCGGTTCTTTTTTACCCCGGAAAGTGAAAATTTTAAAAAAAGTATTAACATTTCATTAGAAATGTGCTATAATATAATGTGTATCCCTGCTAGAGGGTACACTCCGTACAAGACATGGACAAACCGCGCCGCACGGGCAGCGCAGGGGTGACTAAAGGTATGAACAAAAAGAAGATACGATACATCAAGATCAAGGAGGAACAGCCTAAGAAGCGTTCCTCAAAGAAGTCGCGCAGCCGCGCGGCAAAGAATTTCGGACATGCAATGACCATAGTTGGCACGACATTCTCCGCGATGCTGCTGATATTGGTCATCATGGTGTGCATCGTTGCGACGGTGCTTGCCGTGTATGTCCTGGACTTCGCGGACAATTCCTACGACGCGAACCTGAAGGATGTCGAGATGAAGTACACGAGCTTCGTCTACGGCTACGACGAGGATAACGAGCTTGTCGAGATAAAGCGCCTTGCCGCAGAGCAGAACCGCGTCTGGGTCGACTACGAGGACATGCCCAAGTGCCTCATCGACGCTGTCGTAGCTTCCGAGGACAAGCGTTTCTACACGCATAAGGGCGTTGACTGGTACAGAACCGCAGGCGCGTTCTTCTCAAACGGCGACAGCGGCGGCGGTTCTACGATAACCCAGCAGCTTATAAAGAACCTCACCGGCGATAAGGAAGTAAGCTGGGAGCGTAAGCTCCGCGAGATCTTCCGCGCTCTCAGCCTGGAGGAGAAGTACACCAAGATCGATATCCTCGAGAGCTATCTCAATCAGATTTGGTTCAACGGAATGGTCTACGGCGTCGGCGCTGCTTCAGAGTACTACTTCGGCAAGGACGTTTCCGACATCAACATCGGCGAGGCTGCCGTTCTCGCGGGAATGATACGTAACCCCTCCAAGATGTCGCCGTACTATGACCTCGCCCGCAGCAAGCAGCAGCAGAATTACTCGCTGCGCTGCATGTACGAGCAGGGCATGATCACCACGAAGGAATACGAGGATTACCGTCTGAACCGCATTCAGGTGCACTTTGCAAAGCCGGTCTACGGCGATGATTACGGCTATATTGACGAGCGCACGCTCACCGACAGCACGGACGACAGCGACCTCGACGCAGAGGTGCAGGATAAGCCTTATCGCGCATACAAGTGGAACGGCGACTACGAAGTCAGCCAGGACTGGTATGTCGACGCGGCGATAGACCAGGTCATCAACGATTTCGCCGACCTCAAGGGAATCACCTACACATCGGCGAAAAACGAGCTGTACAACGGCGGCTACAAAATCTATATCAATGAAAATATGAAGCTCCAGAAGATACTGGAGGAAAAATACCGCGACCCGTACACGGTGCTTTCATACTACAATGAGAATGCGGCGGAGAAGGATCTGATACAGTCGGCGTTCATTGTTATGGACTACACCGGAACAGTTCAGGCTGTTGTCGGAGGCCTCGGAGAGAAGCCGGGCGACGGTGCGTTCAACCGCGCGACCCAGGCAACGAGATCGCCGGGTTCAACGATGAAGCCGATATCCACTTATTCGCTGGCGGTGCAGAAGAATCTCATCACATATTCTACGCTGATACCCGACGAGGCGATAAACATCGGCACGCAGGACGAGCCGCAGATATGGCCGCAGAACTACGGCGAGGTATGGGGCGACGGAACGCTCCGCACTGCGTGGTATGGCGTTCAGCACTCATTGAATACGCTGGCGGTAAGGGTCGGCAGAATGAACACCACCAAGGCAATGTACACTCAGCTCACGCAGATGCTCGGATTTACAACGCTGGTGGAGTCGGATATCGCGCTCTCGCCGCTGTGCCTCGGTGCGCTGACTAACGGCGCGAAGCTGGTGGAGGTCGCCGGAGCTTATCAGATCTTCGGAAACGGCGGCGTTTATTACCGTCCGATGTTCTACAGCAAGGTCGAGGACAGCAAGGGCAACGTCATTATGGAACAGGATTTCTATGGAACTCAGGCAATCGACAGCGATTCCGCGTGGGTCACAAACCGTATGATCTACAAGGTGGTAAACGGCGACAGCGGTACAGGTCCGAAGGCGAAGCTTCCGAATGTGGAGGTAATCGGTAAGACTGGTACGTCCAACGCCGGAACCGACCTGTTGTTCATGGGACTTACGCCGGAGTATATCGGCGGACTGTGGATAGGATACGACGACAGCCGCGTTATCGGCGGCGCTGACGGCTGGAAGGCAGTAGCGCAGATCTGGCATGATGTTATGATCGACATTCAGGACACCTCGCAGGTTCTGAACTTCGTTCCGGATCCCTCGGTTGTGGAGCGTCAGTACTGCACGATGACAGGCCTGCTTGCAACGAATAAGTGCAGCTCTACTAATACGGGCTATTACCGTGCAAGCAACCTTCCGGAGTACTGCAACGGCGATCACGGAACTATCAGAAAGCAGATCAAGGCAAATAATCCGCAGTGATTCTGAATTACTAATAATAAAAATGGCAAGCTTCATGCTTGCCATTTTTATTAATCAAGCAGATGTATCAGCCCTGACCGTAATACGCATTCGCGCCGTGTTTGCGCAGGTAGTGCTTGTCGAGAAGCTCCTGCTGCATTCTGCCTGCCGTGGGCGCGATGGTGAGCGCGTGGTAGTTCATGAACGCGACTTCCTCCAGGACTACGGAATTGTGCACCGCTTCGTGCGCGTCCTTGCCCCAGGTGAACGGACCGTGGCTCTTTACGAGAACTGCCGGAATGCTCATCGGGTCAACTCCGCTGAACGTTTCAATTATAACCTTTCCGGTTTCCTTTTCGTACTCGCCGCGGATCTCCTCCGGGGTCATAGCCCGGGTGCATGGGATCTCGCCGTAGAAGTAGTCGCCCTGGGTCGTGCCCATCGGCTGGATTCCTACGCCTGCCTGCGCAAATGAAGTCGCCCAGCGGCTGTGGGTGTGGACAACTCCTCCGACAGCTGGGAAAGCGCGGTACAGCTCCAGATGAGTAGGCGTGTCGCTGGAGGGCTTCCACTTGCCCTCTGCGACCTTACCTGTCGCAAGCTCGACTACCACCATGTCATCGGCGGTCATTCCCTCGTAGGGAACGCCGGAGGGCTTTATGACTATCATTCCGCTCTCGCGGTCGATGGCGGAAACATTCCCCCATGTGAACGTTACAAGATTGTATTTCGGAAGCAGAAGATTGGCTTCAAGCACTTCCTGCTTTAATTTCTCTAACATGTATGAACTTCCTTTCAGTTATTCGCCGCAGCGTATTCCGCCGCAAGTCCGCGCTTGTAGTTCTCCATGAATTTCCGGAATCCCTCCGCGCCCTTTTCCTCGGGCTGTAAAGTTGTGGATTCCATGCCGCCGAACACTTCGCCGTCGAGGAACTCCGGCAGGGATTTTCCGCCGCCGCATACGGAGTAAGCCGCCAGCAGAGCCATTCCCCAGGCGCCGCCCTCTCCGGCGGTCTTCATTACCGATACGGCGCAGCCCAGACCGTCCGCAAGGAACTGCTGAGCAACTCCCTTCGTCTTGAACAGACCGCCATGTCCGGTTATTTTGTCAACGGAAACCTGCTCCTTGTCGAACAGGATATCCATGCCGAGTTTCAGCGCCGCCATCGTGGAGTATACCTCCGCGCGGAACAGGTTCGCGAGATTAAATTTGCCGTCCGGGGTGCGGAAGTACATCGGTCTGCCGTTCTCAGCGCCCGCGACAGGTTCGCCGGAAAGGAAGTTGTACACAACGGTATCGCCGCAGTCCGGGTCGCCGGTCAGCGCGTGGTAATACAGCATGTCATAAAGCGCAGGCTTTGCGATGGGGTGACCGCTCAGTTCCGCAAATTCGCCGAATATCTTCACCCAAGCGTCCAGCTCGGAGGAGCAGTTGTTGCAGTGAACCATCGCAACCGGAGCGCCGTCCGGGGTGGTCACTACGTCTATCTCCGGGTAGTAATCCTTCAGCGGCTTGTCAAGGACGAGCATTGCAAAAATGGAAGTTCCGGCGGACACGTTACCCGTGCGCGGGAGTACGCTGTTTGTCGCCGCCATTCCGGTGCCTGCGTCGCCCTCCGGCGGGCAGACGGGAACTCCGGGCAGGAGCGTGCCTGTCGGGTCGAGGAACTTTGCGCCCTCGGCGGTCAGGACTGCTTCCCTTGCGCCTGCGTTGAGCACCCCGGGGAGGACTTCCAGCAGTTTCCCGGAGAATCCCTTATCAGCAAGCAGTTTATCTACCTTCGCGAGGTACTCCGCGTTGTACCCGATACCGTCAACCGGGAAAATTCCGGAGGCTTCGCCAACGCCGACCTGGCGCTTTCCGGTCAGCTGGTAGTGGATAAATCCTGCCAGGGTGTTGATGTGCGCAATATCCTTGACGTGTTCCTCGCCGTTGAGCACCGCCTGGTAGAGGTGCGCAATGCTCCAGCGCTGGGGAATATTGAATCCGAGAAGTTCCGACAGTTCGGAAGCCGCCGGCTCGGTGATGGTATTTCTCCATGTGCGGAACGGAACCAGCAGGTTGTCGTCCTTATCGAACGCCATGTAGCCGTGCATCATTCCGGATATTCCCATTGCGCCGTAGCCCGTGGGAACCACGCCGTATTTGCTCTTGACGTCCTCCGCAAGGCTTGCGTAGCAGTGCTGTAATCCGGTGGTGATGTCATCCAGGGAGTAGGTCCACACGCCGTTTTCGTAGCGGTTCTGCCAGTCGTGGCTTCCGGAAGCGACAGGCGCGAACGTGTCGTCGATGAGAACCGCCTTTATTCTGGTGGAGCCAAATTCTATGCCAAGATAGGTTTTCTTATTCTGTATTTTTTCCTGTATCGTCATACTATCACCTCTTGAGAGCCGCGGCAGCGTCAAGTAATGCAAGCTGCTGCTCAAAGCTGTTTATGTCGGTCTTGTCGTCGATGACCACAAGCTCCGTATTCGTCATCTTTGCAAACAGGCGGATATCATCGACCGTGAGCGCCGTGGAAACTACCGCATGATGAGCGCCGCCGGCGTATATCCACGCAGCCGCTCCGGTTGCGAAATCGGGCTTCAGCTTCCACATCAGTCTTGCAACAGGGAGTTTCGGCATGGGAGCCGGCTGCTTTACAAGCGTGATCTCAGCGCATACAAGGCGGAATCTGTCGCCAAGGTCTATCATGGAAACCGCGATACCCTCGCCGTCAATGCCGTCGAATACAAGGCGCGCCGGGTCGGATTTTCCGCCGATACCAAGCGGGTGCACCTGAATTTCAGGCTTGTTTGCAGCGAACACCGGGGATACCTCCAGCATATGCGCCGCAAGCTCCAGCTCCTCGCCGGAAGTGAGATCGTAGGTGTAGTCCTCCATGAATCCGGTGGAACCCTTTCTTCCCTCAGACATTTTGAACAGCACCGCGCCGAGAGCCGCAGTCTTGTAGTCGCCCTCCGGACCGAAGCCCACGCCCTTTGCCATGAGATTCTGCGCCGCGATTCCGGGGAGCTGGTTCAGCCCGTGGAGATCCTGGAACGTATCGGTGAACGCCCCTATCTTTTCCCGCGCGATGAACTTGTCGAGAGCCGCTTCATATTTAGCCTGCTCGCGGACAGCGGCGATGTTGTCCGTCGCCATCGTGTACTTTTCGGTGTATTCAGCCATTTTTGCGTCTATTTCGGATTCGGTAACGCTGTCAGCGATCTCCGCTACGTCGCCGATACCGTAGTAGTTCACGTTCCAGCCGAAGCGTATCTCGCTTTCAACGCGGTCGCCGTCAGTTACTGCAACATCACGCATGTTGTTTCCGAGCATTGCTACCCTTAAAGTCCTGCTGAACGATACTGCGGAAGCCGCATGAGCGAATCTGCGGATCTTCTCTATAACGTCCCCGTGCTGATAGTAGCCTGCAACGACCTCGCGCCTGATTCCGAGCCTTGTGCAGATGAACCCGAACTCGCGGTCTCCGTGCGCGGACTGGTTGAGATTCATGAAGTCCATGTCGATGCTGTCGTAGGGTAGCTTCTCGTTGAACTGCGTATGCAGGTGGAGCATTGGCTTTTTCAGGGCTTTCAGCGCTCTTATCCACATCTTGGCGGGTGAGAACGTGTGCATCCACATGATAACGCCTATGCACTCCCTGTCGGAGGAGGCGCGCACGCAGATGTCCTCGGCTTCGTCGGCGGTCTTCACCACCGGCTGGAATATGACTTCCGCGATGTCCGAGAGCTTTTCGTTCAGGAAATCAGCCATCTTGGTGCTGTCCCTGGCAGCCTGCGCGAGGGTCTCCTCGCCGTAAAGATCCTGGCTTCCGGTAACAAAGTATATCTTGTTCATAATAATTCTCCTTCACAGAAAAGCCGCACCGAACAAATATTCAGTGCGGCTTGTGTTTATGCCTTTTTCTTGTTCTTTCTGGAAAGAACAACGCTCTGGATAACAAGGAACAGGCAGATCATTGCCGCAACGGTAATATTCGTCCACCATGCGTCGTCAAGTCCGAGGGAGGAAACGATGTTCTTTATCGTACTCAGCGAGATGACGCCGAACAGCGTTCCTATTATGTTGCCCGAACCGCCGGAGAGCATCGTGCCGCCGATGATGGAGGAAGCGATCGCGTTCATCTCGGCTCCGCTTGCATGGGAGGGTGAACCGGAGCCGACATGAAGGAAGTAAACAAAGCCGCCTATACCTGCGAGCACTCCGCACATCAGGTAAGCGAAGAACTTTGTGCGCTTGACGTTGATGCCGAGCATATTTGCGCTCTGGCTGTTTCCGCCGATAGCGTAGAAACCGCGTCCGAGCCTGCCCCACTTGAGGAACACGAACAGTATCGCAACTATCAGCAGCGCGACTACCACGCCTATTTCTATGTACGCCGGAACAAATACGCCATGCTTGTTGGTGGAGCCTATTCCGGGGAGTGATATTCTTGTTTCCTTGAGTGCTTGGAATTCTTCGTTCTCAACGTTGAACTGCGTTGCGTTGACGATGGTGGTCATGCCCTTTGCGAAGAACATTCCCGCCAGCGTTACGATGAACGGCTGTATCTCCAGATACGCTATCAGATAACCCTGAACAAGTCCGAAAGCGGTGCCTATTCCAAGGGCTATGAGAACAGAGGTGACTACATTGCCCCCGCCGTAGTCGAGGTTCATTGCGCAGCACATACATACCAGCGCCGTAACAGCGCCGACCGAGATGTCGATACCGCCGGTTATCATTACAAGGCTCATTCCGCAGGAGAGGATTATCAGAGCCGCGTTTTCGTTGAGTATGTTGAAGAAGGTCTGCACCTTCGTGAAGCCGGAGCCGATGAACGCTACTGCGCAGATATACATTACAACGAATATCGCAATGGTGATGACCAGAAGCAGATTAGAGTCAGATAATCTCCGTGAACTGCCGTTGGCGTTTTTCAGAAATTTCATACTAATTCGCCTCCTTGACGGGATTCCTGTGGGAAGCTATCTTCTTGCGGAAAGCTGCAAGCTTGTTTCGTACAGTGGGAGCGCTGAGAACTACCAGGATAATTACTACTACCGCCTTGTATGCGGGGAGCGCGGTAGGAGCTACCTGGAACTTATAAAGAGTTGTCGTCAGGAACTGGATAACATAAGCGCCGAGTATCGAGGACGCCATGTTGAACTTGCCGCCGCTGAGGGCGTTTCCACCGAGTGCTACCGCAAGGATAGCGTCCATCTCGATGTCCTTTGCAACTACCGAGTAGTTGATGGAGGAGATACGGCTGACCTTGATGAAGCCTGCGACTGCAACGCACAGACCAAGTATGACGTAGGTCATGAACTTGATGCGCGCAGGGTTCAGACCGTTAAGTCTGGAGGATTCGGAGTTTATGCCGACCGCCTGGGTGAAAAGTCCCAGCTTTGTGAACCGGAGCACCAGAGCAATGATTATAATGCATATCGCCGCAATGAATATCGGGGTCGGAAGCGGCAGTCCGGGAATGAAGTTGCCGAACCAGCCGAAGCTCTCATCATTGATGACGGGGAGCTGATTGTTGTTTATCCATGCCGCGATGGAACGTCCTGCTGTGAATAGGATAAGCGTTGCGACCATCGGCTGTATCTTGAAGTAAGCCACCAGGGCGCCGTTGAACGCACCCAGGAGCATTGATACGACAACGCAGGCAAGGAATGCAACGATTATCGGCGCATGGAGCGCAGCCGGGCTGACTTCGCCGCCGCAGAGGACTCTCAGAACAACGCTGCCCGCGACCGCGATAGTCGCGCCAACGCTGATATCCTGTCCGCCGGAAGCTGACGTTACCAGCGTCATGCCGATAGCAAGTATCGCAAGCTCCGAAGCGTTGTCGAGTATCGTGATGATGTTGCCCGAAATTACCATATCGCCGGCGCTGTTCGGAGCATATTTGATCGCGAAGAACGAAGGGTCAGCGATCAGGTTGAACAGCACCAGTATCAGCAGCGCTGCCAGCGGAATAAAGATCTGATTCCTGACCGCTCTTTTCAGAAAAGCAAGGAACTTGTTCCCGCCTGTTTTTTCAAGCGTTTTCATGAACCTTTTCACCTCCTGCGATCGTTTCCATTATCTTGGACTGGTTCAGGTCGGAGCCGGTAAGCTCGCCTGCGGTCTTTCTGTCGCGCATTACTATAAGTCTTGAACATACGTTCAGCATTTCGTCTATCTCAGAGGAGATGAACGTTACGCTCTTGCCCTCGGCGGCGAGTTTGAGCACCAGCTTCTGTATCTCGAGCTTGGTGCCGACGTCGATACCTCTTGTGGGTTCGTCGAGGATAAGGTATACAGGGTTCGCAAGAAGCCACCTTGCGAGGATAACTTTCTGCTGATTACCGCCGGAAAGCGACTTTATCGGCGTATCCGGGGAAGCCGTCTTTATTTCCAGCAGCTTTATGTACTCGTCGGCATATTTCGCGGCGTCCGCCTTGGATATCGGCCGGAACATTCCGCGCATTACCTGGAGCGCAAGGATTATGTTATCCTTGACGGACAGGTCGCCGATTATACCATCGTGCTTTCTGTCCTCCGGGAGGTAGCTTATGCCGTGCTTCATTGCGTCAAGCGGCTTTCTTATCTTTACGGTCTTGCCGTTCATCCTGACTGTGCCGCCGGTTATGCTGTCCGCACCAAATATCGCACGGACGGATTCGCTTCGGCCTGAGCCGAGAAGTCCGGTGAAGCCGTTTACCTCGCCCTTTCTTATTGAGAAGTTGAAAGGCGCTATGCCGGCGCTGCTGACAAGTCCGTCCGCTTCGAATACCGGAGCCTCGCCATTTGTCTCCTGCTCGACCTCGTGGGGCTTGTCCATGTCGGAAAGCTTGTTGAGGTCTTTACCGAGCATCTTGGAAACCAGCTCGACTTTCGGAAGATCCGCCGCATTGTACTCGCCTTCGAATCTGCCGTCGCGCAGTACCGTTATCTTGTCACAGACCGCGTAAACCTGGTCGAGGAAGTGCGTTACGAATATTATTCCAACGCCGCGGCTCTTGAGGTCGAGCATGAGCTTGAACAGCTTCTCAACTTCCTGCTCGTCGAGGGAGGAAGTCGGCTCGTCCAGGATAAGCACCTTGCAGTCCATATCGACCGCACGGGCTATCGCGACCATCTGCTGCACCGCGAGGGAGCAGCTTCCGAGCTGCTGATTCGGCCTTGCCGGGATATCAAGCGATTCCAGAAGCTTTCCGGCGTCCGAATACATCTTCTTCCATTTGGTGAAAGCGCCCTTTGATCTGCCGATGTACATATTCTCGGCGACCGTCAGGTTCGGGCAGAGTGTGATCTCCTGATAAACCGTGCTTATTCCGGCTTTCTGGGCGTCCTGGGTCGATCTGATAACGACAGGCTCAGGATTGCCGGACATATAGATATTGCCGCCGTCCTTTTCGTATACACCGGTGAGTACTTTTATAAGTGTGGATTTACCAGCGCCGTTCTCGCCCATCAGCGCGTGTATTTCGCCCTTTCGCAGTGTGAATTCAACGTTCTGGAGCGCTTTCACACCGGGGAATTCCTTACATATGCCCTCTAGCCTGAGAACAACATTTTCATCACGCATTGTCTTCGCCTCCGGTTTGTTAGTTAACAGAATGGTCCGATACAAGGGATGTGTTATCCATCATATCGGACCGTTTCCGTCATGGCTGATCAGCTGATTCAGCTAGGCTGTTCAGAACGATCAGATACCGTACTTGTCAACGTCCTCCTGAGTGATCGTGGAGGCATCGAAGCCCTTCTCGTCCATAATGATGACCTTGTTTTCGGGAGACTTGCCGTTCTCAAGATCCTTGATGATGGAGTCGATGTAGGAAGCCTGGAAAGGATTGCACTGACCGTCGTAGTTCCAGCTGCCGGAAAGGAGGTTCTCAAGAGCCCACTTGTTGCAGTCGAAGCCCATTACGATAACGTCCTTGCCAACGCCGTGGGAGATGTTAGCCTTGTCGAGGGCTGCAACTGCGCCCTTTGCCATATCGTCGTTCTCGGCGTAGATAACGTTGAAGGAAGTGCCGCTGTCGATGATGGACTGAACGATCTGCTGTGCTGTTTCTGCGTTCCAGTCAGCGGTCTGCTGTGTAACGAGGTTCCAGCTGTCGTTCTCGGCTACCTTGGTGTCGAGGGCGCCGGTTCTGCCGACCTGTGCAGCGGAGCCCATCGTGCCCTGGATATGTACTATGTTGTACTCCGAAAGTCCCTGGGAAGCCAGCCAGTCAACTGCGGTCTGACCTTCCTTGGCCATGTCGGATACGATGGAAGCCTCGTACAGGCTTTCGTCAGCGTCGATGGTTCTGTCGAACAGGATAACCTTGATTCCCTGAGCCTGAGCGTCCTTGAGTACTGAATCCCAGCCGGAAGTACCAGCGGCGGAGATCAGCAGGTAGTCCACCTCGGACTGAATGAATGTCTGCGCTGCTGCGATCTGCTCGTCGTTCTTAAGGCTGTATGCAAATGATGCGTCGTAGCCGTTCTCCTCTGTGAATGTAGCCTTCATGTCCTTATCGTTCGCTGTACGATAGCCGGACTCGTTGGGGTCGTTGTTGATTATTCCTACTTTGATGAGGTCTCCGCTTGCAGAACCAGAGCCAGACCCGCTGCTGCCGGATTCAGCAGTGCTGCCGTTGCCTGAGCTGCAGCCTGCGAGTACGCTTGCAGTGAGTGCCAGACCGAGTACCGATGCGAGTATCTTCTTGATTTTCATAGCTTTTCCCTCCGATAAAAAATGATCGTTGTGGTTTTGTTTTGAAACGCTTATAACAAATTCCCAGCATATTTGCTACAAATCTTATTTTTGTCTGCGTTTCTGTTTGTTGTTCTTATTTTAGCACAAAGACTTGATAAATACAATACATAAAATGCACATTCTTTTAGGAAAACTTTTGTACACATGTGACAAATTGTGCGTTTCCCCTACAAACAAATATGCTGCCGTACAAAAACATCTTGACAAATCAAGCACAAAGTTGTATCATATACTCAGGTGGATTTATATTCTTCCAGAGTTTGAATTTGTACTTTTTTTTATTTATAGGGGCGATAATATATGACTAAATATGAAGCTGTCGCGCAGGCAATAAAAACTGATATTGAAAACGGCGTATATACTGAGGGTCAGGCGATACCTACCGAGGAGCTGCTCACAGCTCAGTACGATGTCAGCCGCCAGACGATACGCAAGGCACTGGCGCTCCTGGTGGAAGACGATCTTATAATAAAGCGGCAGGGCAGCGGTTCGGTGGTGCGCCCGAAGCGGCTGAATCCAAGAACCGGAAAGATAGCGGTAGTTGCAACGTACATCAGCGACTACATTTTTCCGAGCCAGCTGCGGGCAGTGGACGAAGTGCTGTCCGAGAACAAGTACACCGCGGTTCTTTCTGCGACCCGCAACCGCGTCTGCAACGAGCGCGCTATTCTCGAAGAAATACTGAAAAATCCCGTTGACGGCATACTGATAGAGGGTACAAAATCCGCAATGCCGAACCCGAATTTCGATTTGTACGAGAAGCTTATAGGCATGGGTATCCCGGTAGTTTTTTTCAACGGATATTACCCGACCCTCAGCGGCACGTATTCCGTCTGCGCGGACAATCAGGCGGGCGGCGCCGAACTTGTGCGGCATCTTATTGACCGCGGCCACACGAAAATCGCAGGGTATTTCAAGAGCGATGATATCCAGGGTCATCAGCGGTATTCGGGCTTTATTTCAGAGCTGTTCCGCAGCGGACTGATAATCCCCGACGAGAACGTGTTCTGGTACACCACGGAGACAAAGGAAAATCTCTTCGATGATCCGGAGGAGGTACTAAAGCGCCTCGGCGATAACACGGCGGTCGTTTGCTATAACGACGAGGTGGCGTTCGGGCTTGTGAAATGCCTGCTTTCCGCCGGCAGACGCGTTCCGGAGGACGTTGCGGTAGTCAGCTTCGACAACAGCAATCTCAGCTGGATATCCCAGGTGCCGATAACCTCGCTTTCCTATGAGGACAGGAACATTGGCAGGATAGCCGCGCAGAAGCTAGTTGATATTCTGGACGGAAGGGATGTTTCTTCTGAAGTATTGCCGTGGACTTTTATCCAGAAAGAAAGCTCATAAATATTAAAACAGCGCCGGAATTATTCAGCGCTGTTTTTTTATAAATTGACGCAGCTCATGAGCCATTATTGTCCGCGTAGACCGCACAGAATAACAATGAGCCTGGCGGAGGAGATCCGGTCGCTGCAAAGCGGGGTAAAGCGGCTGAACAAGGAAAACAAGCGGCTCCAGGATGAGAGGGATTTCTCGAATGAAGCGGCAGATTATTCGCCGCGAGACGTCGGAATAACGCACAGACCAAAAAGCCGAATGGTATAACGAACGAGCTGTTTTACAGCCACGGCAGAAGAAGTACGGATTACACGACAGAACAGCTGAAAATAATAATATGGCGCTGTTACATGAGCTGTTGGAATAATCGCCGGATATGCTCGCCCATTGCACTGCTGCTCATAATTTTTGAGTGAAATGTGTAAAGCTATATTGACCATATCAGCTTTTTGCGTTTTGCGTTGCAGACTACATCAAGCATTTCGGATAAACTGACGATACAAATGTTAAATTTCTGATATAACGCAAGTTAGGTAAATGATATAATATAGACAACAAAACGGAACACAGTTCCGGGCAACCGTAAATACCTGAAAGGAAGGATAATCATGAAAAAGTTAATCTCCGTTATTACCGCTGCTGCCGCAGTTGCAGCAATTTCCGCTACCGCAGGCGCTTACTCCATCAACAAGGACCTCGGCTTTGGCTGGAGCACAAGCGCGACCATCGGCGCTGAGGAATTCGCAAACGTTACCCCCGACACAACAGTCACCATCACCTACAACGTAAACGAGAGCCTCGCCGACATGGACGGTCAGAACTACTGGTGCATCAAGCCCATGGTGAACGACGCCGGCTGGCCTTTCATCAGCACACTTAACGGCGCAGTCCTTTCCGAGGGCGGCGACAGCTACACGCTTGAGATGGACAGCGATTCCATGAGCTTCACTATCCCGGCTGACCAGCTTGAGCTTCTCCAGACTGCGGGCATGGCTGTTATGGGTCACGGCATTGAACTGCTTGAGATGACATTCTCCGATGAGCCTGTTGCAGCTCCCTCAGACAGCGCAGAAAACGCAGAAACTCCCGCCGAGGACGAAACTCCCGCAGAGGATTCCGCACCTGCTGAAACTCCCGCAGAAACCACCGCTCCCACAAAGGGCAATCCCGACACCGGAGTTTCCGGAATCGCAGCAGTAGCAGGCGCAGCGGTTATCGCAGCCGGCGTGCTTTTCACGACTAGAAGAAAGTAATTCCGTTTTCGAAAGGAATGAGCGTAATGAAAAACATCACACGATTCACAGCGGCGGCGCTTGCGATATGCTCCGTTCTCGCGGTTACGGGCTGCGACGAGCAGCAGGAGATGAGCAGCAGCGCTCCTAACTCCTCTAACACTCCGGCGCAGGCGACTACCTCGGCTACCACGGCAACCATGAACAAGGATGACGCGGACAAGATTGCGGAAATCGACATCGGCGCTGAAAAGCTGGAAAACGGCGTTGTAAAGTTCCTCTCATCATGGGATCTGAACCCTGCAGAGGGACAGCCGGTCGCTCCGGCGCTGGAGATGTTCCAGAGCCAGTTCGGCGGCAGGATAGAGTACGTCAACACTCCCTGGGACAGCCGTTACGACAAGCTTGCGGTGCTGGTTCAGGCGGACGATTCCCCGGATATGTTCAGCGCAGGCGACATGGACGTGTTCCCCAAGGGCGCGATCAGCGGAATGTTCGACCCGCTCGATGATTACGTTGATTTCAGCAGCGAGCTGTGGGCGCCCATGAGCGAGGTAAACGAGCAGTTTGCGTTCAACGGAAGGCACTATGTAGGCGCTGTTGACGTAGAGGGCGACTGCGTGATGTTCTACAACAAGAACACTATCCGCGACAATTCCCTTGACGACCCGGCGGAGCTTCTCGCAGAGGGCAAGTGGACATGGGACACATTTTGGGAAATGATGACGAAATTCTGCGATGTTGACGCTGAAAAATACGCTACCGACGGCTGGTGGTTCGAGGGCGGATTTTCTCTGACAACAGGCGTTCCTTATGTCGGCATGAGCGACGGAAAAATCGTGCAGAACCTTGACAACGCACTGATTGAAAAGGCGCAGACATTCATGCTGAACATGAACACGAACAGTCTTCCGCTCCCGAAAGCGCAGTACAACTGGCAGGTTCAGCCGAAGCGCCTTGCAGACGGAAAGACCCTGTTCTATCCGGTAGGGCTGTACGCGATGTACCCCTACAACAACTATATTCAGGATTTCGCCGACAATCAGGAAGATGTAATGTTCGTCCCCATGCCTAAATGCCCCGAAGCCGACGAGTATTATCTACCGGCGAGAGTTTCCGGATTCTCCCTTATAAAGGGCGCAAAAAACCCCAAGGGCGTAGCCGCTTATCTCAACTGTGCAATGGCTACCCGCGACAGCGAGGCGGCTGTTGAAATAGGCAAGCGCCAGGCATTTGAGGAGTACAACTGGACGCAGGAGCAGTGGGATATGTACCGCCTTGTAAACCAGATGACCGCCGAGCACCCGGTAATCGAGATGTACAACGCCGTTAACTCCAACGTAGCCGACCTCATCAACAACCCGATGAAGGAAGCCTACAACAGCGGCGCAAGCTGGACGCAGACCCGTGAAACTATCCGCGCGGCAGTCCAGGCGGAACTTGATTCGGCTAACGAAAAGCTTGCCGAAAAGAGCTGATGATCCATCCATAATAAAAGATGATCCATCCATAATAAAATAGGTTCAGAATGAGTCCGGTTAAATGCCGGGCTCATTCGCCTTTTCTGGGGAAACGCTGAATAAAACAAGGGAATGCCGTTCTTCCGCACATATTTCCACCGCATGGGGAGGAACAATGTTTACAGCCTGGCAAAGTTTCTCTGGAGCATAGATCTCCGACCGATAGCGGATAAGCTGACTAAGGATTACCTGGTCATATACGGCAGCAGGGACGCTATGGCGTGTCATGCTGGACTTGCGTCGTCCTCATTGTACAATCTGACAAAAAATTGAGTTTTGCCAATAAGCGAAGCGTATTATTGGCAAAACTGACTGGGCAATACAGCACAATCTCTGTGCTGTATTGCCCTAAATAACCCCTGACTGATATGGCCATGCGGCGTATATACACTAAAATTTCATTTAAATATAGTCCGGACTGCTTGCATTAGTGCGGAAAATGTGCTATAATGTAAAATGTATATCATTGTGCAAAACCACTATTTTTAAAGGAAATATTATGGATAATCAGGAAACAAATTTAATCTATGGCAAAAACGCCGTAACTGAGACCCTCAATTCGGGCAGGGAAATAGATACGGTCTACATTCAGAAGGGTGCGGCTCTTTCGAAGATAGTCGCCCTCGCCAAGAAAAACGGCGTGGTTATCAAGGAAGTCAGCGATGAGAGGCTCACCGCCATCTGCGGAACCCCCAAGCACGGCGGTACCGCTGCGGAACTCGCCGCCGCTTCCTACTCCACGGTGGAGGATATCCTCGCGAACGCTGAACAGCGCGGGAAGCCTCCGTTTATCATCATCGCCGACGAGATAGAGGATCCACACAACCTCGGCGCGATAATCCGTACCGCCGAGGCAGCCGGCGCTGACGGGCTGATAATCCCCAAGCGCCGCAGCGCCTCCCTGAACGCCACCGTATTCAAGACCTCCGCAGGGGCCGCTGCGTGGCTCAAGGTGGCAAGGGTCGCTAACCTCGTGGACACCATAAAGCGGCTCAAGGAAGCCGGCGTGTGGGTCTACGGCATGGAAGCCGACGGAACTCCCATCGCACAGGCTGACCTTTCCGGCGCGGTGGCTCTGGTGGTCGGAAGCGAGGGCTTCGGGCTGGGCAGGCTGGTTCGTGAGAACTGCGACATGACCCTTTCACTGCCGATGTTCGGAAAGGTCAACTCGCTCAACGCGTCGGTCTCCGCCGGAATAATCATGTATGAGGTCGTAAAGCACCGCGGCTGATACCGCCGGATCACAGGATTTAGGAGAGATATTGATGTCTGATAATTACAGCATTGACGATATTCTTGCAGAAATAGACAGAAAGCGCGGCGGAGGTTCCAAATCCACCGAGAGCGTTACCGAAATAATCTCAGAGGCCGAACTCCACAGCGCCATGAACAGCACGTCTCATACGCGCATGCCATCCGCGGAGGAATCGGAGCCAGTTTCCGGGGACGAGGAAGCCCGGGAGCGCGCGGAAAGTATTCGCCGCGCCGCCGAAGCCAACCGCCGCAAGGCTGAGAACAAGCGGCGCGAACGCGAGGAGCGCCAGCAGGAGCAGAGAAGGCTTGAACAGGAGCGCGCCGAGCAGGAACAGCGCATGCAGTTCAGCGAGCCGGAAAAGCCGGCGGAACCGGAGCACAGCGGCTACACCTCCGAGCTTTCGTCGCCGACTGAGGCGGCAAAGCTGTTCGGAGAGCCGGAGGAGCCTCCAAAGCCGGAGCGCGTCGTTCAGCCGGAGAGCGAGTATGTCCAGCCGTATGTGAAGCCGAAGGTTTCCGGCGGGGACGACGATATCGTGTTCCATACCAAGAGCGACCTCGTGACCTCCGAAACCATGCAGATGAAGAAGCTCCAGCGCATAAACGAGATCAACCGCGCCCTCCTTGAGGCGGACCGCGCCGCAGAGGAGCCGGAGGAGCTGCTGGATTCCCTCAATCCGATGGAATCCCGCGAGAAGGCGGTAGACGGGCTGAAAAACTCCGCGGAGCCGCAGGGCGACATCGGAGATACCCTGGCTGTCTCCGGGAACGACCTCAAGAGGATGTCCAGCGGCGAGACCGAGCACGTCAAGGAGTATTCTCCCGTGACTTCCCGCAGGAAGGGCTCAAAGGCGGACGAGGTGCTGTTCACCCCAGGCGCGCAGAAGAAGTCGGACGCGGCAGGGGAGAAGGACCGCAGCAGCGAGGCTCTGGTGGCTTCCCTCAACAAGAAACTCAGGGAGCAGCGTGAGAAAGACCGCGCCGAGGAGCGGACCGTGACTATCACCGACCTCTCCGACCCGAGGAATCTCCCGCCGAGGGCGCTCAACATCGACTACGACAACAAGGTGATAGACACCAGCATACTGCCCAAGACCGACCCGGTGGCGGCGGTACGCGAGGCGGAGGCTCTTGCGGAGCGCAAGAAGCGCAAGATAGCTAACTTCATGCTCGCCGACATCGACGACGAGGTGGAGGACGCCGAGGAAAAGGAAGCAGAGGACGACGATTACGACGATGAGGACGACGAGGACGAGATCATCGACCTCGACGACGAGAACGTCATAACCGAGAGACTTGCGAGAGCCGGTAAGGGTCTTGCGGGCCGCCTGACGATCCTGGCTCTGCTGACCGCCGCTGCGGCTATCGCGGCAGTGTTCTATTTCTTCAAGATAGACAGTATACCTATACTGTCCGAGCTTATCAAGCCGGATATCTTCCTGTATGCTAATCTCACCATCGGCATACTCAGCTTCGGAGCATGCTCCAGCGTTATCACAAACGGATTTTCAAGGCTGTTCAAGGGTAAGCCGGACGGCGACACGCTGTGCGCGTTCGCGCATCTCGGAGCGCTCGGCGCTATAGTGATGTACCTCGCGGAGACCAACTACCTCGCAATGAACCGCTCGTTCTGCTACCTGCTGGTTTCCATGCTGGCGCTGTGCTTCAACACCGTGTCCAAGCTGTGCACAGTTCACGCGGCTAAGAACAACTTCCGGTTCATCTCCGGCGACACCGACAAGTACTTCGTCGAGTGCACCGACGGCGAGGATGCGGAACGTCTTGCAAGGGGCGCGGGTCACGGCATACCGGTCATCGCTTCCATGAGAAAGACCGAAATGCTCTGCGACTTCATCATCTCCACCTACTGCGAGGACGTTTCCGACCGCATTTCCCGCGTGCTTACCCCCATCATGATAGGAGTTTCCCTAGCTGCGGGCGCGCTCGGCTTCTTCGCTGAGACAGGAGTTACCTCTAATATAATGAACCAGTGGTCGTTTGCGGCTACTGTATTCTCCGCAGTGCTATGCGTGGGCGCTTCATTCACGGGCGCGCTCGTAGTTATGCTCCCGATGCTCAGCGCGTCACGAAAGACCAACGAGCGCCGCGCGGCTATCCTTGGCTACAGCGCGGTCGAGGATTTCAGCTCGGTTAATTCCGTGCTGGTCGAGGCTAAGACGCTGTTCCCGGCTGGCTCGGTTTCCATAAGGAACATCTGGGACTACAACAAGAACGGCAAGAACGGCTCTCAGCGCGTTACCATCGACGAGGCCATCATCTACGCCGCAAGCCTTGCGGTAAGCTCCGACAGCATACTCGCCGACCCGCTGTTCAACATGCTCAACTACAAGCCCGCCCTGCTCAAGAAGGTTTCTAACTGCGTTTATGAGAGCGGACTGGGAGTTTCCGGCTGGATAGGCAGCAGGCGCGTCCTGCTCGGCAGCAGGGATCATATGAAGTCCCACGGCATCACCGTTCCCGACAGCAAGAAGGAGACCGCGCTCAACAAGAAAAACGACGAGGTCATTTACCTTGCGGTCGCCGGAGAGGTCTGCATGCTGTTCTTCGTTACGCTCACCGCGAATCCGCAGGTGAAGCACCAGGTGCAGAAGCTCGCACGCAACGACGTCAGCCTTGTTGTCAAGACCGTTGACGGCGCGCTTACCGAGGGCGTTATCTCCGAAATGTTCGACATTTACGCAGATAACGTGCGTATCCTCCCGGCGGAGGCTCACGATACCTTCGACGAGCACACGAAGTACGCCGGAAAGGGAAGCGCCGCTGTATCCTGCGACGGTACGTTCTCTTCCCTCGCTTCCGCGATAAACGGCGCGAAGGCGCTCAGCGAGCGTATCAGGCTCGGCTGCATCATGGAGATATTCGGCATTGCGCTTGGCGTTCTGCTTGTGTTCATCTTTGCGATTTTCCGTAACTATTCTCTGCTGAACGGCTTCTGGATCGCTGGATACAATATAGTATGGCTGCTGCTTACAATGCTGGTGCAGTCCTTCAGGCGGATATAGCATGACCCTTGACGAGGAATATATGACCCAGGCTCTGGAGCGCGCCCGGCGCGCCGCAGAGCTTGGAGAGATACCGGTCGGGGCGATAGTCGTCGACCCTGACGGAAACATCATCGGCGAGGGCTGGAACCTCCGGGAGCATTTGCAGTCGCCTACGGCTCACGCGGAGATACTGGCGATAGAGCAGGCGGCGAAGCGCCTCGGAAGCTGGCGTCTCACGGGCTGCACGCTTTACGTTACGCTGGAGCCATGCCCGATGTGCGCCGGGGCTGTGATGAACTCCCGGCTGAAACGGCTGGTTTACGGCGCGTTCGACGATAAGAACGGTGCGTGCTCCTCCGTTGTGAACCTATTTGAGGAGCGGTTCACGCATATTCCGTTCGTCCGCAGCCGCATTCTTATGGAGCAGTGCGGCGGGGTGCTCACCGAGTTCTTCAGGGAACTCCGCATGTCCCAGGATGACGAATAAATCTACAATGAAAGAATGTCTGCATGAATAAGTACCAGAAGCTGGCAAGCAACACCTTTGTTCTGGCGCTGGGGCAGTTTGGCTCGAAGTTCCTCGTGTATGTCATGCTTCGTTTTTATACGAGCTGGCTCGGCGCGGACGGATTCGGCGATGTCAACAACATTATAAACGCCTCGGCACTGCTGATATCGGTGGTGACGCTCTCGATAAACGAGGGTGTGCTTCGCTATGCTCTGGACGATACCATAAGAAAGAAGAACCACGTCCTCTCAATAGGCATAAACGTGGCTCTGATCGGGCTGGTGATATTCGCGGCGTTCGTTCCTCTGATCGGAATGATCGACATGCTCAGCGGATATCAGTGGCTCATTTATATGTACGTTGCAACGGGAAGCATCAAGGGAATATGCGCCATCTACGTGCGGGCGCGGGGAAGAGTCGGGCTGTACGCCATCGACGGCACCCTTACCACCATCGTGGTTATCCTGCTGAATATCCTGCTCCTTGGCGTGCTTCATCTGGGAGTTGTGGGTTACGTGCTTTCCATTTCCCTCGGCGACATGATCTCCATCGTATTCCTGACCTGGAGAGCCGGACTGCTCAGGCAGTACAGACCTCTCGGCAACGACCGCGAGCTTGCAAAGGGCATGATACAGTACAGCGTACCGCTCATGCCTACCGCAGTCATGTGGTGGATAATCAACGTTTCCGATACGTTCATGGTCACTGCTATCCACGGAAGCGCCGCAAACGGCGTCTACTCCTTCGCGTACAAGTTCCCGAACCTCGCCGCGCTGGTGGTCGGGATATTCTCGCAGGCCTGGCATATGTCCGCGATAACCGAGCGGAACTCCCGAAAGGTCAGCGAGTTCTACTCCAACGTGTTCAGCATGATGCAGACTATTATGTACATCACCGCGGCGGGTATCCTGCTGGTTCTGCGCCCGATAATAATGCCGTTCTTCGGCAGCAAGGAATTTGAAATGGCGTATATGTACGTTCCGTTCCTTGTGCTGGCGGTGGTGTTCCAGAGCTTCAACAACTTCCTCAGCTCCATCTACGAGGCGAAGAACAAGACCTCGCACTCCCTTGTCACAAGTATCATCGGAGCTGCTACCAACATCGGGCTGAACCTGGTTCTGCTCAACTCCCCGCTCGGCGTTATCGGAGCGGCTGTGGCTACGCTGGCGTGCTACCTTCTGGTGTACATCATTCGCGCTATTGATACGCGGCAGTTCCTTACCGTCAACGTTGACTACCTCAAAATGGCGATCAATATTATGCTTATATCAACCATGTCGGTGTGCATCATGACCCTTGACGAGGGTCTGCTGCTCAACGTCCTCAACTGCATTCTCTTTATTATCCTGTGCGCTATCAACTTCAAGACTGCGGCTCAGGCGGTGAAGCTGTTCATAAGGCGGCGAACCGGAAGGGGCGGAAATCCTGAGGACGGCGCCGAAAAGGCTGAGAAGTAAGAGCGGCTTTGAAACCGCAGACGAAAATCCGGTCTGCAGCAAATACAGACCGGAATCCTTCTATAACCAAAACTGACAGCCCGGAGGCTGTCAGCGTATGTATGAAATAAGGCTCACATGAGTTTGTTCAGGGTCTTTTCAGAGCTGTTCACTATCGACAGCAGCGCCGCAGCCTGCTTGGTGTATTCCTGCTCCAGCCGCGCTGTGGTTATCTTATCGTCCTCGGAGCCGCCGGAGATTCCCGCTGTTCTCGCGTGGATATCCTCGATGGCGAGCGCCGCGCTGGTAAGCCCTGCGACCTTCTCCTCGGGTACGCTGAACACATGCTCGTCGTTCGCTCTCCCTGCGCTGTGGACCATTCTGAAGCAGCGGTAGACCGCAAGCGATATGTAGGAGTACACGGCTTTGGAAAGCTCCGCGTTCTTCGCCTTGATAAGCAGTGAGAATAGTATCTCGATGGAGTTCGTCAGCAGCTTCTTCTGGAAGAATACCGACAGTCCGGAGGGCGTGCCCTCGTATTTCTCGGCGTCGGTGCTCTCGGGAAGCTCCTGCTCTGAAATTGAAGCCCCGCTGCTCATGGGCGAGCGGCCGAGAAGGTAATCTACTGATACCTTATAATAGTCGGCAGCACGCACCAGGAAGTCAAGTCCGCATTCGCGCTTGCCGTTTTCGTAGTGCGACAGCAGCGCCTGTGTGACGTCAAGGTCGGCAGCCGCCTGTTTCTGGCTAAGACCCCGTTCTTTACGCAGAAGCGTCATGATACGGGGGAAGTCTTTATTCATACATTTTCTCCTTAGTGTTATTTTCCCCATGGTTACTTTATTTTATCTATAATACCATATTGTATATTATAAACTGGATATTCCGATTTGTAAAGTGTCATATTTCACAAAAATACGACAGCACCATAGGGCATTATCTATAACAGTTATGCGCTTTCCGGCGGGTTTCGACACCTGTTTGGGGTTAGGACGCTGTATATTGTGAACGAAACTCCGGGTCAGCACAAGTCATGTTAAAAAGCACTCTATAATACGAAAGGTAATATAATTATGAAAAACTACTATCTGTATCTGATACGCCACGGAATCACAGAGGGAAATCTCGACGGAAAGTACATCGGTCAGACGGATCTCGCGCTCTGCCCCCAGGGTGAGAAGCAGATCCAGCAGCTCGTCAAGGCGGGCGTCTACCCCTATGTGGAGAAGGTGTACACCTCTCCGCTCAAGCGCTGCGTTGAGACTGCGCAGATCATCTATCCGGATATCCAGCTTTCCAAGGTGGACGAGATAGCCGAGATGGATTTCGGGCAGTTCGAGGGAAAGACCCAGAAGGAGCTTGAGAACCTTCCGGAATACACCGCGTGGCTCAAGGGAGGTCCGGAGGCATGTCCTCCCGATGGAGAAAAGTTCGGGGATTTCTCGCTGCGCTGCATAAGCGGGCTTGATATCATCTTCCGCGACATGATGAAGAAGGAGATAACCCGCGCGGCAATGGTAACGCACGGTGGAGTTATAACGAATCTGCTGGCGGGCTTCGGCCTGCCGAAGGGACACCCGGCGGATTACATGTGCGGCCCGGGCGAGGGCTTCGAGATACTTCTTTCCACATTCCTGTGGCAGAAGGGACCAGCGTTTGAGATAAGCGGCAGGCTGTTTTGACAAACACGACAACAGGGAGGAACTATGACAGTACAGGATCTGCAAACAAAGCTCTTTGAGCTGGATATTCCGCATTACTACTATAACATCTGCGGCAGCGGCGACGACGATGATCAGAGGATCTGCCTCATAAACGAGGAAGGCAAGTGGCTGGTGTACTACTGCGAGGACGGAGACCGCATGGAAGTCAGCGAATACGCCGACGAGGCTCAGGCGTGCGAGGACTGTCTCTGCCGTCTTTCGAACTGAGGGAAGCGCCATGAGATTTTTCAGGACTGCCGCGGCGCTTCTGTGCGCGGCGGGAATTCTGCTTGCTTCCGCGTGCTCCGGCGGGCGCCGGGAGCCTAATTCTCCGCTGGAGGTGGATCTCACACCCGCCGCCGAGGAGGGGACGGTCACGCCGCCGTTCTGGGTGGCGGAGGACGAACAGACCGGCGCGCAGGTGTTCCTGCTCGGGAGCATGCATGCGGGTACGGAGGACGCGGTATATCCGGAGTATGTGATGGAGGCGTACCGCAACAGCACCTACGCTGCGCCGGAGCTTGACACCGTTGCTTTCAGCGGTGACGGCAGGCTTGTTTCCGAGTGCGCGGGGTATCTCAGGCTCGACGGTACTACTGCGGCCGAGGTCATTCCGGAGCATGACGGGGTTGTGGAGTATTTCAGAAGCCTCGGGATCTACAATGAGTCGCTTGAGTACATGAAGCCGTTCTACTGGACGTCTGTATTCAGCTCGGCATTGTTGAATAAGACCGGGCTTCAGACGCAGTACGGCACGGAAACAACGTTTCTGGAGATGGCTCACAGGGAGCGCAAGGAGATCCGGGAGGTAGAGGGGGCTGCGGCTCAGTACAAGATGATGGGCAGCGTTCCGATGAGCGTTCAGCTTGAGCTGCTCGGCGAATGCTCAGATGATGAGAAGCTCCGGCAGCAGGCGGAGTCCACGATGGAGCTTTACAGCGCGTGGAGCAGCTTCGACGACGAGTATTTCCGCGGGCTGGAGGTCTACGACCCGGAGGAGGTCACTAACCCGGACGACTGGCAGACTTATTATAATATGATGTACGCCGACCGTCAGCGGGAAATGGCGGAGTTCGTTATAAACGCGCTCCGGAACGGAGATCTCGCGTTCGTATTTGTCGGAACCATGCATTTTTATGCGGAGCCGTCGATAATCGACCTTCTCGGCGAGGCGGGGTACACTGTGAACGCAGTACGCCCGGAGGTTTCTCAGAGCGCGGATACGGCGGCATAAATCCCGGGCGGGGAGAATATAATTCAGCAGAACACGGTAACGAGCCGAAAGGAGCCGCTATGAAAGGTCTGCTGAAACGCCGCGCAACAGCGGAGGAGAGCCGCGCAAGGGCATTTAAAAGGGAATACGACGATTTAAAGGACAGGCTGGACAGTATCCGCGCAAACTACGACAACGTGAGCGACGAGCCTTCCATCGACGCGCTGATATACGAGGAAAACGCGGTGCTGTGCCGGTTGTCCGCGCTTTATCGCAGGGCAAGGGAGAATGGTATACGGCTGGAATTTCCGGACAGGTATCCCATTAAATAGCCGGCGCAAAAAAAGTATTCGAAAAAAATTGAGTTTTTTTGAAAAAAGCTATTGACAAATTGGCTTGCCTGTGATATAATAACATAGTCGTTGAGAGACAGGAACTCAAAAGAAAGAAATGCACTGAGTTATCAGGGTTTCCGGAGAGTTCAGAGATCTCGGCGGGTATATATGCGGGTGTGCTGGAACTGGCAGACAGGCACGTTTGAGGTGCGTGTGTTGTATGACATACGGGTTCAAGTCCCGTCACCCGCACCAAATAAAAAACCGTCCATTGGGCGGTTTTTTATTTTATACGGAAGTTTTTACGGGGCGGGTTCAGGCTGATGAATGATATTGCCAATATAACTACAGATAAGCGTTGACGCCCACCTCTACGGAGATACGCAGTACTGCACCGGAAGCCAGACTGCAAATGTGCTGTTCCCGGAGTTCAACTACAACCGCCACAGCACCACACTTTACAACCGCCTGCTTGAAAAATCGGGCGGCAGTTTTGTTTTCAAGAAGAATAAATATTCGACTTACAATGACCGGGTGCATTTCACTCCGATCTGGTTCCCGGACAGGAAAAACTACACCGTCTATGTCGAGGTTTTCGACGTGTGGTGTCCGGCTGGTCAGCTTTCGGTAAGGCTTACAGACCAGATATTCATTAATGGCAGCGTTTATGACGACTGGCACATCGCGCCGACAAAGCCGTAGATGTGGCATAAAAAAAGCAGGAGCTGAAACAACTCCTGCTTTTCTCTATGATCAGTTCCCTATAAGGCTCATTATCGGATCGGCTCCAAGATGGTCACGGACGATAGCATAACCCATGTATGCGATATAAAGGAAAACAAGTATTCCTCCCTCAACACGGGTGATTTTTTTCTGAGTAAGGCAGAATATGTATGCCAGCAGACATATTACGATGTAAATTCCGAAATCCACAAGAGTATTGCTGAGGTCTGCTCCGGTGATAGTGATAGGAGAAATAACCCCGGAAACGCCGAGAATACACAGGATATTCAGAATATTTGATCCGATGACATTGCCGATTGCCATATCGTTTTCGCCCTTTTTGCAGGCGGAGATCGACGTGACAAGTTCGGGAAGAGAGGTCCCGACAGCGCATATCGTAAGACCGACAAGACTTTCGCTCATGCCCACGGCTTTTCCAAGCAGAGAAGCATGGTCTACAACCATGTCGCCTCCCAGAACTATCGCGCCTGCTCCGCAGATTATAAAGAGCGCACACTTCCACCAGATAAATGGCTTCTCAGAGCTTTGTTCCTCGGAGGTCTGACGGTTTTTCATTGCTGCTATGACAGTCCATGTCAGATAACCAGCCATAAGCACTACAAGTAATATTGCTTCAAAAATAGTGATCTCTCCGGAAGCTCCGAAGAATATAAGCATTACAAAAAACAGCACGGATGTGAATATCGAAACCGGATAATCTCGATGAAGTATGTCTTTTGTAACTCCAAGGGGTATTACCAGCGCACATACTCCGAGCACGCCAAGAAGATTGAAGATATTCGATCCCACTACGTTGCTGACAGCCATTGAATTCTGCCCGCCCAGCGAAGCTGAAATGCTGACTGCAAGCTCCGGTGCGCTCGTTCCAAGCGCGACTATTGTAAGACCGACCACAAGAGAGGGGATCCTTAGTTTCCTTGCAAGAGAAGAAGCTCCCTCTACGAAAAAATCAGCGCCTTTTATCAGAAGGACAAACCCTGCGAGAAGCAGCACTATGTCAATGACGATGTTCATATGTGACCTCCATATAAAATAAATACATCATTATTATAGCCGTATTCCTGTGTGTTGTCAATATCAAATGCCTTACGAGGAGGTTTGACGACGAAGATGGCGCGCACTGCCAATTTTCGCTCACATGAGGTTTTTAGAGGTGACCATTTGGTATTAAACCAATATCTTTTTGTACATTTAAGGAAAATGGTTACAAGTCAATTTCACAGAGAGTAAGATATGAAAAACAAAAGCAAATACTACCGAATACCTGTCTGCATTTTCATTTTTGTGGTCGGAAGCATAACCGCCATGCTGTTTGCCAGCGTCCTGAACGATGTCCTTACGACCGGAAGCATTTCGGCGGATTTGACGGATTTCTCAACAACAATTTCCGGTGTATTCGGCGGAGAAAAGCCGAGAAAGCTGTATCTTCTGCTGGAGGCTCTGGTGTTGCTGCTCTGCGTGGTGTATTTTGTCTGCGCCGAACGGACGTACCAGACCGACACATACAAGGTCACGGACAACATCTCTGTCCCGGTTCCAAGCGGTCAGGGACAGCATGGAACGGCATGGTTCATGTCTGAATCCGACCCGCTTATTTCCCGGCTGGGTTCAATCGGCGAAAACCGATACAGAGCCATTGAAAACGGAGAAGAATTCAATCCGCCAAAAGCAGACCAGACGCTCACGGACAGCGCCGGAATGGTCCTTGCAAGAGAAATGTCCCGCGGAACGGAGCGCACTTCTGACAAGCTGTCAATTACGCTGGAAACCGTTGATTCGGATATCTGGGAGGACATTTTCGGAATTGACGAGGATCTGAAACAGTACGTCGAGCAGTCCCAGCTTGCGCCCGGAAGCAACGGAATACTGTCGCAGTGCGGAGAGGTTTCGGAGCTTCACCAGTACACCTACGGCACAAAGGACATGGGAGTTCCCGAAAAAGGAATTAC
>ERZ773104.495-NODE-495-length-61630-cov-7.200536_pt1 | contig 61630 bp, 57 predicted proteins | sample MGYA00511920_ERZ773104 | MGnify/ENA primary metagenome ERZ773104 (study PRJEB29015, sample SAMEA2737857) | human gut metagenome | biome: human gut; feature: human-associated habitat; material: faeces | place: China | collected 2012 ... | reverse complement strand
AGAAGAGAAAATTATGTTAGAAAAAATGAGTGAAATGATCGCAGAGCAGTTAAATTGTGATGCAGCAGGAATTACTGCTGAAACTTCTTTCAAGGATGATCTTGGCGCAGATTCACTTGACCTGTTTGAGCTGGTTATGGCTCTGGAAGATGAATACAATATTGAGATCCCGGCTGAAGATCTTACAGATTTAACAACAGTCGGAGCTGTTATGGATTATCTGAAAAACAAAGGCGTAGAGGCTTAATCATATAGAAATGACAAATAACTCCTTGGAGCCAGAGATGGCTTCGGGGAGAATTTTTTGACACTATAATTTGAATATCAAAATATTTTAAACTAAAATAATTTGCAATCAGAAACAAATTGTTATCATCTGATATAAACATAAAAATAAAGGAAAGGAAAATGATATGTCTAAAATTGCATTTGTATTTCCGGGACAGGGTGCACAGTATACAGGAATGGCGAAAGATTTTTATGAAAAATATGCTGTAAGCCGCGAAGTATTTGAAAGCGCATCAAAAGCATCCGGACTTGATGTGAAAGCTTTATGCTTTGAAGAAAATGACAGATTAAATATTACAGAATATACACAGATTGCCATGCTGACAGCAGAAATCGCAATCTTAAGAGCTGTAGAGGAAGCCGGAATCAGGTCTCAGGTAAATGCTGGACTGAGCCTTGGAGAATACGGAGCACTGGTGGCCTCCGGTGTTATGAAGGAAGAGGATGCATTTACTGTAGTGCGAAAAAGAGGAATTTTTATGCAGGAGGCATATCCTACAGGTGGTGCAATGTCCGCTGTTCTTGGAACAGATGCAGAGCTGATTGAAAAAATCTGCAATGAGACACAGGGAATTGTATCCATTGCAAATTATTGTGATCACAGGCGAGGAGACAGCAGTTGCAGCAGCAGGGGAGGCATTAAAGGCAGCAGGCGCCAGACGTGTGATTCCTCTTAAAGTCAGTGGCCCATTTCACTGTGAACTTCTCAAAGGCGCAGGGGAAAAACTGGGACAGGAACTTGAGAAGGTAGAAATCCAGTCATTTACAGTACCTTATGTGACAAATGTAACTGCACAGTATGTGACAGGACCGGAGCAGGTAAAGGAATTGCTTGTCAGCCAGGTTTCATCCTCTGTGCGCTGGCAGCAGTGTGTAGAACAGATGATTGATGATGGTGTAGATACTTTTATTGAGATTGGACCGGGAAAAACTCTGACAGGATTTCTCAAAAAGATCAACAGAAATGTAAAAGCATTACATGTTGAGAAAACAGAAGATCTGGATGAAGTGAGAAAGGAGTGTCTGTAAAATGCTGAAAAATAAAATTGCCCTGATTACAGGTGCAGGACGTGGAATCGGACGAGCCATTGCTATTGCTCTTGCAAAGGAAGGTGCAGAGGTGGTTATCAATTACAATGGTTCTGAAGAGAGAGCGAAGGAAGTAAAACAGACCATCGAAGAAAACGGTGGAAAAGCTTCCATATATAAATGCAATGTCAGTGATTTCGCAGCCTGTGAAGCAATGATCAAAGATATAGTTAAAGAATACGGACACCTTGATATTCTGGTTAATAATGCAGGAATTACCAAAGATGGTCTGATCATGAAAATGAAAGAAGAGGATTTCGATTCTGTACTTAATGTAAACCTGAAAGGTACATTCAATACAATCCGTCACAGTGCCCGTCAGATGCTGAAACAGAGAAGTGGAAAGATCATCAATATTTCTTCTGTTTCCGGAATCCTCGGAAATGTGGGCCAGGCAAATTATGCTGCATCCAAAGCAGGTGTGATCGGTCTGACAAAAACAATGGCAAGAGAGTTGGGCAGCCGGGGAATTACGGTAAATGCCATTGCACCCGGATTTGTAGACACAGAGATGACAGAAGTACTCTCAGAAGAAATCAGGGAAAATGCATGTAAGCAGATTATCCTGGGACGTTTCGGAAAGCCTGAGGATATTGCAAATACAGCAGTATTTCTGGCATCAGACAAAGCAGACTATATTACAGGACAGGTCATCAGCGTAGATGGCGGTATGAATGTATAAATAAGGAGAACAAAATGAGAAGAGTTGTAATTACAGGTATGGGAGCAATCACTCCGGTAGGCCTTAGTGTAGAAGAATTCTGGAACAGCGTAAAAGAAGGAAAAACAAACTTTGCAGAAGTAACACGTTTTGATTCCACAAATTACAGAGCGCATATGGCAGCAGAGATCAACAATTTTAATCCAAAGGATTATATGGATTTCAAATCTGCAAAACGTATGGAGCTTTTCAGCCAGTATGCGGTAGCAGCAGCAAAAGAAGCTATTGAGCAGTCCGGACTGGATATGACAAAAGAAGATCCCTTCCGTGTAGGCTGTAGCGTGGGAAGCGGTATCGGAAGTATGCAGGTGGTAGAGAAATCCTGCGAAATTCTCAACACAAAGGGACCAGGAAGACTGAATCCTCTAATGATTCCTCTTCTGATCTCCAATATGGCATCCGGAAATGTTTCCATTCAGTTTGGACTCCGCGGAAAGAACATTAATGTTGTAACTGCCTGTGCAACAGGAACAAACTGTATCGGTGAAGCTTATCGCAGTATTCAGTTTGGTGATGCAGATGTCATGGTAGCAGGTGGAACAGAAGCCGCAATCAGTCCGATTGGAATTGGCGGATTTGCTGCATTGACTGCACTTTCAAAATCCACAAATCCAGACCGTTGTTCGATTCCGTTTGATAAAGAGCGGGATGGATTTGTAATGGGAGAGGGCGCTGGAATTGTCGTATTGGAAGAATTGGAACATGCGAAAAAACGTGGTGCAAAGATTTTAGCAGAAGTCGTGGGATATGGAGCAACCAGCGATGCCTATCATATCACTTCTCCGGCAGAAGATGGAGAAGGTGCTGCAAATGCAATGGCAAATGCCATCAAGGAAGCAAAAATTCAGCCGGAAGAGGTTACTTATATCAACGCACATGGAACAAGTACCCATCACAATGACTTATTTGAGACAAGAGCAATTAAAAAATTGTTTGGGGAACATGCCTATAAGATGAAAATCAATTCTACAAAATCCATGATTGGACATCTTTTAGGTGCAGCAGGTGGAGTTGAATTTATCACATGTGTTAAGTCAATTCAGGACAATTACATACATCAGACAATAGGTCTTGAAAACGAAGGTGAAGAATGCGACCTTAATTATATGAAAGGTTCAGGGGAAAAATGCACTGTGAAAGTAGCTTTAAGCAATTCATTAGGTTTTGGCGGACATAATGGAACATTAGCAGTTAAAAAATATGAAAAATAGGTGATGAAAATGGATATAAGTGAAATAAAAGATTTAATTAATGCTATTTCAAATTCTAAAATTGACATATTTGATTATGAAGAAAATGGAGCAAAACTGCATTTGGAAAAAAAGACAGAAGTTGAAGTTATTGCTTCACCAAAAACTGTAGCACAAGATGTTTTAGTTAAACAGGAAAATACAGAAGAAAGTATCGAACAGAAAGAAGTTTTAACAGGCAATGTAATTAATTCTCCATTGGTTGGAACTGTATATCTTGCACCGGAAGAAGGGGCAAAGCCGTTTGTTCAGGTAGGAGACACAGTGAAAAAAGGTCAGGTAGTTGCAATAGTAGAGGCAATGAAGCTGATGAATGAAATCGAAAGTGAATTTGATGGCGTTGTAACAAAAGTTTTAGTTGAAAATGAGCAGACAGTAGAATATGGTCAGCCATTATTTGAAGTAGAGTAGAAAAAGAGGAATTAAAAAATGTTAGGAATTAAAGAAATAGAAGAAATTATTCCCCATAGACATCCTTTTCTTTTAATAGATTATATTGAAGACTATAAGCCGGGGGAGTATGCCGTTGGTTACAAATGCGTAACCTTTAGAGAAGATTTTTTTAGGGGGCATTTTCCACAGGAGCCGGTTATGCCGGGAGTACTTACTATAGAGGCCCTTGCGCAGGTTGGAGCGGTGGCAATACTTAGTCAGGAAGGTTTTAAGGGAAAGACAGCATTCTTTGGTGGAATAAATAAATGTAGATTTAAAGGAAAAGTAGTGCCAGGGGACAAATTAAAACTTGAAACAAAAATTATTAAGCAGAAAGGACCTATGGGAATAGGCCAGGCAATAGCAAGCGTAGACGGAAAAGTTGTGGCAAAAGCAGAACTTACATTTATGGTTGGGTAACAACTTTAACCCGCCTGGAATTGGAGAATGATATGATTCAGAAACTTTTAATTGCAAACAGAGGTGAAATAGCAGTAAGGATAATAAGAGCATGTAGAGAAATGGGTATTGAGACTGTAGCTGTATATTCAAAGGCAGACAAAGATGCACTTCACACACAATTGGCAGATGAAGCTATTTGTATAGGGGAAACAAAGGCAAGTGAAAGTTATTTAAATATGGAAAGTATAATTAGCGCAACAATTGCAACAGGTGCAGATGCAATTCATCCAGGATTTGGTTTTTTATCAGAAAATAGCAAATTTGCCAGATTATGCGAGCAGTGCAATATTATTTTTATTGGACCAAAATCAGATGTAATGTATAATCTGGGAAACAAGTCAGTTGCAAGAAAAACAATGATAGAGGCCAATGTACCTGTAATTCCAGGAAGTGAAGAACAGATATATGATAGCAAAACAGGAAAGAAAATAGCAGACCAGGTTGGATATCCGGTAATCATAAAAGCAGCTTTAGGTGGCGGTGGAAAAGGAATGCGTGTGGCGTATGGCCCTGAAGAATTTGAACAGGCATTTAACGCAGCCAAAAAAGAAAGCGAAGCAGCTTTTGATGATGGAACAATGTATATAGAACATTTTGTGGAAAATCCAAGACATATAGAATTTCAAATATTAGCAGACAAATTTGGCAATGTAATCCATTTAGGAGAGCGTGACTGTTCAATTCAGCGAAATCATCAGAAAATGATAGAAGAATCTCCAAGTGTAATTCTGTCAGATGAATTAAGAAAAAAAATGGGCGATACAGCAGTACGTGCCGCGAAAGCAGCAAAATACGAAAACGCAGGAACAATAGAGTTCCTTTTGGATAAAGACAAATTCTATTTTATGGAAATGAATACAAGAATACAGGTTGAACATCCTGTAACAGAAACAGTAACAGGAATAGACCTAATAAAAGAACAAATAAAAATAGCAGATGGGCAACCACTATCATACAAACAAAAAGATATAAAAATAAATGGTCATGCCATAGAATGCAGAATAAATGCAGAAAATCCACTACTAAACTTTAGACCATCACCGGGAGTCATAACCGACCTGTACCTACCGGGAGGTAACGGAGTCAGAATAGACTCAGCAGTATACAACGGCTATGAAGTAACACCATACTACGACTCAATGCTGGCCAAACTAATAGTACATGGAGAAAACAGAGAAGAAGCCATAAAGAAAATGATAAGCGCACTGGGAGAAGTAATCGTAGAAGGAATCGACACAAACGTGGACTACTTGTATGGTATTTTCAATGATTCAGTTTTCCAAAGTGGACACTTTGATGTAAACTTTATAGAAAATTTCAACAAAAACATTGAAAACATAGCATAAAAATTGATGGAGCTATTATTTTGCTATTTCTCGCGGAAGAATTTTCCTGACAAGCAAACAATAGGCAGAATTTTGCAATTTTGCGAGCATAGCGTACAGTGATAAACTTACTGTTTGAGCCGAAGGCGAGTTTAAGTTTTCACTGTACAATAGGCGGCGGAGCAAAATAAGAAATTCAACGTGTTTGCGTCAGAAAAATTCTTCCGCGAGAAGGGATAAAAAAGTAGCAGATGGAGAGGTTTATGAAATTTAAAAAGTTATTTGATAGAAAAAATAAAGATTACGTTACAATTAAGGTCAACACTTCCAATGTGCCAGACGGTCTTCTCAGAAAGTGCAAGAAGTGTAGCTCTATTGTTTTGGCTGAAGATGTGAAGAATAATAATTATATTTGTCCTAAGTGTGGCGGTTATTTCAGGGTTCATGCTTACAGGAGAATTGAGATGGTTGTGGATAAGGATAGTTTTGAGCCTATGTTTGAAGGACTTAATACAAGAAATCCATTGAAGATGAAAGGCTATGAAGCAAAAGTTCAGGCGTTAAGGGATAAGACTGGGCTTGATGAGGCTGTTACAACAGGAAGAGCCACAATTGGTGGCAATTCGGTGGCTATTGCCGTTTGTGACGGGCGTTTCCTTATGGCAAGTATGGGTGAAGTTGTAGGGGAGAAGATTGCAAAAACTGTGGAGTATGCAACAAAAGAAAATATTCCGGTTATTATTTTTGCCTGCTCAGGTGGAGCAAGAATGCAGGAGGGAATGGTTTCTCTTATGCAGATGGCAAAGACTTCAGCAGCGTTGAAAAGACATAGTGAATCAGGAAATTTATATATTTCAGTTTTGACTGATCCAACTACAGGAGGCGTTACTGCAAGCTTTGCAATGCTTGGTGATATTATTTTGGCGGAGCCTAAAGCGTTAATCGGTTTCGCGGGGCCAAGGGTAATTGAGCAGACTATTGGACAGAAATTGCCTAAAGGTTTTCAAAGGTCAGAGTTTCTTTTGGAACACGGTTTTATTGACGGGATAGTGGAGCGAAAAAATTTAAGAAATAGGTTAATAACAATTCTTACTTTGCATAAAAAAGATGATAAGTCTTACACAGATAATTTTAACATAAAAAAAGAAAAATCAACAATGGCTCAGAAGAAAAGAGAATCGATTAAAATGATTACTGAGTCAGTTAAAAAGTCAGCTTGGGATAGGGTTTTGGCGTCAAGAATGAATGATAGACCTATTGCCAGCGACTATATAGACTTGCTTTTTGATGATTTTGTAGAATTTCATGGAGACAGATATTTTAAGGATGATCAGGCAATAATCGGTGGCATTGCATCTTTTCATGGAATGCCGGTTACGGTAATTGCACAGGAAAAAGGTCATAATACAAAAGAGAATCTTGAACATAATTTTGGAATGCCATCACCTGACGGATATAGAAAGGCTTTACGATTGATGAAACAGGCAGAGAAATTTAACCGACCGGTAATTTGTTTTGTGGACACACCGGGAGCATTCTGTGGCTTGGAAGCAGAGGAGCGCGGTCAGGGAGAGGCAATTGCAAGAAATCTTTTTGAAATGTCATCACTTAGAACACCGATTCTTTCAATAGTAATTGGAGAAGGTGGAAGTGGCGGTGCGTTGGCTTTGGCTGTTGCAGATGAAGTATGGATGATGGAAAATGCAGTTTATTCAATTTTGTCTCCGGAAGGTTATGCCAGTATTCTCTGGAAGGACAGCAAGAGGGCTAAGGAAGCCGCAGGAGCAATGAAAATGACTGCAAAAGATTTAAAAGAAATGGGAATAGTTAAGAAGGTTTTCTTTGAACCTGAAAAATATACAACGGATACGTTACCTAAAATTACGGAAAAAATGGATAAAGAAATTGTGAAATTCCTTGCTGAAAAAACAAAAATTACTAAGGAACAATTAGTAGATGAAAGATACAACTTTTTTAGCAATGGATATTAGAAAGCAGTTTAAATAAGGAGTTATGGATGAATTATAAACCTTTACAGATTGGAGATTTAATAGCAGAAAGGCCCATAGTACAAGGTGGAATGGGGGTAGGAATCAGCCTTGGAAATCTTGCAGGAGCCGTGGCAAAAGAAGGTGGAGTGGGAATTATTTCTTCTGCACAAATCGGGTTTAAGGAAGAGAATTTTGAAAATAATCCAAGACTTGCCAACAAAAAAGCAATAAAGAAAGAATATGAAAAAGCAAGACGAATTTCACCAAATGGAATTATAGGATTTAATATAATGGTTGCCCTGAAAGATTACAGGGAGCATGTTATTGAAGCTGCAAAAGCAGGGGCAGATATTATAGTGTCAGGGGCAGGTCTTCCAACAGAACTTCCAGAATATCTTAAAGGTTTTAAAACGAAGATGGCTCCAATTGTTTCAAGTGTAAAGTCGGCAAAAGTTATTTTAAAATATTGGGACAGAAGACATAACGCAACAGCAGATATGATTATAATTGAGGGACCAAAAGCCGGAGGGCATTTAGGTTTTTCGGTGGAAGAACTTGAAAGTGAACTTGATTATGACCATGAAATTCAAGGAATAATAGATGTTGTAAAAGAATATGAAAAAAAATACAACAAAGACATTCCTGTAGTTGTTGCCGGTGGAATAAGTGACAAAAATAAGGTAAAACATGCTTTTGACTTGGGGGCACAAGGAGTTCAGGTAGCAACAAGATTTGTGCCAACTAAAGAATGTGATGCAGATGAAAATTACAAAAAAGAATATATCAAGGCCAAAAAAGAAGATATAGTAATAGTAAAAAGTCCTGTTGGAATGCCAGGCCGAGCCATAAAAAATAAATTTATGGAAAAAGTAATAAATGGTGAAAAAATTACACCAAAGAAATGTTTAGGTTGCCTTGCAAGATGTAATCCTAAAGAAATTCCTTATTGCATAACGGAAAGATTAATATATGCAGCAAAGGGAAAAACAGATGAGGCGTTACTATTTTGCGGAGCAGATGCGTACAAAGTTAATAAAATTACAACTGTAAAGAAGGTATTTAAAGAACTGCTGGAAGAAAAAGAAGTTTAAATTGATTTATTTTTGTATACCGAATTATTTTGAAAGTTTTATTTGGAAGTTTGCATTTTGAATTGTTTTATTTTAAATTCTTATTTGAAAATAGGCTTAAATAATGTTAATATTAAAAGTAGATGCAAAACCGTAGATAAATTTAATGGAGAGATTGATGACAACATTTGAAAAAATTAATGATGTATTAGTGCATTTGTTCCAGGAAATATGGGAACTGGAAGAAAAGGCGATTATAACTGAAGAATTTAAAGATATAACAAACAATGATATGCATATTATTGAGGCCGTAGGACTTGGCGAAGGCAACAATATGACAACAATTGCCAAGAAGATGAAGATAACTGTGGGCTCGCTTACAACTTCTATGAACAGTCTTGTAAAGAAGCACTATGTTGAGCGAAACAGAAGCGAGGAAGACAGAAGAATTGTTAATATAACTTTAACAGAAAAAGGTATAAAGGCTTATAAACATCATGAAGAGTTTCATGAGAAAATGTCACAGGCAGCTATTAGTGAAATGAGCGAAGATGAAGTAAAGGTACTTCTAAAAAGCCTGAATAATCTGTCAAAGTTCTTTCATTCATATGATAATGAATAAAAAATTCGTTTGACTTTTTTGAAAATGATAAATATAATAAACTACTGAACGAGTAGCGAACTAGCGTAAATCCAGTTTTTGCTACTCGTTTTTTCTTTTATGGAAAATCCAATTGGAATTAGAAACGGAGCTGTGGGAATTGCGACACTTGTAATGGGATTGATTAAGTAAAAAAATCATGTTAAACTGTTAAAAAAAAACAAGGGAAATAATTTAAATCAGGAGGTGACAACAATGAACGACAAGTGGATTGATTTTGCAATTCGCCTTCAAAGTATAGCACAAGCAGGATTGCAATATGGAAAAGACAAATATGACATAGAACGCTATGAAGAAATAAGACGTATTGCAGCAGAAATGATTTCAGCTAAAACAAACATTTCGGCAGAAAAAGTTTACAATCTGTTTTGCAATGAAACAGGTTATCAAACACCGAAAGTTGACACAAGAGCAGCAGTATTCGTTGACGGAAAGATTCTTCTTGTTCACGAAAATAATGGCACATGGTCATTGCCGGGAGGATGGTGTGACGTTGATCAGTCGGTGGCTTCTAATACGGAGAAGGAAGTTAAGGAAGAGTCGGGACTAACTGTAAAATCAGAAAGGCTTATTGCTGTTCAGGATTGGCGAAAGCACAATGTAACAAATTATGCTTATGGTGTAATCAAGATTTTTGTTCAGTGTAAATATGTATGCGGTGAGTTTGAGAAAAACATCGAAACAACAGAGATAGGATTCTTCGGAAAAGATGAAATACCTGAAAATCTTGCTGTGGAAAAATGTACAAGAGAGCAAGTGCTGATGTGCTTTGAAGCATATGAAAATCCTAAAATGCCAACAAGTTTTGATTGATTATCAACTGTTTTGACTTTGGCATGTGTTTTTACTAATTATATTTTGTCGTAGACAAAAAAATACAGGAATTGTATAATGAACAAAACAACAAGTAAATAAAGTAAAAGCAAATTAAAGGGATTCAAATTTGCTTAAGCTTTAACAATCAACTATTAATTGAAAGTAGTGGAATGTACATAATTAATGAGGTGAAAAACATATGAAAGAAGTATACGCAACAAACAACGAAGTTGAGATTCAGATGCTTGTAGGTCTTTTGGAAAGTCAGGGGATTTTGGCACAGGTACATGCAGATGGAGCAGGTGGATATCTTAGAGTCCAAGGTGCAGATTTTAATATTTTCAAACGAGTTGTAGTTAGAGATGAAGATTGGAGCAGAGCACTAAGCATAGCGAAAGAGAATGGCTTCGAAAAGAAGAAAAACACAACAAAGATAGATAGAACCTATGTATGGGCAGCAAGAATTACACTTGTTATATTTTTAGTGATAATATTGTTAGGCATTTTTAATGGAATGATGCAGTGATAAAAAGTCGGCGAGAAGCCGACTTTTTATTAAATCTTAAATCTTTAAAATTCAGTATATTCTTTTATAAGTTTAACTACTGTACCTGACAATAAGAACAAGGCAATCAAGTTTGGAATTGCCATAAGTCCGTTAAATGTGTCAGCTATGCTCCAGATAAGTCCCAGGTCTACTGTTGCACCAAGAATGGCAACCAATGAGTAAACAACCATAAAAGGTTTGATGACCTTAGATGAGAAAAGAAATTCAATACATCTTGCACCATACAATCCCCAACCGATAATTGTTGAAAATGCGAAACAGCACATTGCAACAGCAGTGAAGAGTGAAACCCAGTTACCATAAGTTGAAGTAAATCCCTGAATTGTAAGTTCTGCTCCGGCGGCTTTACCGAAATCAATGTTAACGCCACTGCAAAGAATAACAAGGGCAGTTAAAGTACAAATAACAATAGTATCTGCAAAAACTTCAAAGATTCCAAAGAATCCCTGCTTTACAGGTTTTCTTGTGTCGGCACATGCATGAGCAATTGAACCTGTACCAAGACCAGCTTCATTAGAAAAGATACCTCGTGAAACACCTTTTTTCATACAAATAAATATGCTGCCAACAACTCCACCTGTAACAGATGAAGGTTTAAAAGCTCCTTCAAAAATAGAAGCAAAAACAGTAGGAACATGTCTGTAATTTAAAATAATTACGCCGATGGCAAGAATTACATAAAACAAAGCCATAAAAGGAACAAGCTTTTCGGCAACCTTACCGATTCTTTTAATACCACCTAATAAAACAAGTCCAACAAGAACAGTAATTGCAATACCCATAATTAAATTAAGTGTAGAAACACCATTTTGTGAAATAACATTATAATTTAAAAGAGCAGAATCAATGGCGGTAGTAATAGTGTTAACCTGTGTGGCATTACCTGTACCGAAAACAGTTAAAACACCAAAAGCTGAAAACAAAACAGCAAGGAACTGCCAATTCTTGCCAAGCCCGTTTTTGATGTAATACATAGGACCACCAACATAGTCGCCTTCTGCATTTTTTTCACGAAAATGAACAGCAAGAGTAACTTCTGTAAACTTAGTACACATACCAAGAAGCGCTGAAATCCACATCCAGAAAACAGCACCCGGACCACCAATGGCAATAGCACCTGCAACACCTGCAATATTACCCGTACCTACAGTTGCCGCAAGAGCAGTACAAACAGCCTGAAATGGCGTAATGGAACCATCACTTGCTTCTTTCTTTTTAAACATACGTCCAATTGTAGTTTTGATGGCATATGGAAATTTTCTGATTTGTAAAAAGTTAGTTCTTATACTTAAATATAAACCAACGCCAATAATACAAATCATTGCCGGAACACCCCAAATAAAGTTGTTGACGGCAGAGTTGATTTTTTCAATTGTTTCTAACATATTAACCTCTCTAAAATGCGTGTCGGATTTTGTAAACGCAAATACTTTAATATGATAGCAGAAAAAAGTAATCGACGCAATTAATTGGCAATAAAAAATCCAAAATAAAACACAAAAAGTTCTCAAAAAACTATGCAAACTTTAAAGTTCATTTTTTTTATTTAGGATAAATAAAAAAAGAAAGTATGAAATCGGAAAAAATTATGTAAAATCATATAAAATAATTAATATTAAATAAAAAAGTACGATATTATAAAAGTATAGATATAGTTCGGTTAGAAAATGAAATAGCAGTGGAAGGAGGATGATATAAAAACTAAAATATTTGTAACTATTAGGAATATGTTATGTATCTGATAATGGAGGTAGTAACATATTAAAGAAAACTTTAAGTTGGGTTATGGTAGGCATGTTATTTTTATCACTTATTTTTAATGAAAATTTAGTTACAAAGAAGATTGATGCAGCAAAGAAAGTTATAGAAAATATAATGAAAAAATGTATTAAAACATCAGCACCATATTCTTCAAATTACTTTATGAGTGAACAAATGGGAACGTTGATGGCATTAGGTGTCTATTTACATTGATGGTGGAGGAAGGACTATGAAAAGAACAATTGCAATTGCAGCACTTTGTGCAGGTATAATGTTAACTACATTTCCATGCCAGGCAAAGGAAAGCGGAAATTTAAAAATTAACGCAAAGAATTTTCCAGATACAATAGTAAGAGAATATGTGTCAGAAAAAATCGACAAAAATAATGACGGTTACCTTAGCAAAAAAGAAATATCAGCAGTGAAAACAATCATTATTGATAAGAATAATTTGTATTGGGAGAATAAAGAGAAGCCAAAAGAAGATTATGAAATAATAGACTGCAAAGGCTTAGAAATTTTTACAAATGTTGAAAAAGTAAAACTTACAACATATTGTGATACTTATGTAAGTGAGTATGGCAACATAAAAAATATCAAAGTTTTAACAAAACTGACGAAGATAAAGAACTTGGAAATTAGTGGTGTTAATAACAGTAATTATGATTTCACAAAATTAAATAATTTAGAGAGGTTATGTATAAAAAGTACAAAACTTAAAAAACTGAATTTATCTAAGAACGTCAAATTGAAAAATCTGAAGCTTGCATATAATCCTTTGTTGAAAAAAATTAATCTTACGAAAAACAAAAATTTAGAAAAGATTAATTTATACGGAAGCGGAGTTAAAAAAATTACACTGGGAAAAAATAACAAAATAAAAAATGCTAATCTAAATTGTACATTTATTAGCAATTATGAAAAATGTAATTTTAATCCAAAAACATTAAAAACTCTAAAAATATGCAATACACAGATTAAAAAAGTTAATTTGAAAAAGTACAAGAATCTAAAGAAATTGTCAGTTACAAAAGAGGTAAAAGTAATTGGCTATAAAGGTAAAAAAACAATTTACGATGAGACTCTATAATTAAAAAAGGGAGCATACTACATTAGCGATTTACAAGCAGCTGTAGTATGCTCCCTTAAATTTATTTATCTTCAATGTGCATTAGCCCATGTATAATCAATCCGATTCCCACAATTAACAGTAATATAAATAAATAGTGCAATAATGCGGAGTTACCGGAAGAACTAACAACACTGTCGGCTAATAAAGAAAGCAGAATGAATTAGGAAAATGTAATCATTTTGTTATTGAATGTGTTATTGTTACTTCTTTTGCATTAAGTGAAATATTGGGAAATTTTATTGGTATATATAATGTACATACGTGTAATTTCTTTGGGTTAGGTATTGCATTATTATGTGTAATATTGGAAGGAGTTTTCTTATTTAAGGAATAAAGAGTGTAATTCGTTTAATGCCTTTTATGAAGCCAGCCTTTGTTCTTTGACTATAAGTGATGATGGAAAGAGCTTAAGAATTACAGTAGAATTTTAATGTGAAGTGGTGATTAAAAATCTAAATTATAAACTATAAAAATAATAAAAAAGTTAAAAATTTACAAAATCAACTTTAAAAAATTAAGTTCAAGTATTAAATAGCAGTCAAAATAGCAATGTAATGTTGTAGAACTTTAATATGCTAAAGAATTGCTAAAAATATATTGCATAATTTTCCATATGGTCTTACAATAATAGTTGCGTTGTCAAAAAAAGTAGAATAGACAACCACTGGAGAGGTCTGATGACACAAACGTTTCAGAATTTATTTTGGAGAGATTCTTTAGATTAGATAGGGGAGTTAAAGAAGTGCAGGAAATAAGATTTTGAATATAGCAGTGTTAACTCAGGCGCCGAAGGTGTAAGGTGATATTTAAATTTTTAGAAGCATCACTAATCTCTCAGGCAAAAGGACAGGAGGAATATTATGAGCGAGTTTACAGATTTTTTAGTTAAGGTAGATGATTTAGTTTGGGGAATACCACTTATTGTGTTGATTCTTGCAGCAGGCATCTACCTTACTTTTCGTTTAAGACTATTACAGATAGTGCATTTGCCTAAGGCACTTAAGTATATGTTTAAGAACGAAGAAGACGGACATGGGGAAGTTAGTAGTTTTGGAGCACTATGTACAGCATTATCAGCAACAATCGGTACAGGTAACATTGTAGGTGTAGCAACAGCCATCGGATGTACAGCACTTGGTACTGCAGTAGGTGGACCGGGAGCGTTATTTTGGATGTGGGTAGCAGCATTCTTTGGAATGGCTACTAAGTATGCAGAAGGATTTTTGGCAGTTCGTTACAGAACTATTGATGAGGAAGGTCATGTTCTTGGTGGACCGTTCTATTACATAGAAAATGGTATGGGACATAAGTGGAAATGGCTTGCAAAAGTTTTTTCGTTTTTTGGAGCTTGTGTAGGTTTATTCGGTATTGGAACATTTACACAGGTTAACGGAATCGCATCAGCAGTTCAGTCTTTTTTTGATCCTAACAAAGAAGATACAGTTAGTATTTTAGGAACTGATTATTCAATAGCCATAGTTATTACAGCTTTTGCATTAGCTATTTGTGTAGGTTTAGTTGTCATTGGTGGTATTAAGAGAATATCAAGTGTTTCTCAGGTTATAGTACCATTTATGGCTATATTATATATCGTTACAGTATTAGTTTTGATTGTAACTAATATTGAAAAACTTCCGGGAGCATTAGCAACAATTGTTGAATATGCTTTTGGTGTTAAAGCAGTGGCAGGTGGTGTATTGTCTTCAATAGCAATATCAATGCAGAAAGGTATTGCAAGAGGTATTTTCTCTAACGAAGCCGGACTTGGTTCAGCACCTATTGCAGCTGCAGCAGCAAAAACAAAAGAACCTGTTCGTCAGGGACTTGTAACAATGACAGGTACATTTATTGATACAATCATTGTTTGTACATTAACAGGTCTTTCAATTGTAATGATGGACTCATATAAAGTAGTGGGACTTGAAGGTGTTCAGGTAACAACACACGCATTCCAGAATGGTTTAAGTTTCTTACCAGCTGAAGTTTCATCATTTATCTTAATGGTATGTTTGGTATTCTTCGCATTCACAACAATCCTTGGTTGGGATTATTATGGAGAAAGATGTTTGGAATATTTATCAAACAAGAGCAAAGTTGCAGTTAACGTTTACAGATGGTTATACATCTTAGCAGTATTTATCGGACCATATATGACTGTAAAGGCAGTATGGACAATTGCCGATATCTTTAACGGATTAATGGCAATACCAAATATTATTGCATTATTTACATTAAGTGGTGTAGTTGCAAAAGAAACAAAAGAACACTTTGAAAAAAAGAAACAGGAAAATAAATAGGGAAATTACAAATAATGAAACTTAAAATATAATTACATAGGGAGTTACGGAATAAATAAAACTGTTGTGTTAGTGAGAGATTAATGCAACAGTTTTTTTGTTATAAGTTATAAAGTTTGTTCCAGCTAATCTGACGCAGAACTACCCCATAAGATTGAAGAATTGTTTGTTATGGGGCAGATTATAAGTTTGAGTTTATTCTCCAATTGAAACTAGAAGAAATCTGTACCATATACGCGAAAAATTTCATATATGGTACAGATAGAGAGCTTGTCCAGCTCAGAGCAGAAGAAATATGTACCATATAAGAAGAAAAATTCGTATATGGTACATATGAAAGCTTGTTCCAGCTCGGGGAAGAACAAATCTGTACCATACAAGAGAAAAAATTCACATATGGTACAAATGAGAGCTTGTTCCAGCTCGGGGAAGAACAAATCTGTACCATATAAGTAGAAAAATTCGTATATGGTACATATGAAAGCTTGTTCCAGCTCAGGGAAGAACAAATCTGTACCATACAAGTGAAAAACATCATATATGGTACAGATTTCAAAAATTTTCAAACTTTCATTTCAAAATGACAAATAGTGTCATTTTGTCCTGATATATTGGAATTACAAGATAACGCAGGAATTAACCAAATCCCGCAGATGCTAAGAAGTTGTCTTGTATTGAATCATTGAAATTTTATAGAAAGCAGTATTATTAGGAGGATTTGATATGTTTAAATTTATTGAAAATGCAGTAGCAGACCACAGAATTAGAAAGATTGAAAGTGAATTAGAAAGAGATAATGCAACAATGGGCGATATTTATGAGCTTAACACAGCTATGAAGTTGACAAAAGAAGGTATGAATGCAGGCGAGGCAATTGATATGGCAGCAGAAATGCGAGCAAATGCAGAGTGTATTGAAGCAGAATAGAATAATTCATATTTTAAACACCGGACAGATTTGCTATAATGAAAGTAGATTTAGTGAGAGGAATATAAAAAAATGAAACTTAGAAATGTACTTATTGTGGTTTCTGATATAGAAGAATCTATTAATTTTTATAGAGATTTGTTTGGACTTCAAGTTGTACTTAACAATGATGGAAACGTAATAATGACAGAAGGTTTGGTACTTCAGGACAAGAATATTTGGAAAGATTTTCTTGAGAAAGATGTTGTTCCACAAAATAATATGACTGAGTTGTATTTTGAAGAAAAGAACATTGAGGATTTTGTTGAAAAGCTTAATAATAGCAGATATGAAATTCAGTATGTGAATGAATTGATGGAACATAGTTGGGGACAGAAAATGGTTAGGTTTTACGATTTAGATGGAAACCTGATTGAAGTTGGCACTCCAATTAATTAGAAAAGCACAAAATAGAAAATTAATATTCAAATAGCATAAAATAATAATTTATGAAGAAAAACAAGTCAATCTTTAAATGTTGGAAATTAGTCTGGCATATAAAGATTGGCTTTTTTATTGGAGTACAAAATCAAAAAAACGAGAAAAATGTTGAAAAAACTCAAAAAAATTGCAAGATTAGCGTTGCAAGGGGTGTTTTTGGGACAGCTAAAAAAGTAGGATCTACTTAACAATAAGAAAAAAGCCCTTAATTGAAAAAGTTAACGCAACAAAATCATTGTGATTTTTAAAAAAGTTGTTGCAATAACTTTTGCAGAAGAAAATGCGAGCCGCTATTTTTACATACAAACAATTAAGCTCTTTTCAACAGTTTTATTAGGATTATATCACATAAAATACCAGAAAAACCGAAAATACATTATATAATGTATTGGAAAAAACTTCGATTTTGCGATGAGTTTTTCAATCAAGTATTGAATAATTACTAAATGATGAGTAGTTAAATTTGGATAATTATAGGAGGAAAAGATCATGAACAATAATTCATTGAAACCATTTATAAAATTTATGGCAATTGTTTTGGGAGGCTTATTTTTAATAATGTTTATTTACGAAGTTAACAGTGAGCAGAAAAGAAGCTGTGCTGCACCGGGATGTAAGGACAAACCGATTTATGGTAGCGATTATTGCTATCAGCATAGGGTTAATGATGAAAATTATGAAACCGAAACAGACAGTCAGGAGAATGAGACTACTGTTTTAGAGGAGGCAACAACAGATAGTTATTACGAAGATGATTCGAATGATTCAAACAGCAGTTATGATAATAGTTCATCAGACGATAACAACAGTTATTCAGGCAGTTACTCAAATAGTAGTTCATCAAGTGGCACATATAGTAACAGCTCATCAGGTAAAAGTAATTCTTCAGGAAGTTCATCAAAGAAGAAGTACAGCAACCCATACAAGTCTTATGACGATGGATATGAAGATGTTTATATGGATGATGATTATGACGATGACAGATATAATAGTGATTCAGATTATGCAGATGGAGTAGATGATGCGTTGGATGACTATGATGATGGGGATTGGTAGAAAGTTGGACAGATGTTTTGCAAATTTGCAACGGTGTTTTAGATGTGTTATATTTTAGAAATAAAGGAGATGTTTGGAATGGACTCAAATAAAACACCGTCAGAAATTATTGCAGAATTATGTGTAGAAGCAGGTATTTCAAAAAGTGAATTGGCAAGAAGGCTGGAAATTACACCATCACAAATCACACGAATATTAAACGGAGATACCAAGACTATAAGTAGCGACATACTTATTAAGTTAACAAAGCTGTTTGGAGTTTCTGCAGATTATTTGCTGGGGATTACAGATAAAAAAGAAATAATAAAAGAAAAGCATACAACACGAGTACCAATGTTACTTATGAGTTCGGCATTTCCACTAGGAAGGTGCATAGAATTTATAGAAAGTATAGATGATGTTCCACAGAAAGAAATGGCATATGCTGAATACTATTATTTTAGTGGAAGGCACGAAAAAGCAGTTGAATATGCTGAAATGTATTTAAATTGCGAAGATATAATGCTTAAATTGTCAGCAAGCCTGATATATACATTTGCCAATCTTTCTCTTGATAGAATACATTCGGCAAGATTTGGACTTGAAAGGTTAAAGGAATATCTTAAAGAAGCAATGCTAGAAGAAACAGATAAGAAAACAAGAGCCTGTTGTGTATTTGTAGCAACAGCAGCACATACGTTGTTACATATTCCTGTTGGAGATTTACCACCTTTAGCTGAATATTTATCAGAATTTACTAAGGGAATGCAGTTGTGGGGAGCCTATGTTTTGGCACACAAAGCATATTTGGTTAAAGATTATCAGCGTTCTTTAGGAATAGTACAGACCTGTCTTATGACTTGTAGCAAGGTATATCCAATAGCTATGATTTATTTAAATCTTGTTGTTGCAATGGATTTAATGAACCTTAAAGAAACGGATAAAGCTAAGGTATACTTTATGAAAGTATGGGAGATTTCAAGGCCGGATAATCTAATAGAAGGTATAGGTGAACATCACGGGCTTTTGCAGGGATTAATAGAAACTTGCATGAAGAAAGATTATCCTGAAGATTATGCAAGGATAATTAATATTACATACAAGTTTAGTGCAGGATGGTGCCGAATACATAATCCTGATACTAATGAGGATGTGGCTGATAATCTGACAACAACTGAATTTACTATTGCAATGCTTGCTAACAGAGGCTGGACAAATAAAGAAATTTCAGAATATTTGGAAATCACTCCAAGAACAGTTAAGCAACATCTGACCTGTGTATTTAACAAATTAAATATAGAAAATCGCAAGCAGTTAAAGAATTTTATGCTTAGATAAAAAATACAATAGGCTTAATATCGAATAGAGAATAATGGATGTGTCCCAGTGGAAATGTCCATTTTTCTTTTAAAAAGTACGATGTGTAAAAACTAAAAAAATATTATAATTTAGACAACTTATAATGTTAAAGACAAGACCTTATGGAATAGTACAAAAGCTTTGAAAATTAAAAGACTAGGAGGATGGACTATGGGAAGAAATTATTTTTTGAAAATTATGTTTTTGTTAGTGTTAAGTATATTAACAATACCATTTATGACACAGGAGGCGAAGGCTTTTACAATCACGGATGACGGAGAATACGCTGTGGTATTAAAAACGGGAGAAGGGGAAATTGACGGAACTTATGGAAAGGTTATAAAATTTAATTTTGATGAGAACGAAAAATCCATAAAAGTATCTGATATAACAAAAGGCATTATTCCATATAATGGGGAAACTGCTTTTGCAGGTTGGACAATGACAAGGAATGACACCATAGATAAAATAGTTACAGAACTTAAGATTGATGATTTTATTTCTCAGGGTGAAATGAATGGTGTATCATACAAGAATGGATGCAGTTTATATGCCAGATTCTCTGATAAGAGTTTAGATGAAACAGAAAACTACTATTTGAAAATAGATGGTTTTGGTGGAAAAGTTAATGGACAATATTCGATTTTACTTGTAATAAACAAAGATGAATTTAAAACAATCGATTTAAGCAAGTACGTTGCACAAAGAGAAGGATGCACATTTTGTGGATGGGATTACCATGGGAAGGTTGTAATGTCAATAGATAAATCGTATTTTAGTAAAACTTCTAATGTGGTTATTTCTGCCGTGTATAAAAGTAATATTTTCTACGGAGTAGATGCGAATGGATGTTTAAATGATCCAAATCTTCCAGAGGATATGAGACCATTTTCATATGTACTTACATTAGATGCCAATGGCGGAACAATTGAAGGACAGAAATCACAGAAGTATGATTATCTTGGTGGAGCAGATAGTGGAACAGAAATGAAAATATTCCAATACGTTCCTGAAAGAAGAGGATACATTTTTAAAGGATGGAATGCTAAGAAAGATGGTTCAGGAGAATCCTTAAAATATATGTATTGGGGCTCATGGCGAAGCAGTAACGATGAAAGTTCACAGTTTGACAAAGATGGTTTAATTGAAGGAAGAAATGTATTTACAAATATTACATTGTATGCAACTTGGGAGAAAGATCCGAACTATTCAGAAACTAGGGAAATTACGTCTACAAGCGGTATAAATGGAAGTGTGACATTTTTAGAGTGGGTTGATGATATTAATTATAGTTTGCAAATAAAAGAATTGGATGTACCGGAGAGTCTTTCAAAGGAAAATGTAAAATATCTGGTTGATATATTTTTCTTAAACGACAAGCAGGAAATAGTAGAAGTCAATGGCTTCAAAATTAAAGTTAAATTCAAAATGCCTGATAACCTGAAAGATTATGATACATATAAAATTGTATTTACAAGGAATGGGAAAATCATTGAACAGTTAGATGCAACTGTTGAAGATGGATATATAATTTTTGAAACAACACATTTAAGCAATTATGGTATTGTTGCAACTAAAAAGCAGGTCGAAATAACAACCAGCAATAATGATAATAAAGGTAGTAATACAAACACTACAGTTAACAACAATATCAATACTAAATTAAGTGTTAAGAAAGTTACATTCAAACAGGTTACACGTACAAAGAATAATAAAAAAATCAAACTTAAATTTAAGAAAATTGCCGGTGCAAAAGGATATGAGATAAAATATTCAACTTCAAAGAAGTTTGGCAAAAAGGTAACAAAAACGGTTAAGACTAAAAACACTACAAAAATGCTCAGCAAGCTAAAAAAGAAAACCTATTACATAAAGGTTAGAGCGTACAAAGTGGTTGAGGGAAAGACTTATAATAGTAAGTGGAGTAGTGTGAAGAAGGTTAGGACTAGAAAGTAACGTTTTTTATTGAAAATGAATTAATGTTGAAGATTGGATGTGAATTGGAAATATTATGGCTTGTTTATTAAATATAAGAAGTGTATAATTTAAAGGCTAGCACTCTTAAAATTACAATGTAGTTTTTTTAAAATGAAAGAGGTAATAATGTTTCCAATAATTGACAAACGAAAAACAGGAATTAACATCCGCAGAATTATGGATATGCGTGGCTTGACAGTGAAGGATGTGCAGGAATATCTTGAACTTGGAAGTGTGCAGAGTATATATCATTGGATTAATGGTATCAGCATGCCAACAATAGATAATTTGTATGCACTTAGTGATTTGTTTCACGTACCAATAGATTTGCTTGTTTGTGGAAATAGAAAGCCACTTACACTGTGTGATAATGCACATAATGAAAGCAATGAGCGAGTATATGAATATTATGAAAGAATAAAGAATGGACGTGCAGCATAATAATAAAAATTATTATACTACAAGTTCAATGACAAAGTAGAAAACCTCCATTAGAATTATTGTATAGACAATGATTCGAAGGAGGTTTTTTATGAGCAAAAAAATGTTAGTAACACAGGCTTTGGACGAAAGGGATTTATTAGTAAAGAAGATAAACGATAAAATAGAAAAAGCCAGTTTTATAGATACAATTAAACCTAATGAAGATAAAGTTTTTGAAAAGAAAATTAAAAAAGAAGATTATGTTAAGGAGGCAAAAGCAGCATATCAGAAGATAACTGACCTTATAGAGAGATTTCAGACTATTGATGCAGCTATTGTTGATTCTAATGCCAAAACAGAAATATCTACATCATATGGCAAATTTACCGTAGCCGGAGCAATTTCACTTAGAAGCAGACTACGCGGTGGAGGCGCATATGATGGAGAAGCAGACTTTGAGCGAAGAATCCAGAATAAGCTACAGAGTGAATATGATGAAAGAGTTAGCTTTTGTGATATTAAAAACACACAATTACAGGATACGGCTGAAAGTATGCGTTTGAGTATTTTAGGCAAAGACAACAAGGTTAAAGATGACAAGCCATTAGCAGTTGTTGATACATATGTGAAAGAGAATACTACTGAGCTTGTTGATCCCTTAGATGTGAAAAAGAAGATAGAGGCTTTACAGGAAAGAAGAAATTCACTTTTAACTGAACTTGATACTCAAATAAAGGTTTCCAATGCAACAACTTTTATAGAAATATAATAAGTTATTATATTTGCCTGCATTACGAAAACCTTGCACCTGGCTTCCCTGTAACAGGGTTACGTTACATATACAGTTACGTTCAAATTAATTTAAACAATTAAGTTGGAAAATTAATAAGAAGATGAATGCAAGCATCGAGCAAATTAACTGTTTTATGTTTTCTTTGAATGGTCAAAGATTAACTGTCAATGAATTTATTTTTGAACATTCTTAAGTTAAGTAATAACTTTCATTTAGGCATAGAGATATGTTGAAATCCGTGAAGAAGGTTAAGGCGTTAAGTCAGTTGGCTGGAGGCAACCTCATGGCTGTAATGTAGGCAAAAATAGTGTCATAAAAAATGTGAATATTTATTAAATAAAGGCAACTGTGTGAAAATCAAAAACACTCATATTTTTGGTACAACGAGGTGTATTGACATAATGTTAAATAAAAATATAATAAGTAATTATCATATTAAATGTCCATGTTGCAATGAAGGAACAATAAATTCACAATATGATATATGTTTAGTGTGTGGATGGGAAGATGATATAGTTCAAAATGAAGATGAAAATTTTTCTGGAGGAGCGAATAAAATGTCCCTAATTGAGCATAGACAGAATTTTTTAGAACAAAGGAAGAAAAATCCCAATTATAAATGGGGTAATAATTGCAGATAAGTTGTCAATTATAAAAATGTTAGAAGTGTTATCTGTAGAAAAGGAAAGTACATAAAATAAGATTGTAGGACAATTTGTCCCGAAAAAATATTAGGATGTGAGTTGTGCAAAAACGAGGAATGTGTAGATGATGTTTTGGTTATTTATTGTGCAAAACATCCTACATATAACTTTACAACAGTTGTAGGTTGGTATAATCACGCTGACGTTTACAGACATTATCAGAATGTGGAGTTTAATGGTGGTTATGTGCAAAGTTATAATGCAATTGCAAAGGCTAAAGATTGCGTTTTGCTTCCGGTAGGTGAAAGGTCAAGAAAGATTAAATGGCAGGTGCCAAGAAAAGCAAATGGATGGAAGTTTGGCTTTGGACGAGCAAATGTTTGGTATGCAAGTGAAGATAATGAAGAGTTAAAGGAATATATGAAGAAACTTTTATATCAAATTGAAAATTATGACGGAGAAAATTGCATAAAGTAATGAATAATATTACAGTAATACGAACAAAAAGAAAAACAATATCAATTAAGGTAAATAATGATTTGACAGTTACAGTAAGAGCTCCCATTTTTACTTCTGATAAAGAAATCGGAGAAATTTTAAAGTCAAAAGAAAAGTGGATTTCTAAACGTATTGAACAAATAAAAAGAGAAAACGAAGAGTTATCTAAAATTGATTATTTTACAGCAGAAGAAATTAGCAAGCTGGCAGATAAGGCATTGAATTACATTCCGGGAAGAGTGAAATATTATGCGGATATTATAGGTGTTACATACGGAAAAATAACAATACGAAATCAAAAGACCAGATGGGGAAGCTGCAGCAGCAAAGGAAATCTTAATTTTAATTGCCTTCTTATGCTGATGCCACCTGAAGTAATAGACTACGTTGTGGTTCACGAGTTATGTCATCGAAATCAAATGAACCACTCAAAAGCTTTCTGGAAAGAAGTGGAGAAAATACTTCCAAACTATAAAGATTCAGTTGGATGGTTAAAGAAAGAAGGAGGGGGAATTATAAGAAGGATGGGATGAAAAATACTACAAAATGTTGATGAACATACACTTTTTCCTTTACAAAATGTTGATTTGCATACATTTTGGGGTTCTAAAATGTCTATGGAGCATATAATGCAGGAATGTTTCCGGTTCTATATGAAGGAAAGACTGATGAAGATATTCCAAGGTTTAAGAGTGGAAATAAAGAATACGAAATTGATTTTGACTATTTACATATTTATGATTGGTGGAAATTGATTGAAATTTTGAAAAAAAGTGCATAATAAAACTATAAGCTATGGGACAATTTTAACCCATAGCTTTTGTTGTAGTTACAATAAAATTTACTTTATCTATGCGCATTTTCCTACACTTTTCGTTGATGGAAGGTCCCTGTTGACACAATGTCATAAATTCTTTAATTTTTTTTATTTCCATAATAAAAAATATAGTTCAAAGATTAATAAAAATAATTGAAATATTATAAAAAACTAATAAAAATACTTTTGTCAAAGAAAACGCATAAAAATGTTTTTTTTATTGAATAGTTGTGCAATATGTAGTAATATATGCGCTGTATGTTAGGAAAAAATAAACAAAATATACTATTTTTAAAAGACTAAAAAAGACAAAAAAAGTAAAAAGTGAATCAAAAACATTTTTAATAATGTTTTTGAATTAAGAAGGAGGACTTACTAATGAGAAAGACAAAGAAAGGAATAGCCATAGGCTTAGCCTTAATAATGACGGCTATGCCGGCGTTTCAACATGGTTTTTTTGTAAGCGATGTAAAGGCTGCCACGCAGAAAGGAAGTCTGGCTACTAAGGTTACAGGAACTTGGTCATATGAAGCTGACAATGCTATTCATACCCAGACTAATGAATCATTATTTGCCAATTTGCCAACTTTAGCTAACAAAGGTAATACACGTTTTACAACAGATAATTATGATTCAGAAAACAAAGCCTTTAAGACTAATGGCTGGTCAACATCAATGGGATGGAAGTATAGTTGTAGTGATAATTTTGGTAACACAACATACGCAATTCCATTAGCATTTAAAGCTGTAAGCGATGGAATGTACGTTACAAAGCCATCAACTATGGTTGTTAGAGATACATTTAATGCAAGTGCACCGGAGAATGGAACTTTATCAGATTTTGAAGTTAAGACAGGATTTGGCTCAAATGAGGTAAAAGTTGACAGGGAAACAGACTGGTCTACAGATGTGGTATTAGAGAATGCGTCTGATTCATCACAATATATGAAGACAACAATGACACAGGGAAGTCCAATGGCATTGTTTAGAATGAATGGAACAAAGACAGCATCATTGTTAAGATTAAGAGATACATTGCCTTCAGCAGTTGTGGGATATAATGGTGATACACCTGAGAATTCAACAATGCTTGTGTTAAGAGTTTATGATAATCATGATGATGTTAGCAGGTATAGCAATTATGATTATTATGCACTATATGTTCCAAAGGGAACAACTTGGAATCCAACATTAGGAGAAACAAACATTGGTGAAATATCAATGACATTCCCTAGTGAGAATAAAGCGTATTTCACATTGGCATGGTTATGTGAAAGCACAGGAACAAATGATTCAGAAGCTGAAAAGATTGCTAAAATTTATGAACCTTATGCATTTAACTACGCAGAAGATACAGGGGTTAATTATGACTATAACAGAAGTACAGGAAAGGTAACTACAACATATAATTATAAAGTTGGCAAGATGGATTCATCAAAACCTGACGGAGTAGTTATGGGGATCCTTCCAAGCCAGTATAAGAATATGACAGGGTATAGTTATCTTGAAAATGAGGCAAGAACAATTCGTGGACAGATGAAGTTTTTGATTGGCGATTCATTTACTACCCAATTAACTTATTCAGGAATCCTTCAGTCAAGTCCATCAGTTGAAAATTCCGATAAAGCCAAGTTACAGGAATATGTAGATAGCTTTATGAAAGATTATGGTCCTGAAAACGGAGAATTAACTAAGGAAGCTAATGTTCAGGTTAATACATATGATTCAGGAAAAAGAATGAACAGAGCTGTTCAGGTTATGGAAGCAGCAGAGGCATGTGGTGACACAGAAGATGCTAATACTTTATTAAAAGCATTGGAAAATGAATTGGCAGACTGGTTTACAGCGGATAATGACAATAATGCACAAGATAAGTATTTTTATTATGATGAAAATATAGGTAGCTTATTTGGTTTCCCACAGGCTTATTATACAGTAGACGGAATGACAGACCATCATTTCCACTATGGATATTTTATTCAGGCAGCAGCTCAGGTTGCATTTAGAGATCCTGATTTTATTGCACAGTATTCAGATATAATTAATGAAGTTATAGGGGATATTGCTTATGATAAGAAAGATTCTTCATCAAAATATCCATACTTAAGAGTATTTTCAACATATGAAGGACATTCATGGGCAAGTGGTCATGCTAACTTTGCTGATGGTAACAATCAGGAATCAAGTTCAGAGTCAATAAATGCATGGGCAGCGTTGATTTTGTATGGTCAGGCTACAGGAAATGAAGAATTAACAGATTTAGGTGTATATTTGTACACAACAGAAGTTAATTCAGTTAATAACTATTGGTTTGATATTGATGGAGATATTTTGGATAGCAATTATACTGCAAGCACAACATCAGCTAACAAGCATAATGTAGCTTCAATTGTTTGGGGAGGCAAATATGATTACTCAGCATGGTGGACAGCAGAACCATTACAGATTCAGGGGATTAATTTATTACCTATTACATCTGCATCATATTATTTGGGAAAGAGTACAGATTTCGTAAAAGCAAACTTTGAATCAGCTCAGGCTAATGAAAAAGCATTTACGGGAAATGATAAATTATCTACACCAACAGACAGATGGAATGAATTATGGAGTTCTTATTTGGCATTGGCTGATACAGACAAAGCTCAGGAGTATTTTAGTTCAACATGTGCACCAGAGGCAGGAGATTCAAAAGCTCATGCTTACCACTTTATTAAGTCACTGGAGAAAGTTGGAAGTCCTAAACTAGACATTACAAGTGATGATCCATTAAGTCTTGTATTTGAAAATAAAGACGGAATAACTACATATGTTGCATACAATCCTACTAATGAAGAAAAAACAGTAACTTTCTCAGATGGAAAAGTTATTAAGGTTGCACCAAAGGCACAGTCAGAAGAACAAAGTGCAGGGGCAACATATAAAGTAGAATACTATTTACAAAATGCAGATTTGACATATTCACTTAATAGTACAGATACAAAAACTGCTTCAGCTGGAAGTCAGGTAACAGCACCTAATAAATCATTTACAGGATATATTTTAGATAAAACTGTTGAAGGAACAAAAATTTCAGGCACAGTTACAGAAGATAATAGTCTTGTTTTAAAAGTATATTACAGATTAAGAAATGACACAGATGAACCTGAATCAACAACACCTGCAGTAACAAAGATTGATTGGTCTGACATTACTGCTTGGACAGAAATTGGAAGTACAGGAATTTCATATAGTGTAATTGAAGGAAAAGATATATTTGCAAGAATTAATGAAGCAGACGGAAATCCATTCTATTTCATATTTAAGCAGGGTGGATTTAATGCAACAATTACAGGACCTGATTTAAGTACTGTAATAACAAAGAATTGTCCGGGTGCAGAGATTCCACTTAAAGCAAGCGAGCTTAAGGAAGATGGCTATTATACAATTGATGCGGACATTAATGGCAATACAGTAAAGATAGCATTAAAGAAAGGAGATGGCGCTCCTGAGCCAACAACAGAAGCACCTACAACAGAGAAGAAAACAACAACTGCAGCGCCAACAACTACACAGCCAACGACAGGTGGAACAGAAACAACAGCAGCAACTCCAACAACTAAACCGACAACAAGTGGAGAAGTAACAACAACTGCAAAACCAACAACAGTTGCACCTACAAGTGAAAAGGAAACAAGTGTTACAACAAAACCTGAAACTACAACACCTAAGGTAACATCAAATAATGTTATGAAAGAAACTACAACTGATAAGGTTTCAAGTACAAGCATTAGACTTGGAAGAACAAAAGTTAAAAAGGCTGTTAAACGTAACAAAGCAGTTAAGGCAAGGATTTCTTTGAAGAAAGTTAAGAGCGCAACAGGATATGTTGTTAAGGTTTCTACATCAAAGAAGTTTAAAGGCAAGAAGACAATTACAAAGACATTTAAGAGAAATGTATTTAAATTTAAGAAACTTAAGAAGAACAAAAAATATTATGTTAAAGCCAGAGCTGTAAAGGTAGTTGGCAAGACAAAATACTACGGTGAATGGAGTAAGGTTAAAAAGATTAGAATTAAAAAATAATCTTGTTGATAATTGCGTAAAATCAATTATTTAACAAAAATATAACTCAAATATAACATTAATATAGGTAATACGGGGTTGACACACAAAAAAAACAGCCGTATACTATTAAACGTAAATATTGACTAGATAGCAAAGGAGTGGACCACAAAGGCCCACTCTTTTGTTGTAGGTATAGAATAGACAAAGAAAGTCTAATAGAAAGTTTAAAGGAGAATAAAGTGTCAAGAAGAGAAGAATATGAAATGAAGACAGAAGCTCTGATTACACCTATAGTTGATGAAAAGGGCTTTGAATTAGTTGATGTTGAATATGTAAAAGAAGGCAGCAACTGGTATTTAAGAGCATATGTTGACAAGGAAGGTGGTATAACTATTAACGACCTTGAATCTGTTAGCAGAATCTTAAGTGACAAATTAGATGAAGAAGATTTTATCAGTGATGCTTATATTTTGGAAGTAAGTTCACCGGGGCTTGGCCGTCCGTTAAAGAAGGATAAGGACTTTGACAGAAATATGGGAAATGAAATTGAAGTTCATTTATACAGAGCTGTTGACAGACAGAAACAGCTTGTAGGACTTTTAAAAGCATATAATGCAGACACAATTACCATTGAAAATGAAGATGGTAGTGAAACAGATATAGACAGAGTGAATGTATCACTTGTCAGACCAACAATTGATTTTTAATTTTTTAGGAGGATAAAAACAAATGAACAAAGAATTAATTGAAGCATTGAATATCTTAGAAAAGGAAAAAGATATTAGCAAAGAGTCATTATTTGAAGCTATCGAAAATAACTTAGTAGTAGCGTACAAAAATAACTTTAACAAAGCAGACAATGTAACAGTTACAATGGACAGAGAAACAGGAGATTTCCACATTTATTCACAGAAGGAAGTTGTTGAAGAAGTAATGGATCCTGTAACAGAGATTTCTCTTGAAGATGCAAGAAGCATTAAGGGAACATACGAACTTGGCGATATTGTAAATATTGAAATCCAGTCAAAGGACTTTGGACGTATTGCAACACAGAGTGCAAAGAATGGTATCCTTCAGAAGATTAGAGAAGAAGAAAGAAAGAGCCTTTACGAACAGTATTTTGAAAAGCAGGATGACATTGTTACAGGTATTGTTCAGAGAATCAATGGTAAGAATATTAGCGTAAACCTTGGTAAGGTTGACACAGTTCTTATGGAAAAAGAACAGGCTAAGGGAGAACATTTCAGACCAACTGAAAGAATAAAACTTTACATTACAGAAGTAAAAGACAATGGTAGAGGACCAAGAATCGTTGTTTCAAGAACTCATCCGGGATTAGTTAAGAGACTTTTTGAACAGGAAGTTACAGAAATCCAGGACGGTACAGTAGAAATTAAAAGCATTGCAAGAGAAGCAGGTTCAAGAACAAAGATGGCTGTATGGTCAAATAACGAAGACGTTGATGCCGTAGGTGCATGTGTAGGTGTTAACGGTGCAAGAGTAAATGCAGTAGTTGATGAATTACGTGATGAAAAGATTGATATTGTAAACTGGAGCGAAAATCCTGCAATCTTAATTGAAAATGCATTAAGTCCATCAAAGGTTGTTGCAGTTCTTGCTGATCCTGATAACAAGGAAGCATTAGTAGTAGTACCTGATTTCCAGCTTTCACTTGCAATTGGTAAAGAAGGTCAGAATGCAAGACTTGCTGCAAAACTTACAGGATTTAAGATTGATATTAAGAGTGAGTCACAGGCAAAAGAAGAAGGAATCCAGTATGTATTCGATGATGATGAATATTATGATGACGAATACTACGATGATGAATACGATGCAGAATATGATGACGAGTATTATGATGATGAATATGATTCAGAGTCAGAGGCTGATTCAGAAGAATCTGAAGAAGTAACAGAAGAAACATCCGAAGCTACAACTGAAGAGACAGAAGAATAACAGACCAAATCAGGGATTAGGAGATGATGCTATGGGACAGACAAAAAAGATGCCTGTAAGAACCTGTACAGGTTGCAGACAGGCAAAAAACAAAAAGGATTTGATTCGAGTTGTTCGTGACAAAGAGGGAAATGTTAGTGTTGATGCAACCGGAAAATTAAACGGTCGTGGAGCTTACATATGTCCGGATAAAGAATGCCTGAAGAAAGCAATTAAGAATAAAGGTTTGGAAAAAACACTTAAGATTTCAGGTATTGGCGAAGAAATCTATAGTCAGCTTGAAAAAGAATTAGGAGAGATAAATGAATAAGGTATTTTCTATGATAGGACTTGCAACAAGAGCAGGGAAAACCGTGGCAGGTGAATTTTCAGTTGAAAAGGCTGTTAAGGATAATAAAGCCAAGGTTGTTATTGTTTCAACAGAAAGCTCAGACAATACAAAAAAACTATTTGAAAATAAATGCAAGTTTTATAAGATTCCTGTATTTATTTATGGTACTAAGGCTGAGTTAGGCATGGCAACAGGTAATAAAGAAAGAGCATCCATAGCAGTGTTGGATCCCGGATTTAGCAAGTCGATTGTGAAGATGTTAACAGAAAATGAATAAGCGGAGGTAGTTAAATGGCAAAGATGAGAGTACATGAATTAGCCAAAGAGTTAGATATAAAAAGTGCTGACATAGTAAAGGCACTTGGAGAAAAGGGCATAGATGTAAAGGCAGCAAGTTCCATTGACGATGATAATATTGAATTTGTAAAAACAAAATTCAAGAACAGTCAGAAGGAAAGCAGTGGAGAAGCTACTGAAGATGAAAAGAAAGAAAAGTCAAAGCCAAGAGTTATAATTACAAGCAAAGGTGTAATTAGAAGAGGCGAAAGACATTCTAAGGGTGATGGAGAAAAGAGACGCAGAAGACACGGTGATGGTGAACATCATCATTCATCAGATAAGAAGGAAAAGAGTGCGGAAGCAAAGGTTACTACTGAAAAGAAGGCTGAGCCTAAGGTAGAAGCGAAAGTTGAACCAAAGGCACCGGTTAAAGCTGAACCGGAAGTAAAAAAAGAACAGCCTAAGGAAGCAGTTAAGGCTGAACCGGTTAAGAAAGAAGAAGTTAAGCCGGTAGCAAAAACAGAACCTGAAAAAACAGAAACACCAAAGGTTGAAGCACCAAAGGTTGAACCAAAGAAGGAAGAGGTAAAGCCAAAAGATATGCAGAAGGATACAAAGGTAGAAAAGAAAACAGAACAGAATAACAACAGACAGAATAAGCCTTTTAACAGAGACAATAATGATCGTAGAAATGATGGTCAGAGAAATGACCGCAGAAACGACAGAGGAGACAACAAAGGCGGATATAACAGAGATAACCGTAACAACAGGAATAACAACGGAAATTTCAGAGACAGAAACAACAACGGCCAGGGCAGAAATGACGGTCAGAGAAACGATCGTAGAAATGATGGTCAGAGAAATGACCGTAGAAATGACAGAAACGATAATAGAGGTTATAACAGAGATAGAAATAATAATGGCAATAACGGAAATTATCGTGACAGAAATAACAACGGAAATTTCAGAGACAGAAACAACAACGGTCAGGGCAGAAATGACGACAGAAGAAATGACTTTAGAAGAAATGATAATTCAAGAGGCGGTATGGCACCTGCTGAACCAATTCAGAATAAGGATAGAAAGTCAAGAGAGAATAAACTTCGTCAGGACCGTCAGGAAAGAAATAAGAAGAATTATGACGATAACAGACAGGGCAAGAATGGCAGAAAGAAAGATTTCTCTAAGCCTGTAATGGAAAAACCTAAGAAGAAAGAAGAAAAGAAGGAAGAAATCAAGGTAATTGAGGTTCCGGATTTTATTACAATAGGTCAGCTCGCTGAAAGAATGAAAATGCAGCCATCAGCAGTTATTAAGAAACTTTTCCTTGAAGGCAAGATGGTTACTGTTAATACTGAAATCGACTTTGACAGCGCAGAAGAAATAGCTTTAGGCTATGACATTATGTGTGAAAAAGAAGAAAAGGTAGATATTATTGAAGAACTTTTAAAGGAAGATGAAGAAGATGAAAGCTTAATGGTTAAGCGTCCACCTGTAGTATGTGTTATGGGTCACGTTGATCATGGTAAAACATCACTTCTTGATGCAATTAGAGAAACAAATGTAATTTCAGGAGAAGCAGGCGGTATTACACAGCATATCGGTGCTTCAGTTGTTAAAATTAATGACCAGACTATTACATTCTTAGATACACCTGGACATGAAGCATTTACATCAATGCGTATGCGTGGTGCCCAGTCAACAGATATTGCAATCCTTGTTGTAGCAGCAGATGATGGTGTTATGCCACAGACTGTAGAAGCTATTAACCATGCTAAGGCAGCAGGAATTGAAATTATCGTAGCAATTAACAAAATTGATAAACCGGGAGCAAACATTGACCGTGTTAAGCAGGGACTTGCAGAACATGGATTATTAGCTTCAGACTGGGGTGGAAACGTTGAAATGGTTCCTGTATCAGCTCACACTAAGGAAGGTATTGATGATCTTCTTGAAATGGTTCTTTTACAGGCAGATGTATTAGAATTAAAGGCTAATCCTAATCGTCAGGCAAGAGGTATTATTATTGAAGCTAAGCTTGATAAGGGTAAAGGACCTGTTGCTACAGTTCTTGTACAGAAAGGTACATTAAAGGTTGGAGCAAATATTGCAGCAGGAGCTAACCACGGTAAAGTGAGAGCTATGTCTGATGACAGAGGAAACAGAATTAAGACAGCAGGCCCATCAACACCTGTAGAAATTTTAGGTCTTAGTGGTGTTCCAAACGCAGGTGAAGTATTTGTATCAACTGCAACAGCTAATGAAGCAAAAGACTTTGCGAACACATTCGTTGAAGACAGCAAGGCTAAGCTTATGGAATCAAATAAATTTAGAATTTCTCTTGATGATCTTAATTCACAGATTGAAGCAGGAGAACTTAAGGAACTTAACCTTATTATCAAGGCTGATGTTCAGGGTTCAGTTGAAGCTGTAAGACAGAGTCTTGTTAAGCTTTCAAATGAAGAAGTTGAAGTTAAGGTTATCCACGGTGGTGTAGGTGCAATTAACGAATCTGACGTTATCTTAGCATCAGCATCTAACGCAATTATTATCGGATTTAATGTAAAACCTGATGCACAGGCTGAAGAAACAGCTAAGACAGAAGGAGTTGACTTAAGACTTTATTCTGTAATCTACAACGCTATTGATGACATTGAAAGAGCTATGAAGGGTATGCTTGAACCTGTTTACGAAGAAAAAGTTATCGGTCATGCAGAAATCCGTCAGATTTTCAAGGCTTCAGGTGTTGGAAACATTGCCGGTTCATATGTTTTAGATGGTGCTATGCAGAGAGGATGTTCAGCAAGAGTTACAAGAGATGGAGAACAAATTTATGAAGGACCGGTTGCATCACTTAAGAGATTTAAGGATGATGTTAAGGAAGTTAAAGCCGGTTACGAATGTGGTCTTGTATTTGAAAAATTCAATGACATTGCAGAAGGCGATCAGGTTGAAGCATATATTATGGTAGAAGTGCCAAGATAGGAACTTTAACCTAGTCCGGAAAGGATTAAAAATTGAGAAAAAACAGTATAAAGAACACTCGTATTAACGGGGAAGTTCAGAGAGAGTTAAGTGTAATTATCAGAGAACTTAAAGATCCAAGAATTGGAATAATGACAAGTGTAACAGGTGTTGAAGTTACACCTGATCTTAAGTTCTGTAAGGTATATATTAGTGTATTAGGTGACGAAGAAGCAAAGGCAGAAACAATGGCAGGACTTAAAAGTGCTGCCGGTTTTATCCGCCGTGAATTAGCAAGAACAGTTAACCTTAGAAATACACCAGAATTAAAATTCGTTATGGACCAGTCTATTGAATACGGTATGAAGATGTCAAAATTAATAGACGAAGTTAATGGAAATAATAATAAAGAAGAATCAGAGGATAACGAATAAGCATAAAGGAATTAATTTGAATGATGAAGAAGATTAACGATATTATTGGAGATGCAAAGACTATTGGGATAGCAGGTCACGTGCGACCTGACGGAGATTGCATGGGTTCATGTATGTCTTTGTATAATTATCTTAAAAAGAACAGACCGGATTTAGATGTAAGGGTATTTTTAGAGTTTGTGGACAAAAAGTTCAATATTATTGAAAATACAGACCAGATTATCACAACAGGATATGACGGTACTAAATGTGATTTGTTTATATCACTCGATACGGCAAGTCTTGACAGATTAGGACTTAATTTGCCTTTCTATGAGAATGCCAAAAGAACAGCCTGCATTGATCATCATGCAAGTAATGACGGATATGCAGATTATAATTATATTTTGCCAAAGGCAAGTTCAGCAAGTGAAGTATTATATGATTTGTTAGATGAAGACTTAATTGATAAATCAATTGCAGAACCAATGTATATGGGAATCGCACATGATTCAGGCGTATTCAGATTTCAAAGTACAACACCAAAAACTATGAGAATCGCTGCTAACATGATTGAAAAAGGTGTTAATGTGAATATGATTCTTGAAGAAACATTTTTTAGAAAAACATATAACCAGATGATGGTTACTGCGAAGATTCAAAGCGAAGCAGTGTTGGCATTAGATGGAAAATGTATTTATGGTTACTGCACATCAGAAATGATGGAAGAGTACGGTGTTACAACTAAGGATTTAGATGCAGTTGTGGCATCAATAAGAAATGTTGACGGTGTTGAAGTGGCTATGTTTTTGTACCAGTTAAGTGAGGATTCATACAAAGTCAGTCTACGTTCAAAAAATTACGTGGATGTAAGCAAGATTGCCGTTGAAAACGGTGGTGGCGGTCACGTAAGGGCTGCGGGAGCAGAGATACACGGCGAACTTAACGATATAATAAACAAACTGCTTAACAGAATAAAACAGGACATTTAAAATGAAACTGTTGAAGGAGTTGATGGTATAAATGATTAATGGAGTCATTAATGTTTATAAGGAACCCGGCTATACATCTCACGATGTAGTGGCAAAGTTAAGAGGAATCCTAAAACAGAAAAAAATAGGCCATATGGGAACCCTTGATCCCAATGCTGTAGGAGTGTTGCCGGTTTGTCTTGGAAAAGCAACGAAGCTTTGCAATTTATTGTCTGAAAAGGACAAAACTTATACAGCTACAATGTTGCTTGGAACGGAGACAGATACTCAGGATACAACAGGTCAGATTACTAATCAGACACCTGAAGAGGAAGTTATGAAGCTTTCCGAAGAAAAGGTTTTTGATGTGATTAAAAGCTATATAGGCGAATATGACCAGATTCCACCAATGTTTTCAGCAATAAAAATAAATGGTCAGAAATTATATAATCTTGCAAGAAAGGGAGAAGAAATAGAAAGACCTCCAAGACATTGCAAAATTATAGACATTACAATAACAAAAATTGATTTGCCAAGAGTAAGTTTTCACGTAACATGTTCTAAGGGTACATACGTAAGAACCCTTTGCTACGACATAGGAAAGGATTTAGGTGTTGGGGCATGTATGGAAAAACTTACACGTACACGAGTTGAAAGATTTGACATAAAGGACAGTATTTCTCTATCTCAGATAGAAGAAATTAGGGACCAGGGAGTTTTGGAACAGTATATTACTCCTGTTGACGAGATTTTGGATATGTATTCAAAATGTATGGTTTCAGAGGAAGCTGAAAAGTTACTTTATAACGGTAATATTTTTACTTCGAGAAACACATTGTTAAAGATGAATCATCAGGATGGTCAGACAGTAAGAGTATATACTCACGATGGCAAATTCATTGGTTTATATATGTATATTGCAGAAAAACAGATATACAAACCAATTAAGATTTTCTTATAGAAATGGAGAAATTATGCAACGCATTTCTTTAGATGATAACATAAAATTAAAAAATACAATTGTAACAATTGGAAAGTTTGATGGAATACATAAGGGACACGAAAAGCTTCTTGAAGTTATAGTTAACAATGCTAATGGTAGACAGAAAGTAGTTCTTACTTTTGAAACTACACCTTCAGCATTCCTTAAAAATAATGCCAACAAAACAATTGTGACAGAAGAGGAGAAGCAGATTCTTTGTGAACAGCAGGGCGTTGATGTGTATATGAAAATGCCTATGAAGAAAGAGTTTCTTGCACTTTCTCCAGATGAATTTGTATCAAAAATTTTAAAAGATAAAATAGGTGCCACAACAATTGTATGTGGACCGGATTTCCATTTTGGAACAAAGGCTTCCGGAAATGTTAAGTTTTTGAAGGACAATCAGAAAAAATATGGTTATAATCTTATAGTTGTAGAGAAGGAACAGTATCACAACAAAGATATAAGCAGTACTAGTATTAGAAAAAAAATAACAGAAGGTAAGATGCAGGATGTAAATGAAATGCTTGGACATCCTTACAGGATAATCGGTAAGGTTGAGCAGGGCAAGCACTTGGGACGAACAATCGGACTTCCAACAGCTAATATCATTCCTGATGAAACTAAGTTATTGCCTCCTAATGGTGTCTATAGAACAGTTGTGGTAGTTGAAGGTCAGACTTTTAATGCCATAAGCAACGTAGGCGTAAATCCTACAGTTGAAACAGGTACAAAGATAAAAGTTGAAACCCACATAATTGACTATGAGAACTATATCTACAATGAAATCGTTCAGGTACAGTTTTATGATTTCATAAGACCGGAGCGAACATTTGACAGTTTAGAGAAATTGAAACAGCAAATCGAAGCAGATATAGAAACCTGTAGAAGAATTGTTGGGAAGAAATAAGTAAATAAATTGTAACAAGTTAATAATAAAATGTTGTGAGAAGCTACGCGTAATGCGTAGCTTCTTTTGTCCATAGCAGATGCTAGGAATTGTAATGTGTTTCTAAGAGAAACTATCTGGGTACGCAAGTAAATTAAATAAAAAACAAGCATAAAATGAATTAATGATATAGTTTAAAGTTTGATTACACGGATTGCTACGTGCTACGCACTCTCGCAATCCACCCACAAATTCGCATATCGCAAAGCAAAGCTTTGCTTTTATGCTCATTTGTGGGGCGTGTGCCAAGGTCATGGATGTGCCTTTGTGCAAGCACAGACACATCCATGACCTTGCACACTGTAATCAAAAATGCTATTTTAAAATTCACAAAAAATTAACTATATTAATAAAAAGAGCAAACAAAATTAAAATAATTAATTTTCAACTTTAGAAAGTTAAAAAAACAAAGAAAATACATTGACATTTTTTTGCGACTTTTTATAATGGGTCACATAAGACAAAGGCGTCGTACAGAGATTTTTGTACGCGCCTTTTTCTTTTACTGAAAAATATTTTAGGACAAAGGAGAATCGAGATGGAAGTAAAAGGTATTAGACATGAGGCATTTGATTGTGAAAAGTATGTATCAGGTAAGAGCATGGAAGATGTAATGGCTGACTATGGTCTTACAAGTGTTGTAAAGTTAGGTTCAAATGAAAATATGTATGGACCATATGATATTGCACTTAATGCAATGGGAGAGGAAGTTAAAAAGCTTAATATATATCCAGAAAAGAATTATATAAAATTAAAAAAAGTTGTAGGAGAGAAATTTGGTGTTGACGGTGATTGGGTAAGCCTTGGACATGGTGCAGGAAATGTGCTTGATGAAGTTGCAAAGACATTATTAGAAGATGGAGATGAAGTATTAGTACCACAGCAGTCATACAGATTGTATCGTGAAATTTCAAAAATTATGGGTGCTAAAGTAATTGAAGTACCATTAAATGATAACTACACAATGGAATTAAAAGATTTTAAGGAAAAACTTACAGATAAAACAAAAATCGTATGGATTTGTAATCCAAACAACCCAACAGGTTCAGTAATTGACAAAGATACATTTGATGATTTCGTAGAGGCGCTTCCTGAAAAATGTTGGTTAGTAATTGATGAAGCATATGCTGATTTTGCTAATCCTGATGATTTACCTGATGTAATGAAATATATTAAGGCAGGTAAGCAGGTAATTAACATTAGAACATTTTCAAAATATTATGGTTTAGCAGGTGGACGTATTGGTTATCTTGTAGCAAATCCTGAATTTGTAAACTGGTATGACACAGTAAGCGAACCATTTAATGCTAACAGAATCGGTCTTGCCGGAGCAGTTGCATTAATGAGCGAAGAAGGACAGGCTGAATGTAAAAAATATGGCGATAAGATGATTGCTGACAGAGAAATGTTAAATGAAGAACTTACAAAATTAGGATGTGAATGTTTCCCATCACAGGCCAACTTCGTATTCTTCAGTACACCATATGATGCCGGTGAAATCGCAGAAATGTTATTAAAAGTTGGTGTTATTGTAAGACCTTGCGGTGGTTGGGGATACAACAAACATCTTAGAGTATCAATTGGTACAACAGAACAGAACAAGATTTTCCTTGAAGAATTTAAGAAGGTTCTTGAATCATTAAGCAAATAAAAATCCATATTAAACATATGAAAATTGGAATTAGACTTACATTAAAAATTGAATTATCGTAGAAAAATTCAATCAACAAAAAACAGGAGAAAAATATGAAAGTAGCAATTTGTGATTATAAAGAACCTCTTAACAGAGACTTGGAAATTGAAAAATCAGTTTTTAAAAAATTCCTTGGAGAAGACACAGAAATTTCTCTTTATGTACATGAAGGTGATAATGAGAAATTTAAAGAAGCAATTAAAGATGTAGATGGAATACTTACATCATATTTGGAGTTTCCAAAAGAAATAATAAACAGCAATCCGAATTTAAAAGGAATTTCAATTGAAGCTACAGGTTACAACTTCGTAGATGCGGATGCAGCACAAGAACAGGGAACAGCAGTAGCGGTTATCGGAGAATATTGTACACAGGAAGTTGCAGATCATTCAATAGCATTAATGCTTGCAGTTGCAAGAAAATTAAAACATTATGACAGAGAAATAGAATACAAACATGTATATGATTACAACTCAACATCAGGAATGATTAGACTTGAAGGTTCAACATTTGGAATTTTAGGTTTAGGAAAAATCGGAAAAGCAGTTGCCAGAAGAGCACAGGGATTTGGAATGAATGTTATAGCCTATAGTCCAAGCTGCAAACCGGAAGTAGCTGAAAGCTTAGGAGTAAAACTTGTAAGCAAAGAAGAATTATTTGAAACATCCGATGTAATTAGTGTTCATATGAGACTTACACCTGAAAATGAAAATATGTTAAACCGTGAAGCCTTTGCAATGATGAAAAAGAAACCAATTATTGTGAATGTTTCAAGAGGAAGCATGATAGATGAAGAGGCTTTGCTTGAAGCTTTAAATAATGGTCAGGTTTTCGGCGCAGGACTTGATGTTTTGGTTGAAGAAACTAATGAAAATACATTAAAGTGTCCATTTGTTGGACGTGAAGATGTAGTATTAACACCACATACAGCATTTTATTCAGACTTTGCATTATATGAATGTCAGAGAATAGGTGCAGAAAACTTATGTTACATCTTAAGAGGGGAGCAGGACAAGGTATTTAGAATGGTTAACGATGTAGATGTTACAAAGTTTGCAAAATAAAGGAAAGGTATACGAAAGACAATGAAGAAACTAGAGATAAGAAAAGCATTGGAACAAATGGATAAAAAAGTATATTTCACAAGTCTGGCTATTGTTGTCTTAATGGTTTTGGCTTTAATCTTCATACCAAACACAGTAAAAATTGCAATCGAAAGTACATTTAATGTTTGCATAAACCACTTTGGTTGGATGTATATACTTGTAAGTGTTTTTTGTTTCGGACTTTTCTTTTATCTCTATTTTGGAAAATATGGCAACATAAAATTTGGAAGTCCTGATGATAAACCAAGATTTTCAACGTTTAGCTGGGCAGCAATGATTTTTACATCAGGAGCAGGATCTAGTACAGTAATTCTTGGATTTGCAGAGCCAATATATTACCTAAAAAATACACCATTTCATATAAAGGCAATGTCAACGCAGGCTTATGAATATGCTCATATGTATGGACAGTTTCACTGGGGATTCAGTGCATGGGCTTTTTATATCCCGGCAGTTACCGCAATCGGATATATGTTATATGTAAGAAAAACAAGAGATGTAAAATTGTCAGGAACACTAACTCCAATATTTGGAGAAAAATTTAAAGATGGAATAATTGGAAAGATAATTGACATTGTAGTAGTTTTCGGAATTATTGCATCAATAACCACTTCATTAGGTTTGGGAGTTCCGGTAATGTCAAAACTTATTTCAAGCGTATTACATATAAAGGATGGCTTATCATTACAGATAGCTGTATATCTTATATGGTTTATGATTTTCGGTTGGAGTGTTTTCAGAGGACTTGAAAAAGGAATAAAGAAATTAACAGATGTAAATATGCTAATAATTTTCATGTTCCTTGGAGTTGTAGGAGTGCTTGTTTCTATATCAAAAATTTTTGAAATGGAATTAAACAGCATAGGCTTATATCTTCAGAATCTTCCAAGAATGATATTTTATACAGACCCATTTGGCAATCAGAATTTTGTTCATGATTGGACAATGTTTTACTGGGGATGGTGGTTATCTTTCTTACCGATTATGGGAATTTTTATAGCCAAGGTTTCAAGAGGAAGAACATTAAAACAGGTTATTTTAGGACAAATGGTTTGGGGAAGTCTTGGATGTTGCACATTCCTTGGAATCCTTGGAGGATATTCATTATATCTTCAGAAAAACGGAATTGTAGACTTAGTTTCAATTCTTGAAAAAGAAGGTAATGAAGGAGTTGTTCTTGCAATAATGCAGACTTTACCTTTTAGCAAAATATTGATAGTACTTCTTGTAATACTTTGTTTTGTATTTCTGGCAACAACAATAGATTCAACAGCAATGGTACTTGGAACGGCAACGTCTAAAAACTTAGATCCTGAGGAAGATCCTCATTTGCTTAATCGTTTTAGCTGGGCAATAGCAATATTTGCCATAGCCATCGGATTGTCAACAGTTGGAGGATTAAAACTTATACAAAAGTTTGCCATAGTACTGGGATTTCCACTAATATTTATAGTTTTCTTAATATCATATTCGGCAATAAAAGCCATGAAACAGGATTTTGGGAAGATGACAAAAGAAGAAATTATAGCTGTATGTCAGGGCACAGGTGAAAGTACACAAACAAATGAAACAGAAGAAAAGACGGAGATTAAATTAGCAAAAAGTACAGATGGAAACAGTAAATCATTAAAAGCAACAAGAGATGAAAAACGGGAACAGAAAACTGTTAAAAAGATGAAATGCCAGAAAGCATAAAATCTTTTAATAAATTAGGTACACAATAAAAAAGTACGTAGAGTACAAAAAGAAAGGAAGGACTGAAATTATGAACAATAATTTAAAAAAGTATTTAACCCTTATAATACTTGGTTTGGCAGGTGGCTCAATTTACATATTCCCCTATTTAAAATATGTATTTTATGACCCACTAATTCAGGTATTGCACATTTCAGATACACAGTCTGGTTTATTACTTACAATGTATGCAATAGGATGTGTAATTCTTTATATTCCAGGAGGAATTTTAGCAGATAAGATGAATCCTAAAAAAGCACTGATGTTGTCGTTGGCAGTGGCAACAATATTAACAGGTGCATTTGCAGTAACAATTTTGTTAGATTTACCTGGAAGCGTTGCTTATGGTATTTCATTAGTAATATGGTTGCTTATAGCTTTTGCGTCAGGATTTGTATTCTGGACAGCAATTCTTAAAGCTATAAGAATAATAGGAACTGAAGAAGAACAGGGTACAATGTATGGAATTTATTATGCTGCAAATGGTACAACAGCAGCAATTATTGCAGCAGTAAACTTATGGGCTTACAATGCCGGTGGTGGAGATTCCAATATGAAGTCAGGCTTCTTTTGGGCAGTAGTTTCAATGGCAGCATTTACATTATTGGCAACAATTTTAATAGCAATATTCTTAGAAGGAAAGTCAGATAAGGATTTATCAACAGCAGAGGAAGATAAGTTCCATTTTGGAGATGTAGTTACAGTACTAAAGAATCCGGCAGTATGGATGATTTCAGTAGTATTCTTCTGTGTGTACGGTGTATATAGTTGCTCATCATACTTTACACCATACCTTACAGACATAGTAAAATTATCAACAACAGCAGCAGGTGTTTGTGCAATTCTTCGTCAGTACATAGTAATGCTTGTAGCAGCACCTCTTGGTGGCATTCTTGCAGATAAAGTATTTAAATCAACACTTGCTTGGTTCAGATGTGGTGGAGTCATCTTGGCAATTTCAATTATTCTTGTTATATTAGTAGGAACAGGTGCACCTTCAATGTTAATTGCAGTATTAACATTAATTCCCGGATTATTCAGTATGTGTCTTTATGGAGTAATGTTCTCTACAATGCATGAAATAAACATTCCTGTAAAAGTAGCAGGTACGGCAATTGGTATTGCATCAATCGTAGGTTACCTTCCTGATATGTTCCTTAACACAATTTTTGGTAACATTCTTGATAAGTCAGCAGGAGCAAGTGGATACTTCCAGATATTTGGTATACTTGCAGCGTTTTGTGTAATCGTAGTTGTAATTTGTTCATACCTTTATGCAAAATATGTTAAACCTGTAAGAAAGGCAAATAAATAATTAAAATAAATATGAAACCCGGGAATAGCAGGAACGCCCCTGCCTCCCGGGTTTGTTTTAGAATAAAGAGGGGATAAAATGGAGAATAAAAAATTAAATAATAATTTAGAAGAAACAAGGTTTGATGAAATATTAAATAAGTATAAGCCGTTAGGACAGAGAATTCTTGACTGGATGAACGAAAATCCAGAGGTTTCAGGCAATGAAAAGAAAACCAGCGAATTTCTTATTAATATTCTAAAGGAACAGGGATATAAAATTGTATCACCAAGAGCTAGAATGAAATATTCTTTTTATGCAACAAAAGAAGAAAAATCAGAGCTTAATCTTCCAAAAGTTGCAATAATATGTGAATATGATGCAATGGAAGATATAGGTCACGGATGTGGACACAGTGCAAGTTGTGCAGCAAGCATTATTTGTGCGTTAGCAATGGAAGAAACATATAAGGACTTTCCGTTTCAAATAGACTTAATAGGAACACCAGATGAGGAAATAAGTGGTGGAAAAATAAAAATGATGGAGCATGGTGCTTTTGATGATTATGAGTTTGCAGTGGTGATTCAGGCAAACTCCGTTAATCAGCCATATTTTAGAACATTAGCATCAAGTGATATGCTTATTAATTTTTATGGAAAGCAGGCTCACGCGTCAATGAATCCGTGGGAAGGTGTAAGTGCACTTAACGGAGTTCAATTATTTTTCCACGGACTTGATATGCTTCGTGTGGGCCTTGAAAAGGGCGATGATGTTCAGGGAGTTATATTAGATGGTGGAAAAATTCCAAATGTAATACCCGAAAAGGCTACAGCCTATGTTTATCTTCGTTCAAAAACAATTAACAGACTTATGAAGTTGAAAAAGAAAGTGGAACAATGCGCTAAAGGGTGTGCAATGGCTGTTGATAATAAGTATGATTATTCACAGAATAATCCTGATTATGCAGAAGTATTTATTGGAAATACTGAAAAGAAAATTGTTTGTGATATAATGGATGAGTTAAATCTTAACTGGGAAATAGCAGATGAACCAAGAGGCTCCAGTGATGTTGGAAATCTTGATACAATAATACCTGTGTTTAATCCTGTTATAGCAACAGAAGTGTCGGAAACAAAACTTTATTCAAAAGAGTTTGCAGAATTAATGAAGACAAAAAAGGGTACACACGTAATGGTTACCGGAGCAAAAGTTATGGCAAGGATAATTGAAAAAATGGCCTTTGAGAAAGGTTTACTTGAAAAAGTAAAGGAAGAACATAGGGAATATAGAAACAATGTGCTAGAGTGATTTTTGAAAAATAGATTAATATCTAATAATTGATATTTGAAAACATACAAAAATTTATGCAAAAAAAATATTGTAAAATCATATAAAAATTATTGACATTTGCAATTACCTTTGTTAGTATAAACGAGTATGTTTAACCTACACGCAGTACTTGGATACTCCATCCGATACTTCAGTGTATGGGGATATTTTAAAATTTAGGAGGAAATATAAATGATTTCAAAAGAAGTAAAAGCTCAGTTAACAGCAGAATATGGTAAGACACCTACAGATACAGGTTCACCAGCAGTTCAGGTTGCAATCTTAACATACAGAATCAAAGATTTAACTGAACATTTAAAGACAAACCACAAAGATCATCATTCAAGAAGAGGTCTTCTTAAGATGGTAGGTAAGAGAAGAGGTTTACTTGACTACATTAAAGAAAACGATGTTGAAGAATACCGTGCTTTAATTGAAAAATTAGGAATTCGTAAATAATAATAAATTTTATTTGAGAGTTTTTATGAACAAAGAAACAGAATGTGTAGAAATACATATTCTGTTTTTCTTTTTTTGGATAAGAAGAAGTTTTCTTTGTTTGGAAGATAGAGTAAAAGATAAAAATAAAACAATAAAAATATAGAAAAATACTAAAAAATGAAGGCAAGTACAGTTATGCGTACTTGCTTTTTATTATTGTTTTGTTTATAATGTAAAGGATTGCGTATATTTATGAAAATATACTTTATGAAAGCAATACACATTTTGCAGAAGAACCTAGCCGAAGCCACTGTAAAGACTATTATGATTTAAGCTAGTTATTGTAATTATTAGTTACATAGTGATTTTTACAGTAGTTTCGGATTCTTCTGCAGAGAGAAAATAAAAAGGAGAAGTTACTATAGAAAGTAACGAAAGAGAGTTATGTATAAGAGTTTTAGTATGGAGCTTGCAGGCAGAACACTTACAGTTGATGTAGGACGTGTAGCAAAGCAGGCTAACGGTGCAGCATTTATGCACTACGGTGATACAACAGTATTATCAACAGCAACAGCATCAGATAAGCCTAGAGAAGGTGTTGATTTCTTCCCACTTTCAGTAGAGTTTGAAGAAAAGATGTATTCAGTAGGAAAAATCCCTGGTGGATTTAATAAAAGAGAAGGAAAAGCATCAGAAAATTCAGTTCTTACAGCACGTGTTATTGACCGTCCTATGAGACCTTTATTCCCTAAGGATTACAGAAATGATGTTTCACTTAACAACTTAGTAATGTCAGTTGATCCTGAGTGCAGACCTGAATTAGTTGCAATGCTTGGTTCAGCAATTTCAACATGTATTTCAGACATTCCATTTGATGGCCCATGTGCAATGACACAGGTTGGAATGGTAGATGGAGAATTTGTTGTTAACCCAAGTCAGGCAGTTTGGGACAATGGTGATTTGCAGCTTACAGTTGCTTCAACAAAACAGAAAGTTATTATGATTGAAGCAGGTGCAAACATTATCCCTGAAGCAAAGATGATTGAAGCTATTTACATGGCACACGATATCAACCAGACAATTATTGAATTTATTGAAAAAATCGTTGCAGAAGTTGGAAAAGAAAAACACACATATGAAAGTTGTGCAATTCCTGAAGAATTATTTGCAGCAATTAAGGAAATTGTTCCTCCAGCAGAAATGGAAGTTGCTGTATTTACAGACGATAAGCAGACAAGAGAAGCAAATATTAAGGAAATTACAGAAAAGTTAGAAGAAGCTTTTGCTGACAATGAAGAATGGCTTGCAGTACTTGGTGAAGCAATTTATCAGTATCAGAAGAAGACAGTTCGTAAGATGATTCTTAAAGATCACAAGCGTCCTGACGGAAGAGCATTAGACCAGATTAGACCACTTGCAGCAGAAGTTGACATTGTACCTAGAGTTCACGGTTCAGCTATGTTTACAAGAGGACAGACACAGATTTGTAACGTATGTACTTTAGCACCATTATCAGAAGCACAGAAGATTGACGGACTTGACGAAAATGTTAAGACAAAGAGATATATGCATCATTATAACTTCCCATCATACTCAGTTGGTGAAACAAAGCCATCAAGAGGACCGGGACGTAGAGAAATCGGACACGGAGCTTTAGCAGAAAAGGCATTAATGCCGGTTCTTCCTTCAGAAGAAGAGTTTCCATATGCTATCAGAACTGTTTCTGAAACATTTGAATCAAACGGTTCAACATCTATGGCAAGTACATGTTCATCATGTATGTCATTAATGGCAGCAGGTGTTCCAATTAAGTCAATGGTTGCAGGTATTTCATGTGGTCTTGTTACAGGCGAAACAGATGATGATTATGTTTTACTTACAGATATTCAGGGACTTGAAGATTTCTTCGGTGATATGGACTTTAAGGTAACAGGTACAACAGAAGGTATCACAGCCATTCAGATGGATATTAAGATTCACGGTCTTACAAGAGACATCGTTGAAGGTGCTATTGCAAGAACAAGAGAAGCAAGATTATTCATTATGGATACATGTATGAAACCTGCAATTGCTGAACCTCGTAAAGAAGTTAACGCATATGCACCAAAGATTGAAACAATCCAGATTAATCCTGATAAGATTGGTGATGTTGTAGGTAAGAGTGGTAAGGTTATCAATGCCATTATCGAAGAAACAGGCGTTAAGATTGACATTTCTGATGAAGGAATGGTTTCAGTATGTGGCGTTGACAAGGATATGATTGATAAGGCTCTTAAGTACATTAAGACAATTGTAACTGATTTCGAAGAAGGAATGATTCTTGAAGGAACGGTTGTAAGCATTAAGGAATTTGGTGCTTTCATCGAATTTGCTCCTGGCAAGGAAGGAATGGTTCACATTTCTAAGATTGCTAAGGAAAGAGTTGAGCATGTAGAAGATTACCTTACACTTGGTGACAAGGTTAAATGTAAGTGTCTTGGAAAAGATAAGATGGGAAGAATCAGCTTCTCAATTAAGGATGCTCAGTAAGAACTTACTTGAAATAAATACATTAAAAATATTAACCTGCATTGGCTTTGCTGATGCAGGTTTTTTAAAAACAGCATTAAATAAACAAAAGAAGAAGGTGAAAATATGGCATATAATGAGTTGGTTAAAAATTTCAAACAAATACGTGATTATATGAGAGAATTTTACGTTTACGGATTTAAAAGCCGAGATGAATTTACCAAAAAGAGCGCACGTTCATATGACGATGAACGACGCCGTTTGGAAAGCTGGCTTGGTGATTATATGCAGTTTCGCCAGACAGCAGAAGGCAAAAATATGTTTCTCTCAATTGATAGCCGTTTGACAAAACATAATCCGCTGTTTAAAGCGTGGAAAACAAAAAGTTTTACAGACGGAGATATTACCTTACACTTTATTATTATGGATATATTGTCAGAGCCGGGGATAAGTATGACAATTGGAGAAATAACAGATTCTATTGACGAATATTTGTCTAAGTTTTCTAATCCAAGAATGTTTGATGAATCTACAGTTAGAAAGAAACTTAAGAAATACGTGTCCTTGGGTATTTTGACGTCAAAGAAACAGGGAAAGACAGTGTATTACCAAAGAGCTGAAAGCGTAGATTTGCCTGACAAAAGTATGCTTGACTATTTTTCGGAGGTGTTTCCCTGTGGAGTTATAGGTTCCTATTTACTTGATAAGACGGAGAGTAGTGAGAGTAATTTTGCTTTTAAACATCATTACATAACTGGGACAATGGACAGCGAAATTCTTTATTTGATTTTTAATGCAATTAGAGAAAAGAAAAGTGTAACACTTGAAACGGTTAACAAAAAGAAGATGTTGATTACTGAAGATAATGTGATTCCAATTAAGGTAATGATAAGTGCGCAAAGTGGCAGACAGTATCTTATGGCATATGCACCACGAATTAAGAGAATAAAATCATTTAGAACAGACAATATAGTTTCTATTAAACTTAAAGATAAATGTGAACGTTTTGATGAACTTCAGGAACAATTAAAAAAGATGCAGCCACATATTTGGGGAGTAAGCACTCAGGGGAGTCCCGGTTCAAGAATGGAGCATGTGGAATTTACAATTCATTATGCAGATGATGAAAAGTTTATCAGAAGGCGTTTGGAGAGAGAAAAGCGTTGCGGAATAGTTGAACACATTGATGACAACACAAGTAGATTTTCGGTGGATGTGTTTGATTCAAGTGAGGTTATTCCGTGGATTAGAACTTTTATTTGTAGAATTATGGATATTCAGTTTTCAAATAAAGAATTGGAAAATCAGTTTAAAAAAGATATTGAAGATATGAACAGATTGTATGGCATAGGAGGTGATGAGTAAATGATTTTCAGTGAACTTTATGGAGCATATTATAATACAGTTGCGGTAATTCTTACGGAAGCCATTGCTCATCCCCTAACTGACCGATGTATGAATGAAATTATAAAGAAATATGCTTTTTCTGAAAGTATATGGGCAATTCCAGATGCCATAAAGGAAGAAAGATGGCAATTAATATTGCCTGATGGAACAACCCCGATTAAAAATAAACCTTCCATGCCAATTACACTATTACAAAAACAATGGCTGAAAGCTATAGGGTGTGATCCAAGAATAAAACTTTTTGGTGATTTTGATTTTGACTATGCTGATGTTGAACCCCTTTTTTTACCAACGGATTATATTATTTTTGACAAATATTCTGACGGTGATGATTTTACAGACGAAAATTATATTTCGAATTTTAGACTAATCCTTGATGCAATAAAAAACAAATATCCGTTAAGGATTGAAACTTTAAATAGAAAAGGAAATTTAGTAGGGCAGGTTGTTTTGCCTGAGTATCTTGAGTATTCAGAAAAAGATGATAAGTTTAGATTAATCAGTGCAGGAAAGCGATTTGGTAGCACAATAAATCTTGGCAGAATTGTTAGTTGCAAGAGGGAAGAAAAGGCATTTGAAGGAGTGCCTGAGAAAAGAAGTAAGGCAAGACCAAGAAGTGTAATATTTGAATTAAAAGATGAAAGGAATGCAATGGAACGTGTTCTTTTGCATTTTGCACACTTTGAAAAGACAGCCGAGCGAATAGGCGAAAATCTATATTCAATAAAAGTTTATTATGACAAAGAGGATGAAACAGAGATAGTAATCCGCATATTATCATTTGGTCCAATGATTAAAGTTACGGCACCTGTGCATTTTATAGATTTAATAAAACAAAGATTAATTGAGCAAAAGAAGTTGTGAGCATTATGTTCGCAACTTTTTTTCCGTGATAAAGAAATGAAAATTTTATAGAATAACGGTGTAATCAAAAAGTAAGCGATAAGAAAAAATAAGTGGATAATACTTTTGGCATACCAATTAAGAAAGAGGGAGTGGTATTATGTTGGAAATAAAAGGAAAAGTAAACACAGCAATATGTTATGCTAAAGTTATAGATGAGGGGGCAATAGACCAGATTCAAAGAATGTGTGATTATAATTTAACAGAAGGCTGCAAAGTCAGAATTATGCCTGATGTGCACCAGGGAAAGGGTTGTACCATAGGAACAACAATGACGGTTAAGGATAAGGTTTGTCCTAACATTGTTGGAGTTGATATTGGCTGTGGAATGTACACTGTGAAGTTGGCTGATAAAACGTTGGATTTTGAAAAAATAGATGAGGCGTGTCATTATATTCCATCAGGAATGAAAGTGTGGGAAGGAAGAATGGAAAGATTTGACCTTACACAACTTCGCTGTTACCGAGCTTTGAAAAATTCAAAAAGACTTGAGCGTTCTTTGGGAACACTTGGAGGGGGGAATCATTTTATAGAAATTGATAAGTCAGCTGATGGAACGTATTATCTTGTAATTCATTCAGGAAGCAGAAACTTGGGAAAACAGGTAGCAGAAATATACCAGCAGCTTGCAATTGATCTTCATTCAGGAAAAGAGGAGTATTTCAAAAAAAGAGATGAAATTATAAGTACATATAAAGCAGAAGGACGACGAGCAGAAATACAGAATGTTTTGAAAGAACTTAAAAAAGAATATACATCAAATGAACCGGATGTGCCTATGGATCTTTGCTGGTTATATGGAAATTTTATGGAAGATTATCTTTATGATGTGGAAATATGCCAAAGATTTGCCAAGAGAAGCAGAGAAAAAATGGCTGAGATTATTTTGGAAAGAACAGGAATGACGGCTAAGGAGCAGTTCCATACAATTCATAATTATATTGATGTTGACGAGATGATTCTTCGAAAGGGTTCAATTGCAGCTCATAAGGGTGAGAAAGTTTTGATTCCAATTAATATGCGTGATGGCTCAATTATTGCTATGGGGAAAGGTAACCCGGAATGGAACTATTCGGCACCTCATGGGGCAGGGCGTGTAATGTCAAGAGCAACGGCTAAGCAGACAGTAAATATGGATGAGTATAGGGAGGCAATGAAAGGTATTTATACAACATCAGTAAACGAAAATACAATTGATGAGGCACCTATGGTTTATAAATCTTTAGATGATATAATTGATGTAATTAATGAGTCCGTAGATATAATTGAAGTAATAAAACCGGTATTTAATTTTAAGGCATCAGAGGATCAAAGACCATGGAAAAAAGAAGGAGGTGAATCAAATGGAAAAGCTGATTTGCAGTAAGCTTCATGAAATTGAGAAAGAGAATAATGTTAAAATATTGCTGACAGATTTAGAAAAATTATGGGAGAATATTTTTCTACAAAGAAAAGCCTGTATCACTATATAAGTATGGCAGAGGGAAACTATCGTGAATATCTAAAAACTGAAATGGTAAGGGCAAAGAAATATTTCTACGTACTAAGACCAGTGTTGGCATGCAGATGGATTCTTGAAAAGGGAACACCGCCACCGATGTTGTTTAGAGAATTAATGGAAAGTGAACTTCCAAAAGAACTAGTGCCGGAGGTGGAAAAACTTCTGGACTTGAAAATGAACTCACCGGAAATAAAAGAAATTCCACGCGTTGACAAAATCAATAAATACTTAAATGAATCAATTAAGGAAATAAAATTTAAGTTAAAATCAGTGGGAGAAAATAAGGAAGTGCAGTGGGAAGAATTGAATAAAGTGTTTTTGGAAGAGATACAGATTGCAAAGGATAGAAGAAAAGATTTTATAGAAAGGGTGATGAAGAATGAGAACATTTGACGATATGCTTTCGAAACAATTGAAAGATGAGGAATTTAGGAAAGAGTATGAAGCAATTCAGCCGGAGATGGATGTAATAAGAGCAATAGTTGATGCAAGGACATCTCAGAATTTAACACAAAAAGAACTTGCAGAACGAACAGGAATTAATCAGGCAGATATAAGTAAGTTGGAAAATGGAACGAGAAATCCATCAGTAAATTTGCTTAAACGATTAGCAGAAGGGATGGGAATGGCTCTTAAGATTGAATTTGTACCTAAACAAAAAATTTGAAAAATTAAGGAGATATTTGAAAGAGAATAAATTATAACAAGAAAGAAGGAACTCCCTACGACAACAATAGATTGTCTTTAAGCTGTTCCTTCTTTTTATATTATATAAAAATTGATTATAAGTATTGTTTTGCGAGTTGTAATTCCACAACACTATCAGAATATCTGTAGCTTATGCTTCTATTTTTTCTTATTCAAGAAGTACAATACTTCATGTTTTCGTGGGTCTTTTACATTTGGTGCAGGGAATTTAACCTTGCCGAACCACCACTTAAATACTACAAAATATAATCCGATTGAAAGTATGGCTCCGCAGATTAAATCAATGACTGAGTGCTGTTTCAGGAAAACAGTTGAAAGGCAAATGAGAACCGTAAGAACCCATGAAACTTTCTTAATGCGTTTTCTTGAATTAAGTTTCTGCATATGCTTACTTTTAACCAAACAAAGATGAGCAGAAATTGTGGCAAAAACGTGAATGCTTGGGCAAACATTAGTAGGTGTATCGCTAGCGTAAAGGAACTGAACGATAGTTACTAGAATGTTGTTGCGACCAATATCTGTCAATCTTAAATTAAGTCCGTTAGGAAATACTGTGTATACAATAAGTGCAATTGTCATTCCTGTAAACTCATAGGCACACATTCTATAGAATTCTTTCTTTGAATGGTAAAACAAAAAAAGAAAAACAGCAGGTATGTACAGAAACCAAATCAGATATGGTATTACAAACCATTCACAGAATGGAATCATGTCATCAAGGGGACAATGTATAATATGTAATCCGGCATAATCCGGAGTTATTTTTTGCTCTAATATTAAAAACCATGGCAAATATATAAAAAAATACAATAAAGGCCAGGCGTGTTTGTACTTTGGAAGTTCTTTTTTTACTCTATTCATAACTCACCTTCTAAAATTGTATGAAAATAGCAGAAACTAAATGAGTAACTGCCACAATATTTTACGTAGAAAAATATCATAAAAATAAAAACAAATTATTAAAAATCTGTTATAATACTAAAGAATTTGAAAAAAACATATACATATCTTTAGAAACACATAAAAAGAAGTATAACATCCTTGTGAAAAAATACAAGCAGACATTTACAATGAATATAAAAAAATCAAAATTGAGTGTTTTGACACATAAATCGTATAAGAAAAGAAATGATACAAAACATCAAAAATGAAAAAGGAGAAATTAGTAATGAACATTAATCATATTATTGCAAATGAGCTTTCAGTTAAGCTTTGGCAAGTTGATGCAGCAATAAAACTTATAGATGAAGGAAACACCATTCCGTTTATTGCAAGATATAGAAAACCGGTAACAGGTGAATTAAATGATGAGCAGTTAAGAACACTTGATGAGCGTTTGAAATATCTTAGAAATTTGGAAGAAAAGAAGAAAACAGTTGTGGATTCCATAACAGAGCAGGGCAAGATGACAGACGAAATAATGTCTAAAATTGCCATGGCAGAAACAATTGTTGCAGTGGATGATATTTACAGACCTTTCAGACCTAAAAGAAAAACAAGAGCCACAGAGGCAAAGGCTAAAGGACTTGAACCTTTAGCTGATATTTTCTTAAAACAGGAAAAAAACAAAGATCCGGAAGAAGAGGCGAAAGCTTTTGTTAACGAGGAAAAAGGTGTAGCCAATGTTGCAGAAGCAATTCAGGGAGCAAAAGACATAATTGCAGAAATAGTATCAGATAATGATGAGTTTCGTAAGGCTATTAGAAATACAGTTGTTAAACATGGTTTAATTGTTTCTAATACTAAAAATCCTGAGGAAAAAACACCGTATGAAAACTATTATGATTATAGTGAAGGAGTAAATAAAATTCCGGGGCATAGAATCCTTGCCATTAACAGAGGTGAGAAAGAGAAAGTATTAAATGTAAAAATAGAAATGCCGGAAGAAAATATAATTGCATCCTTAGACAAAGTTATTATAAAAGGCGAATCTCAATTTAAACCGCTGTTAAAAGAGGCGATTGAAGATGGCTTTAAACGTCTTATAAAACCGGCAATTGAAAGAGAAATAAGAAGTCAGCTTACGGAAAAAGCTGAAGATGGAGCAATAACTGTATTTGGACAGAATCTTAAACAATTACTTATGCAGCCTCCTATTGCCGGAAGAAATGTTTTGGGCTGGGATCCGGCGTTTAGAACAGGATGTAAGCTTGCAGTTGTAGACAACACAGGAAAAGTATTGTATACAACGGTAATTTTCCCTACAGCACCGCAGAATAAGGTGGCTGAATCAAAGAAGATTGTTCTTGACATAATTAAGAAATACAATGTTAGTCTTATTTCCCTTGGAAACGGTACGGCTTCAAGGGAATCAGAAGCAGTAATTGTTGACATTATAAAAGAATGCCCTACAAAGGTAGAATATATTATTGTAAATGAAGCGGGAGCTTCCGTATATTCAGCAAGTAAGCTTGCAACAGAAGAATTTCCTAATTTTGATGTTGGACAAAGAAGTGCCACATCAATGGCAAGAAGATTACAGGACCCATTGGCTGAACTTGTAAAAATAGAACCGAAAGCAATAGGGGTTGGTCAGTATCAGCACGATATGAACCAGAAGAAACTGGATGAAGCATTATCTAACATTGTTGAAGACTGCGTTAACAATGTAGGCGTTGACTTAAATACAGCCTCAGCACCGTTACTTGAATATGTTTCAGGTATTAGTAAGACTATTGCAAAAAACATAGTTGAGTATAGAGAAGAAAACGGACAGTTTCAAAGCAGAAAAGATTTGCTTTCAGTAGCAAAGCTTGGACCTAAAGCTTTTGAACAGTGTGCCGGATTTATGAGAATAAGAGAAGGAAAAGAACCACTTGACTATACAAGTGTTCATCCTGAAAGTTATTCATCAGCAAAGAAACTTTTAAAAAAATACGGATTTTCAACTAAGGATATTCTTGGTGGAAATATTCATTTAACTGACGAAATAAAAGATGTTAAGGAAGTTGCCGAAGAAATAGGCACTGATCCCATAACATTAAGAGATATGATTAAAGAATTGGAAAAGCCGGGAAGAGATCCGAGAGAAGAAATGCCAAAGCCTGTTTTGAAAAGTGATGTTTTAGATTTTGATGACCTAAAAGAAGGAATGGAATTAAAAGGCACAGTAAGAAATGTAATAGACTTTGGTGCTTTTGTGGATATTGGTGTACATCAGGACGGACTTGTACACATATCAGAAATGAGTAACAAGTTTATAAAACATCCGTTAGATGTTGTTTCTGTAGGAGACGTTGTAGACGTAAGAGTTCTTAGTGTAGACAAAGAAAGAAAACGTATACAACTCTCCATGAAGAAATAAAAATTAAATATTTTCAAACCAGTTTTTTGTAAACTGAAGAAAATTAATTGCCTGTTTGCTAAGCGAAGTGTTTTCATCCCAGGCAATAACTAAGGTTCTAAAGACCTGTTCTTTTAAAGGTACGATTTTAATGTTGGGATATGGTTGAAGTCTGAAGAATTTTTCAGGCATCAATCCTATCCCTTTATTTTTGCTAATCATATAACGAATGGAAGAATAATCGTGGGACTCAAAAGCTACATTAGGAACAAATCCACCAACATTCTTACAAAAATCATCTGTAAAATCTCTTAAATTAATAGAACGATAATAGGCAACAAACTGTTCATCCCGAAGGTCTTTAATGCTAAGAAGAGAAGAACTGCTTAAAGGATTTTTCGTTGAAATAACAGCAACAATAGGATCGTCCATAAGCTTTTCATATTTTAATCCGTTCATATCTTTTTGAGGTTGCATAAAAGTAAAGTCATATCCGTTTTTATTATTTAATGACAATTGATTAACAGAAGAAATAAAAATATCCCTTGTGGAATATAGAAAATCAGCGGTAAGAAGAGAAACAAAACGACTTCCCGCCTGAGTATAAATTTTAATATCTTTGTGTACAGGGGCTTTAAAATGCTCAATACCACTGTCAATATTATTAAGAGCAGTAGAAACTTTCTCGTAGAAAAATTTCCCGTTGTCATTTAAAACAATTCTTTTGCCCTGTCTGTCAAAAAGCAAAACTCCAAGCTCATCTTCTAATTTGCCAATAGTTTTACTAATAGATGGCTGTGGAACCATGTTTTTCTTGGCAACCATAGAAAAATTCTCCAGTTCTGCAGCATCTTTAAAATATCTTAATTGAAGTAACTCCATAATAACAGCCTCCCTATAATAAATATATATCCATAATAGTATAGAAAAATATACAAATCAACTAATATTAAAGAATATATATATCTTTAAAGGTATAATGATATAACCTTTTTTGTATTTTACGAAACAGAGAAAAATAATTATATTTGAATTAGATAAAAAAAGTGAATTTAGGAGGTAAAAATGAACGTGAAATTAAAGAAAATATTAGCAATGATACTTAGTGTTTGCCTTGTTTTTTCAGGATTAACCTTTTTTAAAGGGATGGAAACAAATGCAGCAGACAAAGGGGATGACACAATGAATATTTTGTTTATAGGAAATTCAATGACATATTACAACACGCTTTGCAGCGTAGTTGAAGGCCTTGCAAATCATTACGGACATAATGTTAAGTGTACAGCAACAACAAACGGTGGCTATACACTTATCAGAAATGCAAAAGCCGATAATGTAATAACAGCAATACAAAAAGGTGGATATGACAAGGTAATTATTCAGGACATAGTTGGAAGTTTTGATGCAGATAATCATATGGAAGGTGTTCAGACTATTACTGAAATGATTAAGCAGTACAGCCCTGTTGCAAAGATTTATTCATATGAACCATGGCCAACTAAAGATTCAATTCTTGGAGAAAACAGTAAGCTTCCATATTTTACATATTATTACATAAAGGCAGCAAAAAAATATTGTAATGGTGTGGCACCGGCAGGAGAAGCTTTTTACGATATGTATAAAACAGAAGAAAAAGATTACTACTGCACAGATGGCAAGCATCCAATGCCACTTGGAACTTTTGTTTCGGCAACAAGTGTATTCTACACAATATTCCCGGAAGAAGCGCAGAAAACTTTTAGTGGAGACGACTATACATACGTAACAAATTTAATACACAAAAACATTGCATATGCAGGAGCAAGTAATACAGAAGTTTATGACAATGATGAGCTAAATAAAATATCACAGTATTCATATACAAGAGCACATCAGGTAAATGAAGTAATTGAAGCAAATACAACTTATACATCTGTCGCAGGAGAATATGTTGATGCAGATGCAGAAGTAAATCCTGACGAATTAGAACCAATAACAGGTAGTGATGTTGACCGAAGTATATTCGAAGCAACCGAAAATATTGCAAAAGGTTGCAGCGTTGTAGCATCATCAGAAAAAAATGACAAGGCTGCAAATGTTACAGATGGAAAACTTGGCACAAGATGGGAATCAGAGTGGAATGTTGATCCACAGTGGTTATATGTTGACCTTGGCAGCGTAAAAAACATCAACAAAGTAGGTTTCTCATGGGAAGGTGCATACGCAAAAAGATATTATGTACAGATTTCCAATAATGCAACAGACTGGAAGACAGTTGTAGCAGTAAAAGCAACAAGTGCGAAAACAGTTCAGATAACATTGGATAAAACATATAGCGCAAGATACGTAAGAATGTATGGAACAAGAAGAGGATTAGACGCTTACGGATATTCAATGTATGAAATGGGAGTATGGGAAGCTAAAGAAGTTCCAACAACAGAAATAACTACAACTGTTGATGTAACGACAGAGGCACCAACGACAGAGGCACCAACAACAGTGGCACCAACGACAGAAGCGCCTACAACAGAGGCTCCAACAACGGAAGCACCAACAACGGCTAAGCCAACAACAGAAACACCAATAACAGAAGCAGCCACCATAACTAAAAATATTCAGAATGCTTCTACAGAAATTGGAACTGAAACAACTGTTGGACCCACTGTAAAAATAACACCAGCTAAAGTTAAGGTTAAAAAAGTTGCAAGAAAAGCTAAGGGTACAAAAGCAAAAATTTCATTAAAGAAGGTAAAAGGTGCAACAGGTTATGTTGTAAAAATATCAACTTCAAAGAAATTTAAAAAGAAAACAACAATAACAAAAAATGTAAAATTAACAACATTTACATTGAAAAAGTTAAAGAAGAACAAAAAGTATTACATTAAAGTAAGAGCAGTCAGAAAAACAGGAAAAACAAAAGTTTATGGTTTATGGAGTAAACCTAAAAGAATTTAAAGAAAGTTCCTGAAATTGAAATCCTACAGTGGAATTTAAAAGATATAATTACTACAAGAGGTGATGGCTTGATAGATGTTAATGTGCTTCCATCATTAGATGATGAAGGATGGTTTGATGAATTTAAATAAAAAACTTTAAAATATGAAAATATTGTGTTAATATAAGAACGTTGCTTAAATATTTAATACGTAATTAGTTAGAAAAAAACTTTAATGTTTGGCAGGACGTTTTTGTAAAAGATAGATGGCCGAAATTAAGACCATCTATCTTTTTTTAAGCAGAGTAGTTGATAGACAAAAAGATAAAATGAACGGAGAAGTTAAGATGAAGTTTAATATTAAAAGCGATGTAGACACAACTCGTAAAGAAATTGAATCTGCGTTGAAAAACAATGAGCAGGAAAAACAAGAGACTCAGTCATATCTTAATAAAAAGAAGAATAACAAAGTAAAATGGGACAGAACTAAGTGGATTATTTCCATAATTCTTTTATTGGCTGGCATTATTTTTGTAGGAGTAAACAACGGATTGGCATATAGTACTGTTAGAACAGGACACAAGAAGTACGAAGATGCCAAGGTTTATTATTTAAAATCAGATAGTAAATGTACACAGGAATTTAAAGGTTATGACGGAACCTTGGAAGATATGTCTATTTATATAGACAATCAGGGAAGAGAAAGTTCAAAGGGTTCAATGATTCTTACTGTAGTTGACAAGGATGGAAATGAACTTGCAACTACTTCAAAACCGTTAACAGGAATGAAAACAAGAAAGTATACTCATTTTACTTTTGAGAAGCCTGCTAAACTAAAAAGAAATGAATATTATACACTTATAATTCAGTGTGAAGATGCTTATAATCCACAGAAATTCGGTGTATATACAACGGACAAAAATAACAGTTACTTAAAGAGTGGAACAATTGATGGGCAGAAGTTGGCTGATGGAGAAAAAATAGCCATTTCCATGGAATTTCAGTTTTATAACACAGGTGCTTTAAGAATAATGTTTGGAATGCTTATTCTTTCGCTTATTTTTGTTTTAGTACCTTTTGGAGTAATAGAAGAAAAGTTTAATAAGAAGTTTAACAAGAACATATCACTTGATAAGATTCTTTCGAGAATTTTATTCTGGGTATCTCCTATAGTTGCCTACTTTATGGTTGAAAGTCTGTCATCTTTTACTGTAGGACCTATTTTAGAGTCTTTGTTTACAGTAAGAGGATTGTTAAATATTATTATTTATTATATTGTGCTATTTGTATTTTTTGCAATTACCAACAAGACACAGTATTCAGCTATTTTAATGTGCATAGCAATGTTTGTTCTTGCGTTAACTAACTATTTTGTATTTGGCTTTAGAGGAATACCTGTGCTTGCGGCAGATGTTTTATCAATTGGAACAGCTTTAAATGTGGCAGATAGTTTTGAGTATACATTTGATATATATGTTCTTTGGGCAGTAAGCTTTTTAGTGGCATTCTCAGGAGCAATGTTTAGCTTAAAGAGCTATAAAGGATTAAAATTAAAGAAACGTTTGGTATCAGTAGCAGTTATTATTGCTATTGTTATCGGTGGATATAATTTCTATATTAATTCAAGTGGAGTAGTAAATGCTGGCATTATTGACAGTCAGTGGAAACCACAGTTAACATATGCTCAGAATGGCAGTGTGTTGTCATTTACAACATCATGGAAATATATTAAGAATAATAAACCTGATGAATACTCAACAGACGACGTTGAAAAAATAGCAAAGAATTTTAAGTCAGATTCAACAGACAAAAATTCTGCAAAAACAAAGAAAATGCCTAATGTAATTGCAATCATGAATGAATCATTGGCAGATTTAAATGTGGATGGACCTTTTGAGACATCAGAGGATTATTTGCCATTTATTCATAGTCTTACAAAAAATACAATTAAGGGTAAACTTTATGTGTCGATTGAAGGGGCAAATACTGCTAACTCAGAATTTGAATTCTTAACAGGAAATTCATTGGCGTTTTTTGCACCAAGAGCAGTACCATATAACAACTATGTTAAGGGCGTTGTTCCTTCATTAACAAGAACTCTTGTATCTCAGGGATATATGGGCAATAATTCATATCATCCATATAAGAGAAGCGGATGGAACAGAGAGAATGTATATAACAGCTTAGGATTTAATCATTTCTATTCAATGGAATATTACAAAAAACCTGAGTTTATAAGAAACTTTATTTCTGATAAAACAGACATGGAACAGATTACAAAAGATTATGAAAAGGCAAGAAGCAAGTCATCTGATCCGTTTTATTTGTTTAATGTTACAGTTCAGAACCACGGCGGTTATGTTGGAAATAGAGGTTTTGTAGATACTGACATTCAGGTAACAAACAGTATGTTAAGCTCAGATGAAGTAGAACAGTATGTTACATTGGCAAAGAAGTCAGATGAAGCTTTCGAGGAGTTGATAAAATATTTTGAAAAAGTGGATGAGCCAACTATTATTGTAATGTTTGGAGATCACCAGCCACCTCTTAGCACAGATTTTTACAGTAATATTTTCGGAAAGAAAATAGATAATTTTACAGCTAAGGATACTGCAACGTGGTATTCAACACCATACGTAATCTGGGCTAACTATGACATAGAAGAAAAGCAAAATGAGGATATGAGTGCAAACTATTTATCCTCATATCTTTTAAACCTTATTGGAGCGGATATGACAGGATATAACAAGTATCTTTTAGACTTACAGAAGAAGATACCTGTTCTTACCGGATTGTTCTACCAGGGAGATGATGGAGAATTTAGAAATATAGATGAAAAGTCAAAATATACTAAATATATAAATGAATACTCAAAAGTTCAGTATAATGGTTTATTTGATAAAAAACATAGAGTGGAGGATTTCTTCTTCCTAAAAGATGGAGATTATCAAGTGAAAGAAGATAATTAAAAAAAGTTTGAAAAAATAAAAAAAGTTGTTGACAAATGTTGCCTAAACGTATATATTAATAGAGCAGTTTAAATCTGTAAGGGATCTTAGCTCAGCTGGGAGAGCATCTGCCTTACAAGCAGGGGGTCACAGGTT
>ERZ773104.494-NODE-494-length-61736-cov-50.388645_pt1 | contig 61736 bp, 65 predicted proteins | sample MGYA00511920_ERZ773104 | MGnify/ENA primary metagenome ERZ773104 (study PRJEB29015, sample SAMEA2737857) | human gut metagenome | biome: human gut; feature: human-associated habitat; material: faeces | place: China | collected 2012 ... | reverse complement strand
ATGTGTTAGGCACGCCGCCAGCGTTCATCCTGAGCCAGGATCAAACTCTCATGTTAAAATGGTGTTTGTGTCCTGCCAGTTTTATCTGGCATTGTTTACTGTTAATTCGGGTAGCTTCTCGATCTTTTTCATCGATCTGCTTGTTCTTGAATCTCGCAATTCATTTTTCTGAAAATCTTGGAATTTTCAGGGTTGCATTACTGTTTATTTGTCAAAGATCAGTGATTCTTTTGTTGCTGTTGTTCTCAGCGGCAACTCTGATATCTTATCATGACCACTTTCGTTTGTCAACAACTTTTTTTGATTTTTTCAAATCTTTTTTCCAACCGAAAAACCTTCGTTTCTGCGGTGGATTTTCATACTACCATATTGTTTCCTGCTTTGTCAACAACTTTTTACATTTATTTTTCAAAGCATTTACAATGGCATAAAAGGCGTAAAAAAAGAAATCTCAATCTCTTAAGATTCTTCTCTTACTTCCTATTGGTAGTAAACGGAGAAAGAGGGATTTGAACCCTCGCGCCGGTTGCCCGACCTACACCCTTAGCAGGGGCGCCTCTTCAGCCTCTTGAGTATTTCTCCATAATCTGAAAATCGTCTCTACCAATATGTTATTGGCGTCATTTCGTGACGCAAAAATTATTATACATAAGGTCTATGTGTTTGTCAATTGCTTTTTTTATTAATTGTAGATATTGTTTATAAATATTCTTTAATAGCTTCTTCAATCCTGGATTTTACAAGATCTGCAATTTCCGGAGTCTTTAATTGTTTATATTCTTCATAGCAGATCGGTTTCAGATAAATCAATTTTACAGTTACCGGGGCTATGGACTTTTCATCAAAAGGTTTGTATGAATCAATCAGAGCACAGGGAACAATGGGGCATTTAGCCCTGACCGCACTTTTGAATGTTCCTCCCTTAAACGGAAGCAGCTGATTCCCCATGCGGCTTCTGGTTCCTTCCGGGAAAATCAGAAAGTTTCTTCCCCTCTTTACTTCTTCGGTCATCTGATTGATTACCTGAAGAGACTGTTTAATGTCTTCTCTGTCTATTGCAATTGCATGCAAAGCCTTAAATACCTGCTTTAACAGTATTACGTTACTGACTTCCTTTTTATATACCACAGAAAAAGGAACCGGACAGGATTCCAGAAAAACAAGCGCATCAAACATTCCCTGATGATTCGGGAAAAAAATAAAACCATTTTCTTTGGGAATATTTTCCAGCCCATAGCTTTCTATTTTTACTCTTCCGGCCCGATTGGCTGCCTTAGTTACTTTTTTAATAAATGCATAGTTTTCTTCCAGATTGAAGTTCTTCCGGGTTCCCAACCACCAGATACGCATCAGATAATACGGTACTTTATAAAAAAGTCTTACTACCATTAATATAATTCTGTACATATGTTATCTCCAGTTGCCTCACTCCCGGCAATACTCCTTCGTCGCCGTCTCATATAGATTATTACCCTGTGCATCAATGACTACGATTACCGGGAAATTGTTGACCGTCAATCTACGAATAGCTTCTGTGCCCAGATCATCATAAGCAATCACTTCCGACGAGGTAATTGACTTTGACAATAATGCGCCTGCGCCTCCTACTGCAGCAAAATAAACAGCTCCGTTGCGAACGATCGCATCCGCTACTTCCTTTGACCTTTTTCCCTTTCCGATCATTCCTTTCAGTCCAAGATCAAGAAGTCTCGGTGCATACTTATCCATTCTGCTGGCTGTGGTCGGTCCTGCAGATCCTATTTGTCTGCCCTCTCTGGCAGGAGACGGTCCCATATAATAGATCACATTATTTTCCATTTTCAGCGGAAGTTCTTCTCCTCTGTCCAAAGTCTCCTGCATTCTCTTGTGCGCTGCATCTCTTGCCGTATATATTGTGCCTGTTAAATATACATAATCCCCCGCCCTTAATGAGTGGGCATCTTTCTCACTAAGTGGTACATTTACGTATCTGTCCATACTGTTTTCTCCATTGCTTTGTCATCCGGGATATCAGATTTCTCTGACTGCGTGTCTGTTCACATGGCAACATATATTTACCGCAACCGGTAATCCGGCAATATGGGTTGCATATGTGTTAATATTTACCGCAAGTGCCGTTGTTGTCCCTCCCAATCCACCGGGACCTATGCCGGTTCTGTTGATCTTCTCCAGCATCTCTTCCTCCAGTTCTTTTACATAAGGGATCTCAGAGTGTTTATCAATCGGTCTGGTAAGAGCCTCCTTCGCCAGCAAAGCACATTTTTCAAAAGTGCCGCCGATACCCACTCCCACCACCATCGGCGGACAAGCATTCGGTCCGGCATCCTTTACGGCAGTAAGGATTGCGTTTTTCACACCTTCTATTCCATCCGCCGGCTTCAGCATAAACACCCGGCTCATATTTTCACTTCCAAAACCTTTCGGTGCAACAGTGACAGTAATGCGGTCTCCGGGAATAATACTGTAATGAATGATTGCCGGTGTATTATCCCTGGTATTTTCACGATAAATCGGATCTCTTACCACCGATTTACGCAGATATCCATCCACGTATCCGCGGCGAACTCCCTCGTTCACAGCATCTTCCACATTTCCGCCTACAAAATGAACGTCCTGACCTACTTTCAAAAACACCACGGCCATACCAGTGTCCTGGCAGATAGGAATCATATCTTTCTCTGCAATTTCCATATTTTCCTGTAGCTGACTCAGAATCTGTCTGCCTAAAGGAGCCTGTTCCCGATTTTGTGCCTCGGTAAAAGCAGTCTTCATATCTTCCGACAGATAATGATTGGCCTCGATACACATTTCACTGATATTTTGCGTCAAAACGCTCACATCTACTGTTCTCATACTCTCACCATGTTATTCTGTAATTGTTCTACGAACCTCTTCCAGTTCTTCCGGTGTGCTCTCTCCCGGTGTCCATAAAATCTTCTGTCCGTCATTCACATAGCGGGGAATCAGATGCATATGAAAATGCTGTACTGTCTGTCCAGCTGCTTCTCCATTGTTCTGAACAATATTCAAGCCGTCGCAGTTCAATTTTTCCTTCATTTTCATCGCAAGCTTCTTCGCAAGGACAAATACTTTCGATGCTGTCTCATCCGGCAATTCATATAAGTTATCCGCATGCTCCTTGGGTAAAATAAGAGCATGACCCTTTGTTGCCGGTCCAAGGTCCAGAATTACTCTGAAATCTTCGTCTTCGTACAATGTTTTGGAAGGAATATCTCCATTCGCAATTTTACAGAAAATACAATCCTCTTTTTTCATCTTTCTCGCTCCTATCTGTTTATCTATCCTTTTCCTCAAACGGAAATGCCTGATCCAAGGTTCTCAAAATACGGAAATCCCCTTTCATGCGCTGCATAACGCCGGACATAAATGCTCTCTGAAAAGTCATTCTTCCATTTATAATATCTTCCATTGCAGCTCGGTTCATAGACATCTCAACATCGTGTTTTTCGGTTTCTCCGTAGCCGCATTCCACAGAGGTCCCATTCACTGCAATCCACATAGGTGCTTTCTTTTCTTCTATTATAATAGTATAAATTGCTTCAAAACCCGGTTGTGGAACAAATGCCTTCTTAAATTCACTGAGATATTCTTCTTCACCATCTGCTCCGTTATTATCCAGCATTCCACGGAACATGCTGGTAAGCTCCTGAATATCCTCTTTCTGCCTCTGCACATAACTGTCATCCGACACATACTCCGACAGCTGCTCCGTCTCCTGCGGCGTAAGATTAATGGATTTCGGAATTGTAATTTTCTGTCTCATCACCTTATTACTGGCCGGAAAACTGGCCAGTTTCTGATTGATGGTGCGATACATGTTCTCCGCTTTTTTCTCAATAATATGGCCATACTGCTCATTCATTTCCAAAGACACAGTATTCTCTATATATCCGCAGATTCCACTGCAGGGCAGTCCACCCAGAATCTCCCATGCCGTAGCCAGGTTCAGTTTACCTTCCCTCTCTCCATATGTAGTAGACATTACTACCGGACACATATAAATACCGGCAATGGCTTCCTTATCACCATATAGCCAGCAGGCATCCAGAAATTGCTGCATATAGCCGCCAATACCGTACCATTCCACCGTAGTTGCCAGGATAATACCGTCTGCTTCTTTTAGCGTCTGCGGCAATGTTGTAATGTTGGTCTTACCGTCATAGAGGTTATACCGCTCCACGTGTACACGCAGCTCCTCCAGGACTTCCTGCATTTTGTTGATGACATAAATGGTAGGATCATCAATAATCCCCCGTCCTCCGTAATAGATATTAATATTCAAGTCTACACCTCTCGATTTCTTTTTTGCTTTCTTATCATACAGAGCAATGCCCCTGCCAGGAAACCGGTCAAAAGCCCGCCCACATGCGCTGCATTGTCCACGTTCTGCGCCGTGAATCCATTATAAAGAGATAACGCGATCATCAGTATTACTCGTTTGGGTGTAACATCCGGCATAGATCTCCGATCCAGTAAAATCCATGCCAACAACACTCCGTCCAAGCCGAAAATCGCACCGCTCGCCCCTACCGAAGCAATTCTTTCCATTGCTATCACCTTATAAATCAGAGAACAAATATTGGCGCCGATCCCGGATAATAAATACAGAATCAAAAACTGTAAATGCCCTGTTACTTTTTCTATCATTGCTCCCAGAAAAAACAGGATTACCATATTATTAAAAAGGTGCTCTATGCCCGCATGTAAAAAAGTGGATGATAAAATTCTTCCATACTCCCCATACCGCAACACAGCTACTGCGTCCAGTTCGCCTATATTATATAACAGATCCCCCGTAAAAGTACATATCAGATACACAATAACATTGATTACCACAAGTGTTCCGCACACAATAGGAAGGTTCTGTCTTTTTTGCATCTATCCTGTTCCTCCGGAAATGATCATCCTTAATATCAATATCTAAAATGTACCACTGTTTCCGGCATTGCGTCAACCAAAAGGATGTCATACTTATATCAACGGTATATCAATGTCCTTTTTCCAAAGGTTATCTCATCACCCTCTTCCAATTTTCTTTTCTCATAAGGCTGCATGCGCAGTCCGTTTTTGAAAGTTCCATTCGTGGAATTCATATCTTCCAGATAATATCCGTCTTCTTCTTTTACAATTCTGGCATGAAGTCTGCTGATCGACAGATCCTCCAGTACCAGATCCGCCTCTCCCCTTTTCTTGCCTATTGTATAAGCTTCCTGGTCCAATGTTGCGATCAGTGATCCTTCTTCCGTCAGCAATCGATGTTTTATTTCACGCATTGCCGACTGTTCTCCCATATATACAGTCCGACCCATATCTTCCTCTTCATATGCCGTTTCCTCTGCTACCGCATATCCGTTCATGGTCAGTTGCAGATTTCTGCTATAATTTTCCCTTTCTTGTTTCTCTTTCTTTTTGCGGTTTTCCCATAATGCAAATAAACTCTTTTTCTCACCTGTCGTTCGATTTTCTTCCCGTTTATCCTCTATTTTTTCTTCTTCCGGCAAAATATCCTCCGTCTTCTGTTGTATCATTTCCTCTTTTGTATGTTCTGTCGGATCGATTCCGGAGATCCGCAGGCATTCCGCATCTTCATAAATTTTCTGCTGCAGATACACTTCTCCGGCCGTCTCATACTGTTCATATGCCTTATACAAATATTCCACCATTTCTTCATCCTGGTAATCAATATGTTCTATCAGGTATTCCAGTAATTCATGAAAACCGGTCTCCTGCCTGCAATAAGGAATGTATATGAAATAGAAATCATTCTTTTCCAAATCCTGATAGATATGATTCGGAAACCATACGATATTGCTCTCCTCCAATAAAAAGCGGGACATTTCCTGTCGGACTCTTCTCATGCTCCACAAAAAATCAGTCAGCCACTGTCTGTTTATCACCTTTTTATCAAAAAGCTGTGCTATATTCTGTCTAGATGTAATGTCATAATACAGATAGGCATTTCCATCAATATATCGCAGGCTGCATGGGAGCAATCCCTTGATTCCTCCCCGGCTGATCATACAATATTGATATCTTTTTTCCTCTGGCTTTTCTCCCAGAGCCATTCTTTCATAGTTTGCATTCAGGCTTCGAATATATTCTGTATTTATCATAGCTAAACTTTCCCTTCTTAATTATTTTCTTCCGTATTATCCCTTTTGTTCTGTACATTTCTGCTTCTTCTCAGCCAAAATACCGGCGAAATCCTATCCACTTGAAAAGAAGCTTTGGCACTCCAATATTTTTCTTGCGTTCCCATACCGGCAAAAGGATATCTGAGTCGTCCTGTTTTTTCAAGAATGACATCGTTTTTTTCCAGATTCCACAATGGGTCCTCATTCTCCCACGCAATATATTTCTCCTCGTTAAAATGCAATGCTTTCTTCTGCATATAGTCATTCAGCTGCTCTTTTGTAAGTGTCCACTTACTTCCGCTGAGAACGGTCGCTTTTCCTATATCCTGTTCCAACAGGCATCTGTCATATTGAAAAAGTAACAAATAGGTCATTAATAAAATAACTGACAGAATTATCGGGTAAAGAATTGCAGCTTCTACTGTAAAATACGCATCAGACTCTTTTTTCATAATTACATTTCCTCCGGTTTTATATCATCCAGGTGGTTAAATAAGCCAAAAATAAAAAAGGAATGTACGGAATACGCCTTTTTCGATCCCGTCTAAGCATATAAAGAATCATAGAATACAGAAATATATAAATAAGGCTCAGACAAAATATCAGCAATGCCTGTCCATCTCTGCATATACTTCCCAACTGGATCAATACAATGCCGTCCGCCATGCCGATTGCTTCCGTCATCTTTGTCAGGAGAAGCAATATTATCCCCGGTACCATTTCTACAATAATCCCTGTTTTCCAGCCCATTATGCAGATATCTGTTATGACAAGTAAGCTTCCTAAACACAGCAGCCATACCGGAATTGTTCTTTTCCGAATATCACACAGGCTTATTTTTCCGAGATAAACACTCCATATGATTTTTTCCACCCAAAATACCATTTTGTTTTACCTATCTTTCGAATTGTTTCCCCTGCATCTGCTACACACTTCATATTTGAAAGCTTCCTCTTTGGGAATTTTTTGTACTGTCCGTTTTAATCCGGGGCAATCCCGCCGGCTGTGATAACATTCTCCGTTTTCCGAAACGAAAAATAGCAGTCCTCCTGTCGGATGCGGTATTTTGTCTGTGCATTTCTCACATGGTCTGTACTCCCGCAGAGCCTCTGTCGCTTCCACCACACGGACGGACAGCCGAATGTGCGTACATTCTCTGTTCGTATGATATACTCTGCCGTTTTCCGTAACATATATATACTCTTCGTCTTCCGGCTCCGGAATTTCATACCCATTCCACATATGGCCGTAATAACGATTGGCCATTCGAAATTTTTTGAATCCTGACAGTTGAGATATTCCCGCAATCCTATAAGTCATATTGATTGTATAAATGTCACCTTCAATATCGCTCTCCAAGAACTGTAATCCATCACTTCCTCCGTCCAAAGGTGACATTTCCAGATATTCCTCTCCCAGCTGTTCTTCGATCTGTTCCTTGACATAAGTATAAGATACGGCAACTGCCTCCAGTCTGTGATCTGCAGAACCCTGCTGTCCCTCCGGTAATGCACCGTAGACACCGATCTGCCGCCCTGCATTCCACAATGCCACTTCCAGATTTCCGTGCAGCCTTATGATTTCTATGGCATTACCCATAGAAATCACAAAAAAGCAAAACAGGGGCAGCACCAGCGCTGCTTCTACCGTCATACTTCCCCTGACGCAGGTCCTTTGGAGCATGGGCAGTGATATCCTCTTTATGTATTCAATGACTAATGATAATTTTGCGGGGAGAATTTTTTTACATGGGTTAAGAATATTTCTTATTTTCGGAGAAGGTCTCATGTGTTTTTGTTTCATAGTTGTCTTGCATTGTTCCCATAAAGAGGACATCACCGCCCACCTCCTTTTTACTCCGACATACCCGTCGCCGCTTCGAAGGACGTTATATAGGATTTCTGGCGTTCTATCTCAACACTATATCCATATCGGCTCTTCACCTTTACATTCATTTGAAGTTCCGCAATACATGCATCCAGACAAAAGTTCTGATTCCCGGGGGTAACTCTGATATCCTGCTCCACAATATTCATTGCTCTGTAGGTGACGGTTCTTTCATCACAAAGCAACAAAAATATTCTCAGATAGTCCTCATAACCCAGATCCGTCACAGCATCCGCATCTCCGGAACGTCCCTCATCCGTCAGATTTCCCTGTAATATCATCTGTAATCCGCAGTGCCAGGTGCTGTCACTTTTCAGTAAAGGTATTTTGTCTCCGGCAAGCATTGTTCTGACATCATACACGCTCTCCGCAAATGCCCACCCAAGTATCAATGAGATTGTAAACAATTCTCCTATTTCCGGAACCATCATAACTGCTGCCAGTGCTTCACCCAAAGCTTCCGCAACCGCATGTTTTTCTTCACTTCCGAACAAATAAGCGGCATTGACGGCTTCCCTGATCGCAAATATCCTGTTTATCACATAACGAAGATTTTCCCGGTCACTTTCTTCTCCTGCGATGATATATTCCACCTGATACCACAGCGGACTGGTTTTTTTCTCAGTACTATACCTTCCCATATATTTCAGCAGATACTCATGAAATAATATTCTTTCCTTCTCTTTTTCCCATTCCGTCTGGGATTGTAGCACAATATTTCCCCGATTGATCTGATCTCGTTCCTCTCTCGCTTCTATGAATTGTTCTGTTTTTATTCTGCGATCTGAAATCTCTTCTTCGGGAAGCACCAGTGAAAGTATTCCGCTTTTCTTTTTTTCCTCCAATGCCTCTGTGGGATTTTCGATATGAATTACTTTTCCGTCAGCCGTTTCTCTTCCGTCGTATTCCCGAATCTGCGCATCCACGGTCTGTTTTTCTTCTTCTACACTGCGTTCCAACAGTCCACGGGATTTTATGGTCTTCACCCATTCTTTTATCTGTTGCAAAAGTCCGATGCCGACATCATCTTCTATTGCGTCCACCGCCATTCTGCGAAAGACTTCTCCATCCCCATCGGTCACAAAAGCAGCCTTTGTCATTTCTGCATTTTCTGCTTCCAGCGCAAAAAAATCACGATACAGAAATTTATCGAGGAAAATATCTTCCAGCGAAAAATTGTGATTCATATATTCCAGGAGGTGTTCTTCTGTCAATTTTGTCGTCCCATGCTCGGTTCCATAGGAACAATCTACTGCGAAAAGATTATACTGCGCGAATAACTCTCTGTGATATTCCGCCAGAATACTATCCATTCCTATGTCCATAACACATTCTGTTTCCAGGCAGATTCCCCGGTACCGGCAACCTTCTATCAACGCAAGGCACAGTGAAATCATCACACCAAGTGTAAGCGCAAGATATATTGTCATGTATCCGTTTTCTTTCATAAGGTCATGCTCTTATATTTTTTTCGTCTGGTTGGTAATTTTACTGAAAATAGAATTAACGATCTCCGTAATCTTTTCTTTAAAGATCACTACAAGACCCACCAGTACCACGATTATCTGTGCTCTATTCCATAAAGTATGATAATTCCGCCACTCTTACACAAAACACCATGTAGTCAGTGTATTTGATTATTTTCCCTAATGTCATTCTGACGTCACTCTCTGAAAATCCCATGCGTCAATCAGACGTCAAAAGTGCCCCGATTCCAAATCGAAGCACTTTCCCATTATATATTTATCTTATACCATTCTTCATCCAAAAGATCTCCAAGGCAGCCTTCCAGATCCTGTTGTCTAAGTCCATGATCTCTAATGTATCCTATCAATCTTTTCTTTGCATCCCTGTACATATAGTCAATGAATTCCAGTTTTACATACTGTACGTTTTCAAATACTTCTTCTATCTGTGGTGCATCTGTCTTCCCCTTGGGTCTTATGATAGACAAATTTCCAACCGTGATGTTCCTTTTACTAACTTCATCTAACAGACAAAGAGCAATCAGTCTTTCATTCTTTGCCATCTGCTTTACTGTGGCTCCCTCTTCTTTGGACTGGCATCTCTGCAAAAAGATATACTTCTGTGCACTACGCAGGTTATCAAAGAATACTCTTAATAGTTCCTTTGTCTCATTCTTTTCGGATTCTTCATATTCTGAATCCATATACGGTACATCAAATTCTTCCATTCCGTCATTATGTACCGGTGTATTCATATATCCAAGGACTTCGCTGATGACTTCTTTTTTCAGGCACAGGCTGTCACCTACTTTTCCCTGATATTCAAAAATATCATCAATCGTCACACAATCCATGCTGATCTTCTTTGCAAGCGCAACCAGGCGGATTGTCTTTTTCACATGGTTCGCCTTTGCCAACTGATGTTTATTTAATCCGGTCTTTTCAGAGATTGCCTGCCTAACAGCATTTTTGGCATATGCCCTAATAAAGCTGTCGAAAGAATACCCTTGTGCATATCCAACATATGCCGGGTTGTTATACTTGTGAAGATTAGAAATCACATCCATAATCAGATAGCTGAAAATAACATCCTTATAATCTAACAAGGAATTATTTGCCGCTACCATCTTAGCTGTTCTCTCTACATCCTTATACACTACAAGGCAAAGGTAGTTTTCAAATTCTTTTGCATCGGTATCATCCATTGTCATAAGCAGCGGATGGGATTCTTTCAGATCAGGGAAATTTCTGATAATATCAAGCAGAATTGCCATACGAGACAGATACTCTTTCTTAGATTCCTTGGTTTCACTAAATAATAATTCTTTCTTCATTCTTCCGTCCTCCTGAAGGTTAGTGGCCCGGGAACCGGGCTAATCCGAAACTTCCGGAAGACGAATTTTTATAAAACGAAGAACAACTTATCACTCTATCAGTACTCCGCTTATCCTCACCCCTCCTCCGGGTGAGCCGCAAAACGGAGTACACAAAAAAGCCTGCAAAACAGTTTGACCCATCTGGTCTACTCCGTTTTGCAGGCTCTGCTATCCTTAATCGACTTGCAGCCTTCTTTGAAGGTCTGCCTATTTGCCGCCTTAAGTGCTTTACTCTTAACAAACTCTCGATATTGCCACCGATTCTGCAGTCTTCTTAGCTGCTATATCCGTCATGGAATATCTCTCAATATTCAGTTTTTACTTAAATCATGAAGCATTTGTATTTTTTGCTGGCATTTCTGAAATCTCCTAAGATCATCTTCTCCATCAGATCCATTATTTTCAAAGACCACAGCAAATCCGTTGACAACCCATGCTCCAAACTTTGCCGAACATTTTCTGCAGGCAAAATTTTCAATACCAATTTTGCTGACACTGGCTGTTGCCCCACACTTTGGACAGCATACCACCATACCACTTTCTACCTGTTGCATTTCACACCTCCAACACATAAATAAATGAACTGGATGCGGTAAAGGGAAAGAAAACCGCAACTTTGCGGTATCCTCAATCAGCTTTTGCTACACCTCAAGGGAGGGTGGGATCGTAGCGTAAGTACTTCTTTTGGATGATCCTGTTATATTTTTCAAATCGAACATTTGTTCGTTTGTGTTCTTAATATACACCCAAACAATTAAGATTTCAACTAGAAATACATAATTTTTCCATTTTTGTAACTTATGCTGATTTTCATACGGCTACCTAAATACAATTTCAGACTCCTATACCTGCCATATCCATTTTATTATTCTGTAATATCTTCATTGTAATAGTTCTTCTTTTATCACTTCCAACCACTGAATAGAAATTTTCAATAACTTTTGCATCGTTTACCAAATCTTATGAATTAGAACTTTTTCACAAATTATAAAATTGACAATACTAATCCATGCAATGCACTCTCTATCATACTTTCTATATTGTTTTTTAGTTCATCGTATATTTTTCATTAGAAATAAGAATGTTTGGACAATTATCTCTGCACCATGATATCATTATACTTACCAAATACTTATGGGGGGTAAAATATGAGAGCAGATGACATAAATAGAATTATAAAGAATATCAACCAATTACCTTATAATGCAATTTTAATTAATGGAGCATGGGGAATCGGAAAATCTTACGCAATAAATGAAGCTTTAGCAGGAAATTCCAATGTTTGCAAATTATCTATGTTTGGATTACCAGATGCCCAAAAAATTTATCATGAAGTATTGTTCCAACTAATACTTAAAAATAATGTCGGTGGTAAAATAGCTCACAAAGCAGATAATATTTTAACGGCCGCTTCAAAAATTTGGGGCAAACTAGGTGTCGCAAAAGATGTAGTACAAAGTATTACCACGGAAAGAGAATTATTATTGTTACTTTCAAAAGTATTGACTTCTGTTCATATCATTGTTATAGATGATTTGGAAAGAATGAACAATAGTTTAAACTTGGAAGAGGTTTTTGGAATCATAGAAGAATTAAAACAGTGCAACTATATAAAAGTAATTATAGTTGCAAATATTGCTGAAATCCCAGATGATAACAAGACAATATTTGAAAAATATAATGAAAAGGTAATAGAGCGAACATATAATATAACCGAACATTCCCAAGAAATTCAATGGAACAAATTAAATATTCATGCGGACTTTATCAAACAATTTTTAACAATCCATAAAGTTTCTAATCTGCGTACACTCGAAAAGGCACAACGATTTTACGATGATGTTGCCCTGGTTTTTAATGAATTTCAAAACGAAGACTTTTTTAATGAATTAAGATGGATCTGTTTTGCCATCGTAGTAGAGAGCACAGAAAATCTGTATTATAAAAATATTGACTCTAATAACACTGATTCAATACAAAATACATTACAAAGTTTTGAAAATAAGCTCGACCATAGAATTGATAAATACCTTTACGGAATAAAATGCAGCAAAGGGTTGACCGGGATGCTACTAAACTATTATCAGCAAGGCGATCTTGACGAAGAACAACTTCGTAACGAATACAAGATCTTTCTTAGGTCAGGTGATAAACCTAATTATTATAAAACAGATTCAGAAATCAGAGCAGTCCTTCCTAATTTAAGATCACAAATGCTCGAAACAAATAATATTGCTACACTAAATGAAATTGCAGACTCATATATTATTTGGAGCGATATTCTCAGAGAGAATAACGATGATGTTCTAGCTGAATATAAAACTTTATTAGTTAAATTATTAGAAGACGTGGTCAAGAGCGGGAAAGAAGAAATACTTGCGTATTCCTCTGATCTATTTCATATGTCATCTGAAAAAATTATAAATATATATAATGAAGAAGCAGAACACATTAAAAAATATATGATTGATTCATACATAGATCTCTTAAGTACCACACCCAACAGTAGTACCGCTTACGAATATTCATATAAGCTAAGGAACTATTTTGATAACAGTAATTACCACAATATTATACTGGAAAGAATTGACAAATTGTATGTCAGATCTTCTTTTCCTATAGATTGTGTGGATGAAAACAAATACCATACCTGCTATAATATAATGTATGTATTATATCATTCAGACCCTGCTAAATTTGAACAGTATTGCCACCAAATAGAAGAAACTTGTGATAATATGGCAAGAAATAGAATACAAAATTTGGCCAAAGAAATAATTAAATGACATCTGCTTTAAGGTTCTTATAGTAAACCTACTTCTCGTCTCTCTTTGCAATGATAATATTCTTGCATAAATGAATAATGTGCGGATAATTTTGTAATAAGCAAGCTGTTATTCCAAGATTATCCGCACATATCTACCTTGTGTTCAGTATTTGGAGAAATCTTCACTATTTCCTATAAATCTGGATCTCTCCAAAGTTAATTGCCTGATTCACTTTTTCCACTTCGGCTTCCTTCACCCAGATCGTAAAGGCTACCGCCACTCCCTCGTCTGTCGCAAGTTCATTCCCGGATGAATCATACGCTGCAGCCACATAGACATCCTGTGCATACAGGGTAAGTTCATCGGTCGTTTTGTCCACCGCATAAATATCAATGACATCCCCTTCCCTGATACGACCGTTCACCGCCCTGTCAAAATTGGAGACACAAATACCGGTTACCTCATACCCGGATAAATATTTATCCAGGGTCGCATTCGTGGAAACCGTATCCTGCACATACATGATCTTCCCTGCAGGCACCGGCACCTTTACATAAAATGCCCTCTTCTTAAGGGCAGAAAGACTGGTGACCGTAGCATCCGTAACAAGGGAAGCATCCATCTGTTTTACCTCAAAGTACTGCTCCACTTCCTCCGGGGTGATGTATGCATTTACCCGGAGGCTATCCTTTGCCACCACCACATCACTTAACAAAATCTCATTTTCGGATAACTTCCCCATAAGCAGATAAATTGCTCCCACAAGCACCACTGTCAATAAAAGCGGTACCAAAACAATTCCAAGGATTCCCTTCTTTTCCGGAGCTTTCTTAACTTTTTTCTTTGTAACGTCCTTTGTTTCCTTCACTTTCTTTTCAAACATAAACTTCCTCCTCTAATTGATCTTTAGCGTACAGTAAATATCCCGGCTTTTCCTTATGCTCCCTGTGGTAATCAGACTTTTTAAATCAAAGTCCACCCTTGCATAGGCACTGGTCTTTGTGACCATCTCTCCCGTGGGAGTCGAAACGCTCCCTAATGGCTTTTCTTCCATGCTGCGTGTCCCGGGATCTTTATAGGTCGTAACGGTGACCCTGCTTCCTTCCACCTCATACAGAATAAACTCTGCATAGCTGATATTTTCATAAAAATCATTTGCACTCATGGCATCTTCCATACAGTCCCTGTAGATCCCACAGGACACTTCCCTGTTTTTAAACCGGATCACCGGAGCCCCCAGGCCTTCATAGGTCTCAAAATAGTAGACATCGTCTGCTACAAGGCTTGCCAGTACCGCATCTGCCAGGGCATCATCCACATCGTGCTGAATGGACATAAGCTTTGCCACGGACAGTAAGTAAAAGGTGATAATCACCATTAAAAGCGCCATGGTAAACAGCATTACATAAGAGACCGCTCCGGTTGCTTCCTTCTTTTTCATACATCCCCTCCTACTGCTTTGCCGTGGTCTGCCTGTTTATCACAATGGTGGTCGGATGTGCCGTCACCCTGGAGATTCCCCCGGCAAAGGCAAGCACATTGTCATCATAGGTACCGGTAATTTTTAAATAGATCCTCTCCCCGTAGTCCACTTCACTCATCGTAGTGCCGGACAAGGATACATTCGTAAGACCGTAGCTGTTTAATTCTGCCACAAGATCTTTAGCATCCTCCGGTTTCAAATACCCTTCCGTCTCCATGATCAGCAGATACTCTCTGGCAGCCTGCCTCATGCTCCACTTATCCGAGATCCCGGCAAATGCCCCAAAGATGATGACAAGAAATGCACATACCATGATGAGACTTACCATCGCAACCAGCATATTTTCAATGACCGTGGCTTCTTTTTTCTTAAAAATCATGTCTTTTAGTAAAAATCTCTTTGCCATAGTTCCCCCTAAAATGCGATCTGCATATCCAAAAGCTTCATAATGATGCAGTATAAAATCATGATCAGCAGGTCAAAGGCAATCATCATGACATAGGCAAGAGTCTTGTTCTCTAATACAATGCACTGCCTCTTGTTCACTCCTGCCTGTCCTCTTTCGATATTGTTTTCCAGGCTCTTTAATGCCTCTTCCACATGACCGGTACTCTGCAGTGACCGAATTACCGTACAGAAAGATGCAATCTCTATGCTGGAGAAGGACAATTCAAAGTCCGATAATGCCTCATCAAGGCTTCTTCCGGCATCCAGATCGGTCTTCATACGGATCATTGCCATCTTAAGCCGCTTGTTTTCTACCACAAGCACAGCATCCTTGATGGCATCAATGATGTACTGACCACCTTTTTTTCCGTAAAGTACAGACCTGCTCATTTCACAGATATCTGCCATCATGGCTTCCTTACTCTGCTTATCCTCTAACACAAGGTAGATATCTAAGAAAAACCATGCGATCACTGTCGAAACTACCGTAATGGGGATTCCGGCTCCTGCCTGAAATACCTTTACCGCAATGAGATAGGTAATGCTCTCCGTAAAGGCTGCCATTGTAAACTTATACAGATACCACCTGCTTACAAGGATTCCGTCCTGTAAAAACACATCGGCACCATGTTTTTTTAACCAGATCTGTTTCTTTCCCACAAAGTTTTTGAATGTCTTAGAGTTTCCTACCCTCTCCAGCTCTTCCTTTACAAAAGTAAGGGAAGTTCTTCCACTCTTTCTAAGAAGTAGTGACTGGATCGTGGTGAAAAGCAAAACTGCCACCAAAAGAAACAGTAATTGTAACACTGTTTTCATCGCTCTCTCCTTCCTATCTGTCTGCCCTGAAAACTTTTACTATCACAAACAGATACATGATCCCGGTAATAAACAGGATGCACTGTCCCGCCAGATTTTTTGTAAGGATCCCTTTGACATCCACGCCGATCCCTTTACCGATCAAGGCTACGATAATCACTGACATTACAGAAATCGCAATTAACGTAAGCTTCATGGAAAACAGGATGTTCTTTCTCTCTTCCCTTGCGGACATACTCTCTGTAATCTGCCCCATCATCTGGGTCAATACCTCTTCATAATTTGCCTGATAGTGCATACAGTTTTTTAAGTTCACAAAAATCGTCTTAAGGGTTCGGTTATCCACGGACTCACAAGCAAAATCAAATGCCAGGTCTGCATTTCCATACTTTTCTGCAGTGACTAAAAATCCCGATACGATTTCCTTTATCGGGCCATCCATTCCTGCTACTGTTCTTGTCATAATGGTTACGATATCCGTACTGGACTTTGCATGGTTATTTAAAATCGACACAAAAAGTGGGGTATCCTCTTCGATCCGCTCGTAGGTCTTTCCCGACAGGATGACCACGAATAAAATCTCAGCAGTCACCGCTGCCGCTCCCAAAAACAGGGACAAGAATACATTCCCCGTGATTCCATACGCTACATACGCTGTCACCGGGAAGGCGAAAGCTAATATGCACAGGTACAGTTCCCCGGATAACTTCGGAAGATACTTTTTCAAACCACTCTGTAAAATCATCCGGTCTGTCCGGTATAACAGACTGTTATTCTCAATCTCTCCGTACTTTGCGATAAATCCGGCTTCCTGTGCAATCCTTCTTTCCTTCTCTCCCTTATAATGTTGATACAGCTGTCTGAATACACTCTTTTCCAAGGCTCTCTTATGGATCAGGTACAATGCCGTATACAGACTAACGGCGATCACGATCCAAAGAATCAGGTTCTTCATCTGCCTCACTCCCTTCTTCAAACGGTAAATAGCTTTCCACTTCCTCACGGCTTATCCCGGCATCTGAATTTTCATCCGTTATGGTTTCCTCTTCCATACCGATCCCAAGACTGGGATCAAAGACTACCACGCCGTACTCGTCATAGAGGATGATGGGATCGTTCCAGTCAATTCCCGGATCATAGGCTTCGCCGTTGTAAACTTTTGCATCCTGTTCCGATACATAACGGAACAGTCCCACTCCCTGTACGAAGTAATAGCCGGATTTAAAATACTCCGGGATATTAATTTTGATACAGTTGGAATGCAAGAACTCATAATCATAGGATACGAACTGCTCCATGGATCCAAAGCTGTGGATGTTCGCAGGAAGCACAAAGTCCTGATAATAGGTTCCCGTATAAAACTCACACACATACTGTGCATCCTTCGTAAGCCCCAGTACGGTTCCGCCATCCGATACGTTTTCCTCAGTCACCAATACACCTCCGACCTTATCCAAATAAAGTCTTGCTACCGTGTCAAAACATAAAAGGGAAAAAGCTTCGGATGCCGTATCCACGTAGTATTTATAATCGTCCTTATCCGTTTCCGCATAGACAAAGTAATAATGTCCCCCTTCATCCGGGATCATGTTGGAGACACCGATGGAATACCCATAGTCTGCAAATCTCTCAAACACAATTTCCTCCGGGACAGTCGTTTTCGAAATATAGATCAGGGCATTGTTTCCTACAATCGTAGGAATCTCGTCATCCATACTGCTGCTTACCCAGATGCTTCTTGGATACTGACCGGAACGATCCAATTCCTTGCCTTTAAAGTTGGTATCCCCCTTGGGACAGGCAAAGAAGATATTCTCTCCTTCCCTGTCCCTTGCAAGATCCTGTCTGATATCCGCTTCCCCCTCATGCTGCCAGACGTATGCCTTATTTGCTTTTAAGTCATACACATTTGCATAAGCTTTTGCTTCCTTACTCTCCATTCCGGCAAGGGTGGGAAACACGCTGCAGCCGGTAAGCATCAGGGTAAGCACCATGAGGAAGCTTATACCGATCACTTTCTTTTTTCTCATACGCTCACCTCAAAGGGGTAGACTTTACGAAGGATCAGTTTTCCCTTGGAGGAATCAAATCCTACGATCCTTACGATTTCATCCACGGTAAAGTCGGACAGATGCACCACATACTCAAACCCGGTCAGCTGTTTTAAAGCCTCTCTGTTTCCGTATCCGGTCGCCTGCGAAATATAGTCTGCCATCTTTTCCACTGCCATCTCGCAGTTGGCTCCATGCACACTTGTCCAGCACTTATGTCCGGTCATGGATGCTTTGGAAAGTCCTGCCGCTTCCGATCCTTCCTTGACCTCTCCCACGATCACACGGTCAAGATCTACAAGAAGTGCCACCCTGGTCAGATCCCCAAGGTTATAACTTACCTTGCTGTCACCGCCATTTACCATGACATGGGCTGCAATGATATCCGGGTGGTGGAGATCAAAAAGTTCTGCGTTCTCCTGACAGATCATGACAGAATCACTATCCGGGATCTTTTCAATACAGGCATTCATAAGGGTAGTCTTCCCGGAAGCACCCTTCCCGGTAAACAGAATTCCCCTGCTTTCGATCATCTGTGAAAACAGGCTGTCTAAGTCTTCATTTCCCTCCGGGAAGAACCTTTCCTGAAAGTGCACCTTTAAACTGCCCTTACGTCCTGTTTTTCCAAACATTCCAAGATCCGACAGTTCGCTTAAGGAATACTTATTCTTGGGGATCTTTCTTATTACCACCAGAGGGCTGCCTCCCACAATCAAAAGTCCTCCGATCACGGCTAGCCGTAAGATAAAGTCCTCCTGATCCGCATCCGTAAAGGTCTGGATCGCATTTGCCGTACCAAGATTTACCTTATTTCTTTCAAGAAGCCTTGTGACAAAACTTTTGTAGGCTCCCTCGGAAGGGAAGGTAATGTCACTTCCCTCTCTTTTTCCGTTTCGTTTGATACGGATGTTTTCTGCATTATGGATCTTGATATCCGAAATGCTCTTATCATGGATCAGATCATCAATGATGCCATATCCCCAGATTTCCCGATCCACCAGATGCAGGATCTCTTCCTTTTCTTTCTCCCCGATCTCTTTTCCTTCTTCATCGGTATAATCTGACAGGCTCTCTTTCATAGAATTTAAGACATCCTCACGACCGTTGATGAGATTCCCATAGGTTCTCTTATTTAAGTTTTTTAAAACTCCGGCACCCTGCGTTTCATAAAATTCCTCCACAAGGGTTTCTGCCAGTGCCTGTAAGTCTTTTTTGTTACTCATTTCCTTCCTCCCGTTCCATTGTTTCTAAAATTACCGCCTCATGGTGGATATTTTCTTTTTTCTTTGCCGTGGCAAAAAGAACCACCGACAGGATGGTAACTGCAAACGCTACGATAAATGCCATCAGTTTCACCAATAGTTTCCTCTGCTCCCCTGGATCTTTTCCACGTTCTCTTAGTAAGATGGCTTCCTCTTCCTTTTTGATCTTCTCTGCGTTCTTCCTGATGACCCGTACATCTTCCGTGGATTCATAGGTAAGTGTCACTGCAGTCTTAAAAAAATAGCAGTACAGGTATTTTCCATAGGTTAAATCCTGCGTATAGTTACAACCAAAGGCAATGCCTACAAAAAGCAGTAACAGAAATAACAGTACGCAGACTGCTCTTGGAACGTTCAAAAACATCGGAAGACAGACATTGATCAGAATTCCTGCAGACAGGCATCCGAAGAATATCAATTTTTGCAAAAAGCTCTGTCCTTTCAGGGCATCGATGCCAAAAAGGGCATCCGCATCTATTTCTTCCAGATTTACGTTTCTCTCCATCTGTGCCATAACTTTTCTCCTTCCTAGAACATTCGCTGGATCATGCCATCCGTTCCCTTTACAAGCCCTGCGATCACAATGGGGGTAATGGATGCCTGCACCGTAATCATGATGCAGTTTTCCATGTCGTTGGTGCCATACAATGCATCACTTACAAGTTCCGTGCACATCACGCATCCGGTCTTAATGATGACTACCATCATTGCCCCGGAAATGCAGAATCCAAAGAAGGTCTTCAAAAACTGCACCGTGGAACGGGATACCTCATGACCGCCTGCCCCCATTGCTACCGCAATCCCGGCAAACGGCATCAGCACCAAGGGTTTTAAAATCCGCTCAAAGGCACTGCTTATAATGGACAGGCTGCTTGCCACCATCACAAGGATCAAAACGATTCCTCCGACCAGTAGCAGGATGCAGCATCCAAGGGTCTCAAACAGCTTTCCGATCCACTCCCCGGACAGTTCAAACTCAGGAAGCGTAAGGCTTTCTGTAATGATACGGTCAAGGTCTCCATCCATGGACAGGGTATACGCCACACTTCCACCAAGGCTTGCGGTGATTCCATCGGAAAATTCCATGATGTATCCCAGTATCTGCCACAGATTTGCTGCCACAAACAAAATGATGCAGTACCTGACTCCATCCATCAAAAATCTCTGTGCCTGCTGCTCCGGTGGAGCAGTCACCACAGACTTGTAGATGGCAATGACAAAAAAGCAGGTGGCAATCGGTATGGTCGCTGCAGAAATGCTTGTATAAAGCGAATGCACGATTCCATAGGGAGTGCCACCAGAGACAGCAGTGGGGCTTGTACGAAAGATGGTCATGGCAATGCCGATCAAGGTGTTCCAGATCGCAAAGGAAGCGTTATAAAGTGCTTTTACTACCGTTTCCATTTCTCTCTCCTTCCTTTAGGTTAAAACCGCAACCAGTGCACCGAGTCCCAAAAGTACACCACCTGCCACCACCGAATAGACCGCCTGATGTTCGCCCTGCTGATCCATCTGTCTGAACGCCATGGCAAATTTAATGCCACCGTAGACTAACATAACGGCGCCGATACTGGTCCCCAGTGTAATCAGGACATTTTTCAAACTGTCGATTGCATGGGTATAAGCTGCCAGTGCAAAAACCGGGGGAAAAATAAACATTTTCATGAGCCCTCCTCCTTCCTTCATTTCTTTTCAGAAGTTAAGTGGGACGTTAAAAGACCTATTTCGTAGAATTTTTAGACAAAAGAAAAACCTTATGACTGCGTTTTACAGCCACAAGGTCTTAAGAATTATTTTAGGGCAAAGTACTTTTATGGTACCATTCCCACCCCTACCCCCTGCCCGACTCCCAGGGGTTTGATGATAAACTTATAAATTTTACAAAAGATCCGGTACTACAAACATGGTTCTTTGAAAGACTATATGTTATCCATGATCCGAAACTTTGTACAGGCCTGATGTCTTGCCTGTTCGATGCATTCTTCTTCGGTATCCGCATAGCCTCTGACATTATCCTCTTCGTCATACCAGAGGTAGGCAAATTCTTCCGGCTCCTTTCCAAGGATGGTTGTCATGGTTTCCTCGACAATCTGGCTTTTTACTTCCCAGACTCTTGCTTCTACCTCTTCTCTGTGATTGCTAATTCTTTCATTATCACAATGGATCAGGGAATCTCCGACTTCATAAATATCTTTTTTCAGTCTTTTCCTCTCCATTTTCGTTTTTGTAAATACCGAAAATCCATTGCCAAACACTTCTGTCACTTCATATCCCATGCGTTTTAATTCCAGCGCAATCGTTATAATAACACCAAAATCAATCGCAATCGGAGGAAAGCACTCGGAGATATCTTCTTCCAAGAAGCCAACCAGTTCCTCCTCTCCGGTTGTCCGTTCCTTTATGTCACTATCTTCCAGTGTCGTATACCGATCCGGATTTACAATGTCTCCGTACATCATCTGATCTATAGACACATCAAAATAGGTGCATATAGAATCCAGATAAAAGATATCCGGCTTTCCCATTCCTTTTTCCCATAGAGAAATTGCCTGTCTTGACATATGTAGTTCTTCCGCCAACTTTTTCTGTGTTACTTTGTTGATTTCCCGTAATGCCTTTAGATTTCTTCCAAATCTGACTTCTCTTGTTTTCATATAAAAATACCTCCGGTTTTCTTTTCCATCAGCTGATATATGTATCATAGCATCTATAGGGCATTTCGGTCGAGCAATACATTTTTACACGAAACTGATATTTTCTGCTCAAATGTTAATTTTATTGACATAGGCTGATGGCATCCGGCTTTTTTGTATCAACGATTCATTGGCATCATTCCCCACACAAATCTTCATACACCTGCTTTATCACACTTTCTATGTGAATGCTCCCAAGATATCCAAAAGGAATCTTCCGTTCTCTGACCGCAGCTATAAACTTGCCATAGATCACATGGCTCATATGATCGGTATAAAAATAAACCTTCTCACACCCTTCTAGCATCTTTCCGTCTACTGTTTTGGAAGCTTCACTTAGTACAAATCTCCAGCCAGGGAATTGCTGTTTTAACTTATTATGCCAGTTTACATGACCGCCTATAATTGCAATCTTTTTTCCCTTAATGGCAGCTTTCATTTCCTCTACCGGCAAATCGTTTCTTATTTCTTCTTCCTGCTGTGTCTGATACGCAAACTCTCTTAAGGCAATCAGTTCTTCCCTTTCACTCTCATACCGGTGTACCATCTCTTCAGCTTCTCTTCTGGAAGCTTTTGCTTCACTATAAGCATCTCTTAGTCTTTTGATTTCCCGGTCTTTTTCATCCAGACTGCTTCTAAGTCTCGCTATCTCTTTTAAGTATTCGTTTTCATTTTCCTCTGTTTCTGACGATACCGGTGTACTGGATGCTTTCGTTTTCAAAACCTCTGGCTCTGTTTTTTCTTTCTCTTTATACACTTCAATCTTTTTCGGATCAAAAAGACTGTCTTCGTCATCATCGTAATCAAAGTCATACTTAGAAAGAAGATAATCTGTCTCCATGTCAAACCGGTCTGCGATATCTGCTATGGTAGAGCAGAGCGTATAGATCATTGTAAGATGCTGGATCTGTTCGTAAGTGTACTCTTTTTTCGGATGATTCATTTTAAGAGTCATCAGGGTTCGTGTCATCTCTATGCGAAGTCCCATAAAATTTTCCAGAGACGTAAAAGGAAAATCCCCGGGATAATTAAAGTAATTCATGCATTCTTCCGCAAATCTCTCATCTGCATAATATTTCTTTCCATACTTATTTTTGGAACTTAGTTTTTCATCATCCATCCAGGCATCCACGGTCTTCATGCACTCTTCAAAAAGTCCATCTTCCGGGAACTCTCTTTCAATGTATTCTTCTCTTTTCCAGTCTTCCATCTTTTTTATCAGATAGAAGTATAAAACGGACACTTCATCCGAAAATGTAATTCCCATAAGCGGACACATGATAAGTACCATTCCCACGACACCCAGCTGGCTGTTTTCCTCTTTTTCATCAGAAAGACCCAGTATTTCGTCCATGGAAATCGTGCGGAATCTTTTAAGTGTCCGGTACAGATTTCTATGATAAATTTTAAAGAGATATTTTAACAGTTCCCTGCAATAAACGTCACCACTCTGCGCTCCGCCGTAAATGACATACAAAATCTTTTTCTGCAATGCCACAGATATATTTTCGTTATATCTTGCATCAAGATCTATATTTCTTGTATATTTTAGGAATTCAGGCAGTTTATCGCTACAGTGTTTCAGAAAATCCTTTTCTATGTAGGGAAAATCGCAATCCATATCCAGAGTAATAAAATCCTGCAGGAAATAATACTCTGCGCCAATAGTATCCGGCAGGGCATTCCCTTCCTGTCTGTTCTTCATATCCTGCATAATGGAAATCAAAACGTCCACCGGCATCGGGTTGTCGTCATTATATCCCTGATCGAAATAATCATCCCAAAATCTGCTCATAGCTGCCACCAAGTTCTTTCATCTAAACATTTTTTATCTTATCATCTTTATCTGCTACTTCAATAATGCTGTACAGTCTTTTTCTCCATCCCATGGAAGCATCCCTCATAAGTTAGATTTTCTAAAGTATAACATAAAAAAGGAAGAACGCATATAAACTACACCTTCTTCCTCTTAATTTTTCACTTTATTTTATTCATTTTTCCTTATGCCAGCTTCACCTGCTCGATAAAATCTCTTACTTCCTCTGTCTCAGAATTTTCATTAAACAGTTCCCGAATCATGGAATAGCTGTAACCATTTGAGATCAAGGGCTTTAAAAATCTTACTAACACATTAGAAAATCCATTATTAATTAAGCTTCTCACCACAAGGCACCTTCTCTCATATTCCTTCTGATCGCACACCGATCCATCCGAATTATAATGAAATTCCTCTAATGTAATTTTTTGCATCATAGAATGCTTTTCCTCATATCTTTTGGCATTCTCCAAAAGTTTCTGTCTTTCCTTCATGGAAAGCACAATCTCCTTGGGTGCCACTTCCATTTTGATGGCTTCTTTATAAACAAGCGCTTCTTCTACCGTAATATGTCTGATTTCTTCCCCGGCATCCAACAGCCTCTTTGCCTCTTCCCTTGCTTTTTTGCCACTTAACATGACCGGATCATTATTTTTATATTTCCTCTCTCTCTTTATGCGCTGTTTTCTCGGATCATACGGATTCTTTTTTCTGCACAGCAGCTTTACAAAATCTGTCTTTTCCATCTGACATTTTGTCTGATATAAAGGTTCTGTACCTTTCACCACAATAGCGCATTCCCCATCTTTTTTCATAGCAAAAATGTCCTCTGCAGATAACAGGCTCTTTTGCATAACATCCTCTGACCGAGAACTCTGCCCCTTATAGTCCTTTGCATCCGATTCACTGGCTTTATGAATGGTCTGTGTGCCAAAATGTTTGGACAGGTATTCACAGGAATCCATATCCGGGGCTCCCAGAATATCTATGATAGAACAGTTACCGATCAAATCCTTATCCATATCAAACTTTGGAAACTTTCTTTTTAACTGGATCAGGTTCTGCACAATGATTACAGCACTCATATTTCGGGACCGCATGGTAGACAGCTTCTCTACAAAAGAATCCGGCAGTGTGACATTTGCAAATTCATCCATTAAGAAGGTAAGATGCACCGGCAGGGTCTCATGAAGAGCAGGATCGATTGCTGTCAGATGATAAAGCTCGTCAAAAAACAGTGAATACACCATCGAAGGAATCCAGTCATAATATCTCTTATCCTCACTGGTCACGATATACAGAATTCTCTTTCCCGTTCCTGCTTCCCTACAGGGCTTGGAATATCCAAAACTGTCTGCAATATGTATTTCGTCCTCTGACAAAAGATCAATGACACACTTTAGTTTCATATATCTGCAGTGTGCATCTAATGATGCCACAATGGAACTGGTTGTCTCCGCTGCTCCATGATAAAACTTCTCCACCTCGATAAATCCCGGGAAGTCTGAATCATTTCCACATTCTTCTTTCCAGTACTTTTGTGCCCTCATTTCAATATCAAGGATACCGCCTGCCCGGTTATCTATGGATCCATCGTTCTTTGTATAAACGCACGTTGCATTCAAAAGCATTACAAAGGTCTCCCAGTTTTGCTCTTCCTTGGGATAATAATAGTGAATCAGATAAATAATACTGGTAAGCAGTACTTCTGCAGACTGTTCAAAAAACTGATCGCTGCTTCCGTTATCTTCTGCCGGAGTCGTTGCTTTCATCAAGATTCCTGCAATGCTCATAATATCTGATTCATTACGGATATAGCGAAACGGATTAAAATGGATGCTCATAGGCATTCCATCCTCTGATTCCACGTTCATAACCATGACTTCATATCCATTATCCTCAAAATACTGCCCTGTCTGCTTATAAAGTTCTCCTTTCGGGTCGGTCGCCAGGAAATTTCCGCAAAGCTGTGACAATAAAGGTCTTGCTAACCGGAAGGATTTACCGGATCCCGGAGGCCCGACTACCAGCATATTCAGGTTTGAAGTCTTTTCGTTGTGGATAGACAGATATACTCCTTCTGCAATCCAGTAATTGGCGGTATTTACACGTAAGGGATGTGTAAGTCGCACATCCCCGGTAACTACCTCTACTTCATTTTTTTCGTCATGATTTGCATACTGTCTGGTAAATTCCTTGGCATCTCCCCATCTTGCCCTGCCATATTCCTCTCCGGCAAAGGGATGCTCAATTCTTGTAAATATAATAATAAATGCCATTGACCATCCGATCAGGTATACCAGTACAAATTTCCATGTGGCAGATGTGACTCCCACAATATAATGGTGTCCATCAATCACAAAGCTCTGTAAATTGTTCATAAATTCATTGAAATCATTCCCTGATATCCACACTGCACCACACAAAAACCCAAGATATACACAGATACTGACTCCAATCAGGTAGATAACTACGGTTTCCTTAACGCTTCTTGTGTGTTTCTTGACGGAACTTGTCCTTTGCATTCATTGTTCCCCCTTTATCTGCCTCCGGCTTTCTGTGTAACTGTCTGCACTACCTTCTCGCCCTGCTTATTCTCAGAAAGTGCCTTCATGATCTGGTCTCCGGTCAATACCTTTTCCTGCCCATCTGCTCCGGTATAGGTATATTTTGCATCACTCCTAAGACTAATCTTAGCGTTATCCGAATCCATCCCCACAAGGGATACTCCCTCCACCAGACCATCATCCAGTTCCAGTGACAGAATCTGCTTTTCATTTGGCATGATCTGTGTTGCCGGTACCGTAACCGTTGAATAATAGGACTTAATATATCGCTCTGTCTGTGCGGTATCCTTCTTTACCTGTTCCATTTCAGCCCTCATTGTGTCAGAAATATTCTGCCCGTCTTCCCGGGCATGGGTAAAATTTACATCCATGGACATGATATAATCCTTAAGCCCTTCTTCGCTCCTTACAACAGAACACGGCTGATCTCTTAACATTCCTGCCTGTTTCAAAAGCTGGGGAAGCCTTTCCATCCACGCTTCCTTACTATATCCCTTATCTGATATCGGTGCTTTCTTTGCTCCACTCACCGGATCCGTCACCTCATACACAGAATACACGACACCGTTTTCATCCACTTCAAAGCTTCTTTTCACGGTAAGAAGTATGTCATCACCAGTCTTCTGATTATAAAAAACCTCTTTGCTATCCGGAACAAGTCCACTGTCTCTGATCGGGTACATACAGTCATCGGCCATAAACTCCTTCACGACTCCACAAGTCTGCGCCTGATTAAGAGCCTTCTCCGGATCATCTTCAAAGCAGCTTCCTTTTCCCTGTTTCAGATAGTCTGCAAATTCCAGTACATTATTTCTCTCCATCTTTTCCTTGGATTCCTGTAACAGGGTTTCATTCTGACTCTTACCTTCTTCCAACTCCCTGATTTCATTCTCTATTTCTTTTTTTTCCTCAGGAGACTCTGCATTTTCCAGTCTTTCCTTTGCTTCCCCGATCTTTTTATCATAATCTACCTTTACGGCTTCTTCCTTTTCCACACGTTTGCGCATAAAGGATTTGATCTGCTCATCATGCATTCCAAAATCCTGTGCCAGTACAGCAACCGGAATATAGTCGTCATACGGGTTTAAATCCGGCATAATGCAGTATCTTAAGCCGTTCTGTCTGCAGTAATACTCAAAGGGAGAAATAAAACCTTCCCCTTTTATGCTCTTGTCATTTGTAATATCAATGGTCTTTTCAAACATTTCTACCGGGAATTCCAGAATGGGAGCCATTCCTTCACTTGCTTCCTGAATCTTCTGCCAGGAACAGCTACCCGGTTTCTCCAGCCATTTTTTATGCTGCCATGTATGAAGTGCCTGAATTGCTGACACCATACTGGTAATCATTGCCTTGGTACCTTTCAAAAGATAATAGATTCCTTTATATTCCAGATCTACTACCTGTGCAATCTCATCTGCCATCTTGTTTCCTCCTATGGTCTTAATACCAGAATAATATTGTTTGTCCGAAGTGTTTCATATACCACACCATGATCCGCATTTAGTGCTTCCACCACTTCACCGTTTCCCACATACAACGCTACATGGTAAATTCCTAAAAATCTCTTATTGTCATGTCCACCGTAAAATACAAGATCCCCCGGTTCCATATCTCTCATCTTCAGTCTTGTGGTAGATACTGCGGTTCCATAACTATACAATTTGCTTGCTTCTGCTGCAGCTGTCGGTGGATATCCTGCTCCATAGCTTAGATCTACTCCTGCAGACAGCCAGCTGTAATACACAAGAGAACTACAATCATATGCGCTACCACTGGTCCGGTCTTCCTGTGAATATGGATATCCTACTTTTGAAAGTGCATAACGGATCACGGCTTCCTGTTCTTCACTTGCCCCACTGTCTTCCACGATTTCATCTATCTCTTCCTCCGAAAGACTTTCTTCTGAAAGGATATGTCCTCTGCCCGAATAACGGCTTAAAAACCCGGTTACCCTTCCGGTAACGGTACTTATCGTAGAAAACATTCCTACCACTATCGTTATCAGAAGAAATGTCACAATAAGATACATAAATACAGTCAGGATATGTGGTGCCAGCGCAGCCACCAGTTTTGCTGCCAATATCTTCCCCCATGTTTTGGGATTCACATAAGTCGTAACTACCCTGACAAGACCGGTATTCCCGTCATGCAATGCATTTCCTGTAGTTTCTTTCTCTCCCCGGTTTTCTGAAAACAGATCCTTTGTCCGGATCATTCTTGCCACCATTGTCTTTCTGGCAGCTTTCTCCTTTCCCTCGCTGCTCTGATCTTTTTTTGTGTTTTTATCCGAACTTTTAGATTTTTCAGAAGTTTCTGCTTGCGCTCTGTGTTCCTTTCCTCCAATCTCTTCCCGATACGATTCTCCACTTCTTTCATTTGCCATCCATATATCAGCATCTTTTTCTTTGAAATCCCGCTCTTTCTTTGTGGATGTGTATTTTTCTGGTGCACAATTCTTTTGATCCTGCTTCCTGTTTTCCATATTTTCGGGATCTGAAAAATTAGACATTTCCGCTTTAGAAAATCTCCCATAGTCATCCGTGAATTTAAGTTCCTCCGTAAACTGCAGGTTTCCTTCCTTAAACTGCATAACTGCCTCCGTCCGTATTCACGATTTCATAGATCTCCGATTCCTTACTCATTCGGATATCAAACGGAATTACCACGCTTCCCATCTTAAGAAGTCCGGTGCCGCTTTCTGCATTATCCACGTAATTAAACATAGCCGGACTGATATTTGGCAAGAATTGCATCAGCTTACGCTTATCAATAGAGGACTGGGCCAATAGTGCAAAGCATTCTGTGTTAGAAAGAATCGCTGACAGCCTCCCGGCATTGTCTTCATTTAGCAGATCACTCATGTTCTGCGATATGCCACAGGCACATCCCAGGAGTTTTCTGATTTCTTTCCAGAGTTTCACCACAAAGGCTGCGATCTGATCAATCCCCAATAGTTCATGAAATTCATCTATGTAAAGATGTGTCCATTTCCCTTCCCTGGAGTTCTCCGAAAGCTTACTGCGAAGTACTTCCATCATAATGAGCATACTGGTGACACGAAGATTTTCCTTAAGCCCCGGAAAACTGAAGGAGATGAGTCTTTTCCCAATATCCACATTTGTTCTGTGATTAAACAGATTCAATGACCCATTTACAAAGATATCCATTGCTGCAGCCAGATGATCCGCAAGTTCTGTTCCCTCATCCACAAGACCCTGATAGATATCCTGAAACGTAGGAGAATATGCCCGTACCTGTTCTTTTCTGGAAAGTTTCTCCCCGGTACTGATTACTGCCTGCTCCGTAACCATAAATCCCGGTACTTCATACTCTCGTTCTCTCTCCATTTCCCCATTTAAGCGTTTCCTCATGTTAAAGTTTTCACTGTAAACTCTCTCCACCACACGGTCAATAACACCCTGTTCCTCTGCCTCCACATTTCTTCGCAGTAATGACGAGATCAAAGTCAGGATGAAATCTGCCTTTTCTGAAATAATCTCTCTAAGTTCGGTATAATCAACTCCGTAAAAATCTACGTCCAGAGGGTTAATATAAACTTCTTTCTTTGCATCAAAGCATATGATGGCTGCATTTTCCTGTAATCGGTTTATAATCTGATGATATTCCCCCTGTGGATCGACAATGATAATCTGATCTTTGGGGTTATTCAGATATACCGACAAGATCTCCGATTTAGAAAAAACACTTTTACCGGATCCCGATTTACCAAGAATCATGCTGTTCCTGTTTTTTAATTTCTTCTTGTCTCCGAAAATAGCATTCTGACTCAACTGATTGATCCCATAATATACACCATTTTCATCGTTGAGTTCCTGTGTTTTGAACGGCATGAACATGGCAAGACAGCTGGAAGAGAGATTCACCACTCTTTTAAATTCCTGACATCCTAAGATCAGTGCAGAATTGATCCCTTCTCTTTGCATGGCAAAGCAGCTTTTCAGGGTAAGTGACTTTAAAGATGCAATGTTCTTAAGTTTTTCCTCGATCCTTCCCAGTTCTTCTTTCGTGTTTGCCATAAACAGAAGCATAATGGTGGTATTGTAATAATGGTCATCCTGTTCATCTAACTTCTTAAGGAAGGTATCTAACTTATCCTTCTCCCCTAAAAGTTTCTGTGAAGCATCCGCTAAATAATCATTGTTATTGCGGTTTCTCTGCTTTTCGTTCTCAATCTTCATACCGACTTTCATGTATTTCCGGGATATTTCCTGCTTAAATCCTCCGATATCAAGCAGTTCATTATTCACGGTCACATAGCTGGTGCAGTTGACTTTAGCAAGCGAAGTCAGTATGTCACTTTCCAGTGCCTTCGGATAATCTGCAATGTACATCACTTTTCCAAAACAGTGATTGATCCGAAATTCCTCATTATCGTAAGTGATTGCTGCAGGTGCCAGAACATTCAAAAAATCCTGTCTGCTTTCTACGACATTTTTATAGGAAAGAGGATACCCTTTAGAGATTCCGGTATGTGTAAAGTTAAAAAGAATCTGCAGTCTTTCATCCACAGAAAGCGGATGCATGGTGGATCCCTGCATTCCATTCATTCCAAGACCTACAAAGGACGACCGGATGGCTCCTTCAATAGACAAAAACTGTGACTTAGCATCCATTACATCGTCCGCTGTAATGGTCAGTGTTAGGTAGATGGTCTGGTACAATCCCTGCCTTGCATCCGAAAGCTTCTCCCTGACGACCGCATTAAAAGAATTTCTTAAATCGTCATCCCCATCACCACGGTTTCTGTAAAGGATGTTTTCATAAAACTTCTTTTCATTCACGTATTCATTTGCAATCGTGTATGAAAAACGGCAGGGAATGCCCTTAAGCACTTTGGAAAAACCAATAATAATCTCCTTCTGCTCAATGTCTGTTACTCCGGCGAAGTTGATATCACTTAAGACATAGGTTTTGGAGTAGCGATTCTCTGTCAGCGCAAAGATGCCACTCTCTTCCACACCTTCTATCGAGAAAATCCCCTGTGATCCGAATGTTTCCACATTTCCAGCCACATCATATTTCTTTGTCTGCTCATACTTTGTCATTATCATTCGCATTTTCCTCCCAAAAGATTTTTTCTACTGCAGGCAGTGAAATATTTCTAAACTCTCTGCTTTCCACCATTCCCAGTGAAATATCTGATAACAGTCCCATTCTTTGCTTTCCATAAAGCGGAGCCACAATATATCCTTCTTTAGAAAGCAGGGAGAGAATCGTACTCTGGATAATCTCTCTTGCATCTGCGGAATCACAGACAAATGACATATGGCAGGAGATACTTATACCGTTCTCAATAACCGCCGGGGGAAAATTCCTGCAGTAACGCCTTTCCAGCATCCTTAAGTAGCTCTCTCTGTCTTCCTCTTTCATATTTGACATCTGGAAAGTTAAAAAGATGGGGCAACCCAGTTTTTGCAAGTCTATAAAGACATCCCACTTGACAGTCTTTGGGTAATTCATAACAAACAGGCTTGTTCCATAACTTGCTTCCATCTGGAAACTAGCATAGGATTCTGCGATTTCAGGAAATAGTTCATCATATAAATTCTTTTTGCTTCTGACAAACGAAGCATAGGAAAATTCCTTTGTATCACCCTGCAGTCTTGAAAAGATAATCTTAACCGCTTCATCTACGCTTAAAGGACGGATCCCTACGCTTTCTTTTAGAACCTCTTCATCCAAAGCAAACTGCTTTCTTACTTCATCATATGTTTCACCATATCCAGTTAATGTAAGAAACCAGTCCGTATCCTCTTTTTCAGGCAATATTCTTCCACTGACTATAATTTCTGATTGCAGTGCTGTCATTGTTGTGCTTAATTTGTCCAGTCTCCCATAGACCTCATAAATTCTGATCCATCTGTCTTCCACAAAACGGAAGGTACCAGACGGATCAAAATTAAGAAGTTTTAGACTCTGTACGGTTTTCTTTGGCGCAGGAATAAGCATCTTATTAGCATTCTTATTCTGTTGTCTTCGTAATTTTTCTGCCTGTCTGTCTTCCTTATTCATCTATCCGGCTCCTTCCTTTTTTCTCCAAACTACTTAATGACCGTCAAACCACTGGTTAATCAGAGTAGTGATCTTGGTCTGAAAATCTGGGAGCAGAGTTTTGGTACCGAAAATGTACAAAAGTCCCGCAATACCAGCTGCAACAGCAATAATGATGAACATAATGATGATCTGATCCACGGCAGGCTTCTTCTGCAGCACCTTTCCCCTTGCAGCAATCAACATCTGATCCACCTTCTTTACTACCTTTCTCATTCTTCTATTCTCCTTTCAGCGAATTGATAGATCTATTTGATCTTCATCCAATATGTGGGACAATAATTTACCTACTTCGTAACTGCAATTTTCTATTTTCGACAAATAAAAAAAGAGCCTTATCACCCGGCGAACGGCTATTTCACCTTTGCCAATACGTCCAATGTTAGTAGTGATACGGCTCTTAATTTTCACTTTATAGTCTCTATCCCAAAATCGTAAATCCTTAATATGCCCCTCGATCAATCGAAGTGCGGAACATGGTAAGTAATGTCCTCTGACTGGTTAACTTCTTCTTGGTCTGATTTCCGGCAAAGTCTCTTGTAATGATTAGATAGTAGTCTACGGCATCCTCGGTCTGATTAATATCATAATACACATCAAAGAAGGAATGTGTATCCGGGGATGCAAACTGATGATAGGTCGTATCTAGGTATATGACTTCTTCCTTTGTTCCGGATACCTTATACACGATCACACTTTTAATACCGCTGCTCTTATTGGCTCCGTGTACGCTTCTTACGATTTCATCATCAATGTGCTGATCCTTGATGTTGTCCTGCATATAACCGGACACTACAATGCCATCTCTTACAAATGTGATCTCTGTTCCATCTATTCCCGGAGGCGTAATATCATATCTGATCGTGACACTGCTCCTTGAAATATGCCCAACATTGTCTGTGGCTTCAATCACAAAGGTTCGTTCTCCCTCATCGGTTTCTCTCAATGTATAAGATGCCTGATTTCTTCCGGCTGCAACAAGATTTTCATTATCATTGTATATCTTCACGCTTCTAAGACCGGAGCCAGCGGTCACCGTTCCCGTCAGATAGTCCGTTGACCTTACTGCAATACTGGGAGCCACATTGGTCCATTCCGTATTTGTATTTTCCACTCCTATAATCACAGGATCCGAATGGTCAAGATATACCCTTCCCGTGTTCCCCTGAATGGAGTGCCAGTCGTTGTCTGTAGATACCGCATAATAGTAGTAGATTCCTTCGTCCGTCTGTGTATAGCTATCTGTTGTCCATCCCGAAGTTCCACCATGCTGATAGTTTCCGACAAGAGTCGTTACTCCGGTAATACAGTTTACCCGATACAATAATATATATCTGTTTCCTACACCACCATCATATCCTCTTACCGTAATATTCACATTGTCTGCTGTCCAGCTGTAAGTAGACGCACTGACAAAAATTCCCTTCGTCTGTGTATATCCACAGGCAGAACAGCTTCTGCTATAATAACCGTCTCCATGCGCTCTCCACCCTGACAGATTATGTCCTTCATACTGTTCCAGCCCACATCTTCTACAACTTCTCTTATGAGTAGAACTGTTCACGCAATACCATGATCCCCAGTCATGCCCCAGTGGAGGGGAGGATGTAATTCGTCTTCCTGGACAGATTGAGCAATGGTATTCCACTGATCCACCCGACGTACAGGTTGCCCCATATTCATCATACAGATACCAGCTATGACCGGAACATCCATCGGAATCTGTATACCAGCAGGTTGCCCCGGCGCATGACATGATTCCATTTGCCCTGCATCCGCAGGATACATTATGGCAGGCTGCGTAAGCTTTGCATGGCAACAGTACCATTGCTAAAAAAGCGCACAACACTGTCATATATTTTAATTTACTCTTGCTATTCATAATGCTTCCCCTTTATTTACAGCAGCTTCCACCGCAGCCCTGACTACATTCTCCGGTCTCCCCACAGGCTCCACAGACATCGTTACTCTTACAGGTATTTTCTTCCTCCAAAAGTTCATCCGCATTTTCTCCTGCAAATCCCAGATATGCCGTCTTTGTATATGTTACATTTCCCTTTACATACTGAACCACCGCTGTAAAAGAAGTCGGATATTTCGTTCCTTCCATCTCTGCTACCGAATAGGCACATTTTGTCTGAATCAGAGTATCGTAGTCTACATTTGCAAGCAGCTGCTCCAAAATACTGCAGTCTTTTTCATAGATATAGCTTTCCTCCCCAAGCAAATTTTTCTTGTTGTCATCCAGTCTGGCATCTTCATACTCTGCATCGAAACCCATAGTCAGCCTTGCTGTCTCCATCACTTCATACAGATGCTTGCAGGTCTTGTACGAAAACCCAAAGGCCTCCTCAAAAGAAATGTCTGAAATCTTCTCACTGTCAAAAGCTTCTGTCCCTACCGCCTGCGTATAATCCGACGTAGCATCTGTCATAGCAGCTATATCCACATCGGAAAGATAGTATGTCTGAAACTGCATTGTCTGATTTCCATTCCCATCATCCACGGTCTCTGTGTATATTTTTTCTATCTGCAGCTTTGAAAAAGAATCATAAACTGCTCTGCAGTCTACAGCTTCCTTTGCTCCTTCCTCTTCCGGTATTTCTTCCACATCTGTTACAGCCGTTTCCTTACAAACAGTTTCTATAACATCCGCATCTCCTTTTTCATTTTCTACTTTCGCCTCGCCAAAATAAATATAAAACGCTACTACCATTACAAAAGAAATCGCTATTGCAAAAATCAAAATCTTAATATGTTCCGTTTTCATCCTCTGTTTCTCCCAGTTTCAAAATTTTATTTGCTATTTTTTCTTCCACCGCTTCGTAATAATCTCTGTCGGCTTCCTTCCAGTTTTCTTTCATCTTCCGATTAATTACCGGTATTGAAACACTTCCGTTTCTGCAGATGAATAAAAAGACCCTCTCTCCGTTTCTATCAATGCCTATTTTTTTCACTTCTGCTTTTCTTGTGAGGTAATCATACACAGCCTGTTCCAGATTCTCCGATGTAAACAAAGCTTCGTCTATCACTTTCTCCTCTTTCAAAAACTGGATAATTACCTTTGCTCCCAAGAAGTCCACCGGGGTCTCTTCTATGTACTCCGCTTCCTCTTCCTTCCCATGAAAGTACCGGATCTCCTCCTGCAGCTGTCCAATTTTCTCCTTTGCCTCACTATAGATTACATGATTGTCCAGAATAATCTGCAGATCCCCAAGGTAATTCAAGTTCTTTTCCGATGTAATATTTTGAATGATCTCCTCCCTGTCATCGGAAACACTTAGATCATACCCTCTCATGTACTCCATATAAGAAGCTGCCAGTCGCAATGCCCTATAATAATCAGCCACTTGCTTTTCTTCCAAGGAAATTCTCATAAGCATGAGCCGGTTATAATAATCTTTGAACTTAAGATACTCCACTACGGTAGTGAGTTTTCCAATGTAAGCTTCAAAACAGGCACAAATAAAGTTAAAATACACTTCCATTGCTTCCTTTTCTGCACCGGAAAATGGAGTAAGCTGATACTCTCCACCAAGCAGATCGGTTGTCATGAACTGGACAAAATCCTCATTCACGTTCATAAGTTCAAACAGGCTTTTATCCCGATTGTTGTATATCCCGGCTGCTCCATTCTCCGTTTTACCAAAATAAATACTTTCTCTTCGTTTATACAGGGAGAATGCCGGAACATCCTTACAAATATACTTGTCCGAATAGTTCAGTGTGGAATCATAAAAAGGAATCTCCCTGCACCTTGAGGATGCATACCTGGCCTCTTCCTCCTTAAGTTCCTGCGTAACCTGATTCTTTTTCTGAACCTCTTCCCAAAATCCAACAATTCTTTTAGGTACCTGTATCCCACGGAATTTTCTTGGTTTTGTAGGAAGTTCTTTCACATCTTCTGTGATAGGATCCGGCTCTTTTGGCTTTATTAAGCTCTTTGGTTCCTTTGCAATCACTTCTTCCAGATCCTGTATTTCTTTCTCAAAAGCTGATAGAAAGCGTTCTGATTTCAAAATAGTCTTCTCTATCACTGCTCTCTGATAGCTTTCTGCCGTAAGGATATTCACTTTAGACAATCGAAGAATGTTCTTAAGTTTCGTCTGTTGAGTTTTATATTCCTTAACGAGATCTCTGACAATCACCGGAGAATACCCTGTTTCATTCCCCTCTACCAGTGTCTTAATCCTTATATACGCTACTGCAGCAGCTACCAGATCATCCATTGTGGCAGGTTCATTTTTAGACAGAAGCTGTGCAAATATGCCTAGCTGCTTCGATAATTCAGACTGCTCCATTCTCCGTTGCACAATCAGAATTGTTTGTGCCGATTTCATATCAAACCGCTCTCCCGGAAGTGCATTCATAATAGATACCATCTCCGGCAACGCTTTTTTTAATACTTCCAACTCATTCACTACGCTATCACTCCCATTCGCACACAGATTCCATAGAGCATGATTCCCAGTACTACAATACAAAGTCCAGGTACAACCGCTATTTTACTTTGGCTGGTCACCTTTTCCTTTTTCACTCTTGCTTCGATCAGGCTGACAATCACGGCTCCGATCTGGGTCAGTGCCAGAAGATTGCTTGCTGCAAATATGAGAAATGGCACTGTACGAAACCGAAGCGTACAAAGTAATACTCCGGCAAATAATAAAAAGACATCGTTATCACCCTCACCCCATATGGAAAATCTCCGAAATAAAAACCACAAAACTACCGTTGCAATCCAGGCTCCCAGTAAAAATCCATACTCATTTTCATAAAGTTCTACGGAATACGTCCCCCATGCCAATGTCAGTACGATTGCCGGGAAACTATATATCATACGTTCTTTCAAGTCCCGGACAGATGACAAAATCAGATAGATTCCTGTTACTATACTAAGAATCAGGTACATTCCAACTCCCCCTTCACATATACTTCATTCAGTTTTAACTTTTGATGCCGTTCATCCCATCCGGCTATTTCCAAGATTTCGTCTATGGCAAACCGGCTCATGTGAATCAGCACAAACGGCACTACAGTAAGCATTTCTTCTAATGTTTCCATAGAATAATCAGAGATATATTTGGCACACTGCGCCAGTCTCACTACGGATCCTGCAGCTGTATTAGCATGAATTGTTCCAAAAAACCTTGCCCCGGTACTCATAGCTGTGGTAAACACATACAGTGCTTCTCCGCCCTTGATCTCTCCGATCACGAAATTATCAATATCCTGTAAAAGTCCGAGGCGCAGTTCATCTTCCAAGGAGTACTCGATACTGCAGTCCTTTCTCTTTACGGACAGCGTATGTTCAAACTGAATCTGCGGATGCTCCGAATAGAGTTCATCCGATTCCTGCGACACAAGCACAGACTGGTCATAGGGAATGCAGTCGATCATGTTATTCAAAAGCGTGGATTTTCCAGATCCTCCCCTCCCGGAGATTAAAAAACCATACCCGGAAGCAATCCGGTCCTTAAGATAGATTTCCATATCATCATCTAACATCCCATTCTCTTTTAAGTAATCCCATGAAAGCTTCTGCTTTGGAATCTTTCGGATATGGATATTGTTCTTTTCCGTGGAAGTGATACAGCCAAGCTGTGTATCAATTCGTAAGAAGTAGTCCTTTACCCCTTTTCTGTCCGTGCTGTGGGATAATGCTGCATCGTCACTCTTTCCCATCCTTTGAATACGCAGAATTCTCATAAACCAGTCATTATAGTCAGACGGACTATAGAAACTGCAGTCTGCAATATACCTTTTCCCCTTTGCCTTTACCACAATGTGGTTATAATCAAGCACTTTGATGTCCGAGACCTCTTTTGCTTCGATCAGCGGTGTCAGGACATAATATCCAAATACGCATTCCTTAAACATTTGAAGCAATCTCTTTTCCTCTTCCATGGAAGTCTGCCGAAATCTCTCCCGGATAAAGTCCTTTGCCCGGTTCATTAGCAGGATAAAATCCTGTTCTGTGCCGGTAATGCACTTTGCCACCAACGCAGGATTCAGATCACACACATTTGCTTTAAGCTGTTGGAACCGCTCTTTCAATTCTTTATCCTGATAGGATGAAAAAACAGGGTAGATTTCCGATTGCTGTATGAGTTTACTTTCCGATCTTGGTTCGTAACATAATTTACTCATGGCTCTCTCCTTTCTACCCTTCATGTGGGACACGTATTGTACTAATTCTTAATGCGGTTCTTCTCTTTTTTCTCTTCCTGCGCTTTCATAAGCGCCCTTGCCTCATCGGCACTGTCAAAAATATGGCATCTGTAAAATCCCATATCTGCCTTAAGCTCTGAAATGTTCTGATTAAACTCCTTCACATTTGCTTCTTTGGAAGAAAACTCTTTTTTCAGTTCGCCATTTTTGCCATATACAGAAACGGTAGCTGTCACCGTCCGGGTTCCTCCCACGATATCCGGCAGTATCACAACTCTGATATACCCATCGTCCACGCTGTCCGCTGCAATATATTTGATGCTACTTTCAAATACTCCCTGATGCACCGCAGCTGTCCTTGCCTTTGCATAGCCAACCGCTTCATATAAGGACATATACTCTGTTTCCTGTTGCCTTAATTCGTTCTGCGCAAAACGAAGGATTGTATGATAAGCACTGGATAATTCCTTTGCCTGCGCCTTTGCATACAGGATCTGATTTTCTTCCTCTTCCACATACTCTGCGACTTCATTTATGGTTTTGGAGTATCCTTTTTCCAACCTGTCCACAAGCATCTTGTATTCCAGATAATCTGACAGGTACTCATCACATCCGGCAAATTCATACAGATATGCTCGTTTCTCATGTTTCACTGCTTCCTTATACAGGTCGATAATCGGTTTGTAATCCCTTAATTTTGTTTTCACAACTTTCTTTTCTTCTGCTATCTCCTTCTGCTTTCGGATAATATTTCTGAGAGCATCATTTACATTTCCGGTATCCGGTGCATACGTTCTGATAAGTTCATAAATATTGGCTGTCCTATGGAATTCCTCCGCAATTCGCTGTAACTGCCAGTTACTTTTATATTGTTCTCTCCATGGATTTCTCCCCAGTTTTAACATACGGATCGCTTCTTTTTTCTCTTCTGCATCCATATCCGCATATTTTTTGAGTGGTGTAGTTTTTACATAGATCTGTGCCGGGGATCCTCCTGCAAATATATGGTCTCCCACTTCGCTTCGGATCAATTCTTCCCTTTTACCAAGCAATCTGTCCCTGATGGCATCTATCGTGTATCTGCTTCCAAGTCTGAAGCTCCGGATTGCCCTAGGCATTCCTTCCATTCTTAATGACAAATATTTTCCGCAGTTTACCTTAATGCCCTGATTTCGTAAATTATGTAAAAAGGAGTCAAAATCATCCGACCATTCTATAGCGGTATCCACGACCTGCCTTAGTTTTATTACCCTGTCTGAAAACTTGATCTCATCCGGTTCCTTCTCTTCTTCCCATGCCATATTAGGAGAAAATCCGTATTGTCTTGCCAACTTATTTAAGTACGGATCAAATACTTTACTCATAAAATTGTGGTCCATATGGATCTTTCTTCCATTCAAGGCTACCGTATTGACCACAAAATGAACGTGCAGATTCTCTGTATTCGTGTGAACCGCATATATCGCCTGATGATCTGGAAATATCTCTTCTAAAAGATCATCTGCAAGCATCATTAATTTCCCAGCATTTTCTTTCCCCGATTCCCCCATAGGCAGGGAAACAATGCCATGTAATGCCACTCTTCCACCCAACTTGTTATGAAACTCCTTCACCTGCATCATTTCATTCGTTGCATTTTGTATATCCGAAATATGCCGTCCTCCAACATACAATCCCTGTAGCGTTTTAATATCATTTATCACATAGGAAACTTCTCTTCCTACCTGCATAAAATCGTCATTAACTATAACGCCGTCACACTTTTCACTATTTGTAATATAAGAAATGGAATCCGTAATCTGTACTGCAGCGCCTCTCCCCATGGTGCCCTCTTTGATATTCCATATCTTTGCTACAATCCCTTCCATCTCAATCCTCCAAAAAAGCGGAACCACCATAAGGCAGTTCCGCTTCCACTACTTTTTATAATTCTTCATACTTCGCCAGTACCTGTGTAGTAATATCTTCCCTAAGGGTCTTAGTCATAGGGAAGCATACATCCTTATATTCCCCATCTGAGTTCTTCCAGGAAGGATACGCTACAAACAAATGCCCTTCATTGGATCTCATTACCTTGATCCCGGATACAACAAACTGACCTTCAAAAGTGATGGATCCACTTGCCAAAAATCTGGAGTCTCCTTCCCGCTTTTTCAGGCGTACTTCTGAAATCTGCATTTACACCCCTCCTTATCTACCCTTTCCTCTATGGGATGTTTCCTTCTGTGCCTGTTCTTCGTTAGCGTTTTCCGTCTGCTCCTGATCTGCCTTAGACACCTTTGCAGCCACTTCCTCACGCATACGATTGAACTCCGTCATGATCGCATCCGTAATTTTATGGTAAAATTCCTTACTTAAGGGGAATGCAATATCCTCATAATCTCCATTAGATCTTTCTCTGGAAGGAAATGCCACAAAGTTTCTGCCTTTGCTGTCTTCCATTACTCTGATTCCCCGAATTGCAAACGCATCATCCAGTGAAAAACTACCGATTGCTTTGATTCCTCCTGCATTATTAAGCAGATTCATTCTGATACTTGTTACTTCCATAATAACTTCTCTCCTTTATCTGTGATGTCTGGGTCTTGCGACCTCATTTACAGTTCCAGTGTACCCCGAAGGCTCACAAACAGCGGTTTCTTTAACTGTTTCTGCTTTTGCACTTGCAAGAGATAGTGTTCTGCTTTCAGCATCATATTTATAGACATTGTCCGATAATACTTCTGTCGGTGAAACCTCCGTCTGATTAACACATCTTACCATCTCTTCCAGACTATCTACATCCTTATTTCCTACAGGCAGCGCAAGTACTTCATGAATAGAGGACGGCAGAATATATAAATCACTACCCAGGTTTTCTGCCACCTGCTGTAATGCATCGCTATAGACAATAACACTTGCTCCGTTCGCCTTTGTGGTATTACTAATAACATACATATCTATATCATCTTCTTTTAATTGATTTTCGATGATATCCTCATCCATTCCCTGCGCTCTCATCAGGTCTGCCATTACGTTCGTTAGTCTATCAATGGATGGTGGTTCTAACACGTTGCTGTTCTTGATCGCAGTTTCATATAACTGTTCCTCAGTTAATCCCCAGTACTCCATATGATTGTTGGTAACAGTAATCGTCCCTGTTCCATTGGCATCTTTACTTATCAGCACTTTATAAAAAATGGCAAGATCTTCCAACATTCTATAAGGCTTATCTTTCAGAAAATCTACATTCCTTTCCGCACTGATAAGAGACACGATAAGTCGATCTTTTACATAATTGACATCCTTATACATTTCCTTGATTTCTGCCACATCTTCCGGCAAATCCATTGACTGTCTCTCAAGATTACCGATATGTTCCATGATGACTTCCAGATCTACCCCATTCTCATAATTTTCATATATGCCATTAAGATAGATTGTTGGTGTCACACCCGTACCCTGTTTCATTTCAGGTGTCCAAATTTCAAGTCCCTGCAACGTTACACCATTCAGCTTCTGAACGGTTCTGACAGATACCTCTGCATTAGCATATTCTTCCGGCAGATATTCCCTAATATGATCCATCACATATTCCTGAAACTCTTCAAAACTAAGCATCCTTTTTCATCTCCCTTCCCTTTCCACCATTTAACAGCTTCTCTACAATCGCTTTGATCTGTTTGTCTCCGGTGAACTTTTTTTCTCTTTCGATTAAAGATCCCATAAACAAATAATTCATCCGTCTGTCTACCTCCTATTTTTTCGGATTTTCCTTACGTTGTATATGTGGACCCTACTCTTTGCCAGTTCGTAATAAAATGAAACGAAAAATGTAACACAATAAACATTGTGTTACATTTTTTGCATCTCCCTGAAAATATAGGGTCTTCTATTTTCTTGCTCTGTGACTGGAATTATAGTTAATCTCCTGTTCAGATACTTTTGAAGCTTCCTGCTCCGGTTTCATCTCCTTCAATTTCTCTTCTATTGCCAGCGATATCTTATCCGCAGTTTCCTTAATCAACTCCAAATGCTCCTTAAGTTCCGATACTTCTTTATCCTTGCTCCACCCGGATATATACCCGAAAGAATACTCCGAAGTGTCCAATCCGATCATCTGCGCTACCCAGTAGGCAACAGATTCTGCCTGTACTTCTCTACTGGATCGATCAAACTTATCTTCTTTGCTACCGTGCCCCAATGTCGCATGGGCAATCTCATGAATCATAGTCTTTATTGTCTGCAACTGCGGTAAGGATTCTTTTATCACAATCTTTTGTTCTACAAAGCTAAAATATCCCTTTGCTTCCCCTTGTATATCTTCATAATATACAGGTACTGGACTGATTTCTTCCAATATCATCTTGATATCTTCAAAAGATTCCACCTGTTCGCTTAATTCTGTTGCCAATGAGGGCAATGGATCTCCTTGGGTCTGTGATACATCAAAGACATATACCGGAATAAAAGTCTGATACTCTTTGGTAACAATCTCCGTTTTCTGTTTCCCGTTTTCATCCAATACCGCCTTGTGATTTTCGTCATACAGCTCTTCTTCGACTTCCACCTTCCCTTTTGAGGGTGCCAGGATCATAATTCCCTTTTCCCCCTTATTAACCACACGGTTAAATTCCTTCTGCCATTTCCTGTAACCGCAGACAAGCGAAGCCTCTGGATACTGGCTGGCAATCAGAATACAATTATTTATACTGTATCGGGGAAACTTGGACATGGCAGCGATGTATTCCTTGTACTTTTCCGAAGAGAATATTTCACGCACCCCATTTTCCAGCTTCTGCTGAACAGCACTCATTTTTTCTTCTCTTGTCTTTCTTTCTGCCATCCGATCACTTCCTTACTGCTTTCATCCGTACAAGCTGCTTAATTAACTCCACCATGTTCTTGTCAAAATAATCTCTGATTGTAAGCACTGTAGTCAGAATTGTCAGGTATTCATCATCCGCATTATCACTATCATTATTGACAAATTGCTCAATGTACTTTTCATATAGGGAATCAATAAGATCAATTCCGTTAATTCTGGCACAACGGATATATGTCTTTTCCGCTTCTGTGAACTCTATTCCTGCCTCTTTTACCTCCTGAATGCACTTTTCATATTCAAACATAGTCTCTCTCCTTCCTTACTTCCTGTTTACTGATTAAGTGGGCTATGTTTTTGTATAATCCGCAGTTTTGAGCAATAAAATAAGCATCGCACTGGATGCTTATTTCCTTTCTTATGACTCATCTGCCTTTACTACAAATTTTTCTGCAATCTTTTCCGCTTCTCTCATATCCTCTAGTATGCTTACAAAAAAATTCACAGATTCTTTTTCTGATTTATCCCCTTTTGCTTTCGCTATAGGCAACTTGTTTTTTATATGATACTCTATATCTCCACCAGTTATTCCGTTGAGGGTGTAATTACTATCAATAAGGTTAACCATATTATATTCATTAGTATTAATCCATCTTCTGCTACATTCCAAGACAAATATTCTAGTCGTATCATACGCTTTAAACATATCTATTCCTGTTCCAGAAAAATAATCATGTCTTGACCAGTGACGCATTATTCGCTTTCTAATGTCACATGATTGTCCAATATAGCAGACATGATATTCATCCAATACAAGAACATAAATGCCTTCTTTTTGTTTATACAATCCCAAATCCTTAACTTCTACCAATTTCTTGTATTTATTCTTAAGCTTATTTAATTGAGCCTCGAAGATTTCTGCATCATTTGTATGTAGCTGGCTCAATTTTTTTGAATAATTCAGGTACCGAACAAGCAAATGCGTAAAGTTACCAGTCTGACCTTTTGCATAATTTTCTATCATTCGATTAAGATATCTATTTAATGTCTCTTCGATACTGAATTTAAAACCACCAGGACAACTTATCTGTACTCCAAAATATTCTGTTTTAACTCTTTCCCTTATTGTTTCCTGATTCATCACTGCGATACGATAATAATACCGTGGAAAAGTTTTTCCTTCAATCCACTTAATTCTGTCAAATATCTCATTAAACGTACCTGTCATTGTACAAATAGGCTCATCTTTTCTGTCATACTCTATAACACTGATTGCCGTATTTGGAGTGTTTTCATTAATATACTCCGCAAATTCTCTAATAAACATCATTGTTTCAAGTAAACCATTTTGGGATTCAATTTCTTTCTTTTTTCTCTCTTCTGCCATTCTATTGCCCCCCTAATTAAAACATCAACTTTCTTCCCTACATCTGTCATAGAATTTACAAGTTGGACAAAAACACCGGTATCCCTTCTTTTGATGAATCTGATTTTTTAACCAATATGTGATTCTACCTATCATAATATCATACCTCCTACACATTTTGACATACTATCTGCTTTCTAAACATAATTTTGTCATAGATAGTGTACTATAATCCGCTCTTTATCTATGACGTCTGGGTCTTACTAACATTTCCGTATTCTCTGCCACTGCACTTTTCTTAAGATCCAGTTTCCGATAATCTGTTTCAAAGGATACCTCTTCCTTTGGGAGGAGTTTCTTATTTGCGAAGCTGAAATATTCACTATTATCACCACCGACAATAATATGATCCAACAACGGAATCCCCACCATCTGACATACCTTCGATATCTGATCGGTAAACATGGTATCATGTTTGCTGGGGTTCAATGTACCGCTTGGATGATTATGCATGATAATCATACCTGCTGCATTTGACAAAATTGCCGTTTTCAGAACCTCTCTTGGCTGTGCAATCGTCTGATCTACTACACCTATACTACAAATACTGCAGTTAATCGGAATTCCATTTGTTTTCACATTTATAATGCACAGTACTTCCCTATCCATTTCACAGAGATATTCTCCCAACAATTTTACAGCATCCCCGGGGTTATGGATTTCGTTTTCACTCATGATCGGCGCATCTTTTACCAGCCGGATGGATGCCATTTCCAGCTGTCCCTTATATACCGGCTTAAAATTATTCATCGTCACCCTCCAGACTGATCTCAATAATAAAATCGTTCTCCTGAGAATTGATAAGTTGTACCAATTCTTCCATTGTGTATTCTTTTTCTGTATTCGTCATCTTTCTCCTTTACCGGTGCTGTCTGTGTCGTGCTGGTGCCTTCTCAATGTCATCAGAAATACATGGCATTTGCCCCTCTACACGGAGATTAGGAATCAGGTTCTGCAGTTCTTTCATGTATCTGACGGCTTCCGCATTTTTTCGTGTCTCAGGATAATATTTAAGCATTTCAAGATGCATGACACCACCATAAATCACCTCAAAATCCTCAATTTCCTCTCCGTGATCATCCTCTGTACAGATGTTAATGGCTTTGATTCCATTCAGATTGCAAGCCGGAATGCTCTCCCAAAGTCTTACTGCCTCTTCTACGCTTTCTATTCCTATGAAACTTTTTCCCAAATTGTGGAATTCTCCACACTCATATACGGATAATGTTGTCTTCATTCTTTTCCTCCCATAAATTTTCCATGCAACAAATTTTTTATATCCTCCAACTTTGTCATAATGCAAATTCGTTCTGTATCTGTCAGGCTTTCCTTCATTGCTATTACTTTAAGATCTTTTTCGATAGCATCCAGCTTATGTATCAGTTCCCTGTATCGGATGGTTGGTGGACGAATATCTTTTTTACTGGACATCAGATATCTGACATACTGTGACTTTGTCATTCCCACTTTTTCTCTGGCTGCATCCAAGGCACAAACTTCTTCATCAGTCATGGACAAAAACACTCTGCTCATATACTGTCCCCTCTTAAAACGGATATGGTTCATCATCCATCGGAGGCATGGAAAAGCCGTCCTCCGGCAGATCAACACTGTCACCTGCAGGTGCTCTCTCTACAAAATCCGGCTTACTCACTGGTTCTTCCTGTTCCTGATCCTTATTCCTTGCGCTATAAGTATACTGACTTGCCGGGAGTCCTACACTTTTTCTCAATTCATTAATTTCGTCAATCGGAACCAGCTGAAATTTTGTCTTTTTCCCATCATATTCTGCAGTAATGTACCATTTCCCTTCAATCAATTCCCTCGCAAGTTCCAGCTTCATCTTAAATTCACTTGCCTGTGCAAACTGGCTTAGGAAACCCACAGTATTTTCATAAGTGGTACACACATCCTGGTCTTCCAAAATATAGATCAAAAGATCGGCATTGAGACAATGTTCCCCGGCATAATTCAGCAGCCGTTCGACATTTGTATTATGGTACTCTGAGTTCATGGCATACATCATGAGTTTTTCCTGATTCGTAAGCTTGTCGGACTTTATAATTTTATTGAGTGAAATGAACCGGTTCCGTAAAATTTCCTTTCGTTTCTCCTGTCTCTTATCGCTAACTGGGCTGACCGATCCATAGGACTGTTCAAATTCTGCTACTTCTTTATTGTCCCGGATCCGCTTTGAAAAAAATCTCCTTGTACCAACAGTCTTCATTGTTCTAAGTGCATAGTTTCTCTCTGTCAGTTCCCTGCCCGGATCAAATCCCTTCTTTCCCGGGTCATCTGATTCCAGTTCTTCATAAAAAGAATCCAGTTCCCCACCATACTTTGCCACACACGCGTCCACATCAAGGTAATATTCCGGGTCAACCAAAAACAAACCATCGGACATTTTTTCTTCCGGCCCCACCTCAATTGTACTTGCCACTAAGACCTTCCGCTCCAGTTCTCGTCTTACCTTTTCCTGTATTTCCTCGTCTTTCTTATGGGGCGGAATAAATTTGTCTCGTAACCCCAGTCCCTCGATCAGTTCCATCAAAATCCCGGCAAAGCTCTCCTTTTCAAATTTTACCCAGTCCTGATTCACCGTAAGAAATGGGGGATCCGAACTTAAGTACTCTATTCGTCTCTGCAGATTTCCACCAGACAGTCCCTTTTCAAGGCGTAAGGCATCTCTGATACCGGAGATCGTCTCTTCCCCATTTGCCACTAATTCATAGATTTCATAAAAATCCACGAATTTCTTGAACTTTGACATATCCATTGGCAATGCCCTCCTTTCGTCATTCAACAATATGTGGGGCATTTATGCAGCCAATCCGTATTAGTCCGCACGCGGAATTGTAATTTTCTTTATAAACATTTTTTCTGTAAATTTTCGTGCGACTGCACAAAGAAATTCCGCTCCCGGAATCGCCGAAAGTACTGAAAATACTGCACGGTTCCAAAAGCGGAATCAGAAACGACATATAGAAGGAAATACTTAAAAATAATAACAGGATACGCCTAAAGTTGCAGGCAATTTAGGCAAACCATCTGCCTACGGCATCTGAAATAGGGCGATCCCTATAACCCCATTGCTCTCGCCAAAAACATATCGTCAATTTGACGTCTTTGGTTTTATCCATCTGACGTCAGTCTGACACTTTCTTTCTCATTACATATCTACGTCATCACAACATTTCGCATCAAATATTGTTTCTTCTATCACTTGTACACATTCATCAATGTTCTTTTTAATATCATTCCCCCAAAATCTGAGAACTGTCCAGCCTTCATACAGCAATTCTTTATTCACATCGTCATCATGTTCACGGTTTATGGCAATTTTGCTGATCCAGAATTCTGAATTATTACTTCCCTTCAACTTCTGTTTTAGAATATCCCAATCTTTTCCGTGAAAAAACTCTCCATCACAAAAAATAGCAATTTTCAAGGAAATTAGCAGAAAATCGTAAACAGAGATCAGAAAACGACCCTGAATATGCAAAATATTTGGAAGAGAGAAATACAAAATATAACAGACGGCATACCGCAAGGAGAAAGGAGCAGATGGAAACCTTGAGAGCCAGGGCAGAAGCCGGAGATCAGGAAGCACAGAGTCAGCTTGCAGAGCGTAAACGGTATCAGGTTAGAGCCACAATGAAAAGTTACAGAAAAATGCGTGAAGATGCATTGAGAGGAGACCCTATTGCAAAAGACAGATATGAAAAAACACTGGCTATGAGACGTGAAGCGTATCAGACAAAGAAAAGTGAACAGACAGCTTAAATAAAATAGAATTTTATTAGGGTACAATGTTGCTATGTTGAAGAGAATAAGCGGGAGCTGAGAATAATTAGTGTATTTGTGATATTATTTCTGAGTTGATTGTGATATAATTGGAAAGTAAATTTTAGATTAAGGATTGATAAGAGTGGATTGGAATAATTTTAGATTTATTGATTTGTTTGCCGGAATTGGTGGCATTCGACTTGGATTTGAATCGGTAGGTGGAAGATGTGTTTTTTCTTCTGAATTTGACGAAGATGCGTGTAAAACATACGAGGCAAATTTTGGCGAACATCCATCTGGAGATATAACTAAAATCGAGGCAAAAGATATTCCTGATTTTGATATTTTGCTAGGCGGCTTTCCTTGTCAAGCATTTTCAATCATTGGGAAAAAAGAGGGATTTGCAAATGAAACATGCGGAACGTTGTTCTTTGAAATTGAAAGAATACTTAAAGAAAAGAAGCCTAAGGCATTTATGCTAGAAAATGTACGAAATTTGACTGCACATGATGGTGGAAATACCTTTAAGGTAATTAAAGAACATTTAGAAGCATTAGGATATACTGTCTATGCAAAAGTGTTGAATGCATTAGACTATGGGGTTCCTCAAAAAAGGGAAAGAATATTCATTGTTGGCTTCTTAGAACCTATAATGTTTCATTTTCCTGAACCAGTGCCAAAGGAAGAGAGAAAATCATTAACGGATATTCTAGAAAAGAACGTTGATAAAAAATATTATGTAAAAGACAGAATACGAGAATCACGGTTAGAAAGACTTAAAGATAAAAATTATCCTAAGCCGTATATTTCACATGAAAATATGGCAGGATCAATCACACCTCATCCATATTCATCAGCATTAAGAGCAGGAGCGTCAGCTAATTATATATTGATTAACGATGAACGTAGACCAACTGAACGTGAAATGTTGAGAATACAAGGTTTTCCCGATAACTATAAAGTTGTTGTGACTTATGGAAAAATGAAAAAGCAGTGTGGTAATTCCGTAGCAGTACCGGTAATTAAAGCAATAGCAAGGGAAATGATAAACGCTTTAAAATTAGATGAAGAATTAGGAGGAGTAAAGACTAATGCCGACTAAAGAAGATGCCAAAAATGCATTAGACAAGTTAATTCAAAAATCTAGAGTTCATTTGTATAAACCGATTCAGATTGCAGAAATTTTATATCATGATAGAGTATACCATGATATTGATTTGACAGCACTTGAAGACTACCGTACTAAGAGTAAAAAATGGCGAGATGATATTTCTATAGAATTATTAGGGCGTGTATGTACCAGTAGTTCTAAGTTCCAAGATAATCTGTTTGATGATAATGCTATACCACCAACAATCATTGAAGTATTAGGACGAGAAAATAGAGCGAAAAATGGAGCTGTAGAAGCTTATATATACCGATTATTTTCAAATAAGCATAGTCAGCTTGAAGAAGCACTTAATTACTGTTTAAATGCCACAAAAGAAGATTTTATGGTAAAACATTTTATTGATTCTTTTTGGAATGAACCGGGGCTAAAAAGAAGCTTAGATAAAATTTATGAAATTATTGTATATGCTCTTTTTTCGACATTAGTTGATACACTTGGATTAAAAGTTGAAGTATCTATTGATGATAGTAAGGCTAAACTATTGTGTGAGTTTGAAGATTTCGCAAAGAAAGTAATGAGTTTGGATGTGGATAATTTAAGTCATATACAAGATGCAAAGGTATATAGAGTTGGTGTGACAAATGCAGCTGACCGTGGACTTGACATGTATTCTAATTGGGGACCAGCTATTCAAATAAAGCACCTAAGCCTAGATGTGGAATTAGCAAAGAATATTGTAGATAGTGTATCAAGTGACAAGGTTATCATTGTTTGTAAAGATGCAGAAAAAGATGTTATAGTTTCTTTGTTAACTCAAATTGGGTGGCGAAATCATATTCAAAGTATTGTTACAGAAAATGATTTGATTAACTGGTATGAAAAGGCTCTTAGGGGTCAATATTCAGAATTGATGGGAAAAATTTTAATATCGACTCTATGTGAAGAGATAGCATTGGAATTTCCATCAGTAGATACGATTCCCAAGTCCTTGCAAGACAGGCATTATGAAAATATTACCGATACATTCTGGAAATAGTAGTGTGCAGAGGTGCAACCATTGCCCAGTTAGTGGCGTTTCGCCACTAACTACTGGGTATTGCTTGTATCAGAGCTTCACAAGATTAAGCAACTTCGATACAAATCCCTTCGGGAAAAACTAAATATTGTTATAATTATTCTCTGACATATAATGCTGCTTGTCCTAGTTCAGAATTCCCGAAATCATACATTATTTCTACTCTACGTCTTAAGCAGCAAACTTTCATAATCTCGTTCATACCATCCGGTCTCCTTCCATGTCTTTCAGTTTACATAAGGAATTATGCCGGTATTTGTGTCCCTTTTTCTTCTCTTAATCAGCCAAAATTTCAGGTATTAATACGATGGCACACGGTATTGCCATTAGCACGATTAATGCGATGGAAAACATCGGATTTACAAAACCTGCTACCCCTAATTCCAGCGCAAGGATAATTCGATTCTTGACATACAAAAACAGGACATTGATCGCTATCTCACATATTGTAAGAATAATCCGCTTTTTCTTACTGCTTAGTCCCATGCACATATAGAAGATTAATGCTGAAAATCCTACTGCTATGCAATAGGTTAATGCATATCTGTCCGTCAGATATCTTTCAAGCTGATTATCTATGAGCGGTATAATTTTTGATGCCCGGAAAAATATAATGATGGTATATGCCACCGACAAAGCTGCCATAAAACCAAACCTTATTAGTTTATTCTCTCCGACCTGTTTTAACCAAAAATATACAACTGCTCCACCCAGAATATACATAACTAATAAAAGGAAAAATCGGTTCATACTGGAAACGTATAGTTGTACATCTTCAAATGCTCCCCCATATTCATAGCCTATCCTTTTCGTGATAAAACCCACATTGTAGAAATTAAAACACATAGCTACCACACTGGCTATGAGGACTGCGTACATTCCTCTCATTACTTCATAAAAAAGGCGTCCATTATAACTCGGTCTGCTTTTTACGGGAGTTTCTTTTCTCTCATATCCGCAGTGTGGGCATTTATTCATGGTACTAGATATTTCTTTTCCGCAATTTTCACACTTTATCAATGCCATTATCTTCTCTCCTTCATTTCAATAAGGGCTGCAAGAATATCTTCATTTTGTTCTCTGATGACAAGATCCGGCAATGCTACAACATATAAGCATCCCATAATTCCAAAAAAGAAGACAATCGGAAAAGCATGAGCTTCTGCCTGTCCCTTCTTAATAGCCACGCCATTCATAATAGAGGCAAATAGGATTCTTAACATAATAGCCACAAGAATAATTATTACATAAATCAATACTCCCATTGCATTCATAATATTTTCTCCCTCTTTCTAAGAAATTCCCTGTTGGTTTTTAAATACTGCGTTAGTCGATACAAAATAAATTTTTATGCTGAGCTTCCACGATCTTCACATCTGTTTCCTGATTGGTTTTTATCTCGGATTCCTCAATGTTCTTCCCATTTACCCGGATTGCGGATACATACAGCGAAAGAAGCGGAAACTGCATGGATTTTATGAGGTCATATATTTTTTCATCCTTTGTCACAAAGGAGACCTTGGAAGTACTCGTAAAGTTCTGCTCATTCATAAGAACTGCCATGATGTCTTCCCTGGTAATATTTTTCTTGGTTACCGGGATAAAATACCATTTTTTTACCGGTGCATTCTCTATTTCGATCTGTACCGGTTCCCTATCCTGATATCCTCCATAGGTAAATGACCATTCATAGGCACTGTTCATAATATTCGCAAGTACCGGCATAAGCAGATACTGCCCTGCATCGTCTACCTTACCCTTCATGGTTTCTTTCCGCTCATGCTTTTCCGGATCATACCCTGCTGCGACAAGAAGTTCTTCAAAGGATACATCCTCTGTTGCATCTGCAATTTTTTCTATCGTCCCGATGGTAGGCGGTTTGTCCATCATTGCGTTTATATACTTATTGATATAGGAACGGCTAAGTCCGGCATCCTCACAGAACTGTTTCTGATTTCTTGTTCCCAGTGCCAGTTTTAAAAGCCTTCCATACTCTTCTTTCTGAAACGGATTCTCTGCATACTCTTTTCTAAGCATAAATCATCCTCATTTACTTTGACTTTTTCGTTTTTCATACCCGGTCAGAATGCTTTCTCCGGTTTCCGTAATTCTTTCAAGTGCTTTTTCATTCACCATTTTTGAGTCTCCCAAAGAGAACTTTTTAGACCTTTTTCTCATTTTAACACACCGCTATTTCGATTGCACTCTTTTTGTGTTCTATGTGGAACCTTTCTTATTTCATGTGTGCTCTGATTGCTCTATATTTCAATTTTTCTCTTGACATTGTGTGTTGTATGTGTTTTATTATTTTATAGAACACACTTATTGTGTTTTATGGAGTGTTTCATATGTTTGTAGAACACACTTTATACATTTACTTTTAAATATCTTACGGATTACGTGTTTTGTGTCCCACATATCCGGTAGAAAGGAGGCTTCTTATGGCAAAGTACATATCGGGATCTGCGAAAAAGGGAACTACTACCTATTACTTTGTAAAAGATGCTGTTACCGGAAAGCTGGATACAGACTGCACCAGATACTTAAAACATAAGGTCAGACAGAACCGGGCAAACAACACCATAAAGCGTATTGCCTACATCCTGCCCTTCTACATGAATTACTTATCTGACAAAGGACTTACCCTTCGGGCGGTTTCAGATCTTAAGTTTTCCGAGCAGTCCGAACACTTCTCTGATTTCCTCATGGAAGTGAAAAAAGGTGCCCATACCGGGAGCATGAAGGAAGTAAAAAACAATACCGCAAACTCCTACTTACAGGCAGTGTTCGGACTATATGATTTTTTACACCGTGACGGCAGTCTCCCCTACCTAAAAGTACTGGATGACAGAAATTTTTCTTATGTTACGGACGTAGGCACCACCAGCTATTCCACCTACAAAACCTTTGACGGGTACTTAAGACCCAACAAACACACCGCTCGTACCGTCACCAAGGAAGAATTGGCTACAATCTTAAGCGCCTGCTCCTGCAATCGTGACAGGCTCTTACTTCTTCTCTTGGAAGAGACCGGGCTTCGTATCGGGGAAGCACTTGGAATCAAATACACCGAAGACATTGATTTTGCAGGCAGGCGCATCTTTGTCAGATACCGCACGACCAATCCAAACGATGCCTACGCAAAGAATGCCGAAGAGCGCTGCATGAGAATCAGTGATTCCACCTTTGCTCTTTTAAATGTATACCTTGCGGAAAATGCGATCCTCTTTGAAAAGACGGACTACCTTTTCATCGTATTACACGGAAAAACGAGGGGGAATCCCTTAAGTGCCAATTCCTTTTACACGTGTCTTGAGACCATCGGGAAGAAGGCAGGGCTTACCGTGACAAACCATATGTTACGACATTATTTTGCAAATTCCAGAAGAGAGGCCGGTTGGGAGATCTTAGACATTTCGCTCTCCATCGGTCACAAAAGTATCAAGACCACCATTGACTATTTAGATGAAGAAAGCAGGTTAGTGGAGAAAGCGCAGGAACAATACCTTGCAAAAAACGAAGGAACGATTCCAATTTCCGACTTTCTATAGGCTTATGGTATTTTATTCTTTTTATCCACCTTGTAAAGCCTTTTACTTAAAATCATCCACTTACTTGACAAGGTATCAAAAAAGAATCGGTGGGTTACCAAGCCCACAGAAAGGAAAGTTCTCTTAATTCTTAAGAGTCTGACAGGATGGACAAGCAATTAAAAATCGTAAAAACTTCATACACCTTGGAAGAAGAGATCTCCTATGCCACTTCTTTGTTTCCGTCAAAGTCTGTGCATCTTGTGACGGCTCTTACGTCACTTTCGATCTCTTCTTTAACGGAAGTGACGGTTCCCATTTTAATTTCCTACAATCGTTTTGTTTTTAGGGAATTTTTCGGGAACGCAAACAAGTACAGTTCCTACAAAGGAGATTTAGAATGTGCCATGTTTTCCTACTTTTCTGCCACCGGACACGCTCTTTTTAAGATGCCCTTCCCGGTAGTGCTAGAGGATTCTGTCTACAAAAAGCTGATGGTTTACTTGATTGCTTCCGGGATTACCTCATTCGATCAGATAAATGCCCTCTTACGGTACTCCTACGGCGAATATGTACAGCTTACGGTGCCAAAGAAAGCCACCTCCCACACCAAAGGGATGGATCTTGTGAAGCTTTCCCTTATAAAAAGCCTTAGTTTTACAAGAACACCGCACTACGACAATACACTGTTTTACCTGGCTTACTACCCGGACTATGAGATTGCTCACCGGTTTTTCTTCACGGCAAGGAAGGAATTTCTTTTCTTTGATTTTACAAGGTCTGTCCCGGAAAACATGAAACGGCAGATTTTCTCCTGCCTTATGAAAACGCTACAGGAAAAAAAGGAATGTTCCAATCACCTGCTCTTACAGCATTACATTACACCGCTTTATTACTTTTACGATTTTTGCTGTGAAATGCACATAGAGGATATCCAAAAGATCACAAGGAAAGAAGCTGACCGCTTCCCGGAGTACTTATCTACCCACATGGATGCGATCTCAAAATCTGTCACGCAGGTATTATACCGGGTACGAAAACAGCTTTTCCTCTCTGCGAAGGTTACGGACTTTACCTCTTACGTGTGGTTTTTAGAACGTTTTTCTTTGGAAGAAACAAGAGTAAATCCCACCAGGACCATTGATGCCTTTTACTTTGACGATGTGGAAAATCTTTTTCACAGAGAGATCTTCCAAAATTACATGAAGTATTTGCTGGTTTTATCCCCGAAGTATTCCTTAAGAAAGATCCTCATGAAGTACTACATGGTCAAGGACTTCCTACGATTTTTAGACGAAAGAAATGTCCTGCTTTCTGCACTTACTGAAAGTACCATCAAGGAATTTATCTCCTATCGGTCGGATTTAGAACTGCAGCCGGAAACTTTCAACACTACGTTAATTGACTTAAGTTCTTTCCTCCACTGCATTGCCCTACGGGAAAATTTACAGATACCGGATTTTTCTTTTGACTACTACTTAAAAAAGACCTTCTCGCTTCACCATGACAGGTCGGTGCCGGAAGATGAGGTGGATGCAATCCTTACGATCCTCTACAAATTTCCGGAATCTCTGGGGCTGATGTTTTTAACCCTATATTCCACAGGACTTAGGATCAACGAGGTCTGCTCCTTAAAAAGGGATGCTCTCTTTACAGACAACGGCACCTGCTTTTTAAAGACCTACCAGTACAAGATGCGGACGGAAAAAGTAATCCCCATACCGGAAGATCTCTACTTTTTACTTACCCGGTACCTAAAAAGTACAGATTCCTCTTCGGTTTACATCTTTCCCTCCATAAAGAATACGGACAAACCGTTCCAGGCAGCCACCTTTTCCAAGCAGATGAAGACCTGGCTTAAAAAATACCGTCTGACTGACCACATAGATTTCAGGTCTCACGACTACCGTCACACCATTACGACCGATCTTTATGATTCCGGTGCCGGGCTTCCCACCACCAGAGAATTTGTCGGTCACAAAGACGAGAACATGACAAAGAAGTACATTGACCACCGTCCGTCAAAGATCGACAGACTACAACAACAATATTTTTCGGAGAACGACTTATGAAACTATACTTTACTGACCTTATGTGTTTTCAAAAGAACCCTGCAAATATCCCCTGTAAGCAGGCTTTCAACTTAGACAGGCTCCCTACGCTTTCCTTAAAAAACGACTTTGCTGCCTACATTTTTGACAGAGGATGCACCCTGTCCTATTCCTCTCTTCGCACGGAATGCGTACAGTTTCATACACTTTCGGATTTTTTAAGCGAGGAATACCCGTATCTTACATCTCTTACGGATGTGCCACTGGATACACTGCAGGGAAGCTTAAAACGCTGGCTTTTAACAAAGGGGCTGGCTCTTAGCTACAAAACCTCTCACCCGGATCGCAAAAAGGAGACCTACGGTGACAATCCCATACTCCACTTCCTTACAAATGCCTACCAGTATTTCGAGGGAAATGATGGGACTTCCTTTTCCAAAGATCATGACATCTGGCAGCTTAATAGCCTCCCTTTCCCGGTGAATGTTTCTCCGGTAAACGGTCCGAAAAGCTTAAACTTTTCAAAAATTGCACAGCCCACCTTAAAAGAGCAGAGCAAGGAAGCCGTCTATTACAGGCTGAAACGTGCATCCGCTGCCACGGTATCTGCAGAACTTTATGCCATACGAAAGCTTTGTGAATTTTTACATACTTCCCACGAAGACTTCACGGATTTTACCCAGTTTAACAGAGCTCTTTTGGAAGAGTACTTAAGTTACCTCTACCTGGAAGCCGGACGGAAAAAGAATTATACCTCAGAACTTTCCCACTTAAAAACCGCCCTTGAAACCTTGGGAAAGCTCTATGAATGCGAACATCTAAAGGCACTGTTTCTTCCCACGGATTTTTCCAAGAAGAAACTCCCGGTGTTTACCTTTTATTCCGATGCAGAGCTTTCAAGGTTACATGAAGCCTACAGATTCCTGGATAAACAGACCGCACGGATCCTGCTACTCCACGAACTGCTTGGGCTTCGGATTTCCGATACTCTCACTCTGAAAGTTACAGATATCGTTATGGAGCCAAAGCCCCACCTTAAAATCCTGCAGCAAAAGACCGGTAACTACTTAAAAAAATCAATCAATAACGATATCCTGCTTCTTTTAAATGCCAGTATCAAGGAGACTTATGAGACCTATGGAGAACAGGAATACATCTTTGTCTGTGACAAGGATCCGAAGTCCCCTCTTCCCTATAAAACGGTCTATTACAGGCTGCAGGTTTTAATCAATACCTATGATTTAAAAGATGACCATGGAAACCCACTGACTGCAGGGACTCACATTTTCCGAAGAACCTACGGCAAAAAGCTCTGTGATCTGAACCTGGATGATGTAACGATTGCTTCCGTGATCGGTCATCACGGCACCGGATCCGTTGCAAACTACCGCCGTATGAGTTCCAAAGTGCTGGCTGCAAATACGAAAACTGTCATTGATAAACGTAACGACAAAATTCACAAATACCGGAAAGGATGGATGAAATGACAAACTACACAAATATGTTGCGCATGAACGAAAAAGTCTGCGAGGAAAAGCGGATCCTTGCAACCGACACCATCAGACGCATGGTACGGGACAACGAACAGATCACGATCTGCGAACTGACCAAACAGACCGGGCTCTCACGTTCCTTTTTCTACAAAAATGCCGTGGTCAACATGGAATTGAATGCTGCCCTCAAAGCGCAACAGGGCAAGATTCTTTCCTGTAAGCGGGACAAGAAATTAAACGAAGCCTTAAAAGAAACGGTAAAACTCCAAAAGGTCGAGATTGAAAAACTCCGCATGGAGAAATCAAGGCTTACCTTTGAAATCAAGAGACTCAAAAACGAACAGCAAAATGACTTAGACTATTCACTTATTGAAAAACTTTAATCGCAGGAGGAATGAACATTATGGCAAGTTATATTATTGGAGTAGACGTAGGATACGGTAACACCAAAACAGCGCACAGCTGCTTTTCTTCGGGAATTAAGCTGCTTTCTTCAAAGCCCCCGATAAGCACCAGAGTAATTGAGACCACTTCCGGTTTCTATACCATCGGAAACGGTAAGCTCTCCATCCAGAGTTCCAAAACAGAAGATGAAAATATGCGTGCACTTACCATGGCTGGCATTGCGGAAGAATTAAAGCGCACTCATACCACCGTTGCGGATGTTTACCTTGGATGTGGTGTACCCTTAACCAGAATGGGGGCAGAAAAGCAAGCTTTCCTTGACTATTACAACAAAAACAGACGAATGGTCTACAAATACGAAGATGTTACCTATTCCGTAAATCTTCTCTCTGTCGATGTATTTCCACAGGGGTATGCCGGAGTAGTAGCAAAGCTCCCAGAACTTAAGAAATCCGTGGTCATCGTTGATATCGGCTCCTGGACAATAGAGATCCTTCCCATTGAAAACTATGTGCCGGATTTGACCAGATGCAAGTCCCTTACCATGGGTACCATCACCTGCATGAATGACATTAACGAAGCCTTAAGACAAAATCTTGGAAAAGAAGCAGACGAATCCACCATCAAAGAAATCATGATGTACGGTTCCAGTGATATCCCTGCAGAATACTTATCCATCATCAAATCCGGACTACGTGACTATGTAACATCCATCATGGATACCTTACGGGCATTAAATTTCAATCCCGATCTGACCCAGTTTGTATTTATCGCCGGTGGTGCATCCATCATGAAGCACTTCTTACCGGAATCGTTTAAAAGAAACTGCGTCATCATTGATGACGTACATATCAATGCAAAAGGATATGAAGACTTAATCCGTAAGAAAATGGGAGGCAGGGCATGAATGTAAAGCGTAAAACTGTCCGCTTTCAGGATAATGCTTCCGATCTGGCTGTCTATGAGGCAATCTCTGACTATAAGTCTTATGGCTTCCGGTCAGAGAGCCACATGGTCGTTGAGGCAGTAAAGCAGTTTATTCACAAAGATGGCTCTGCCATAGATTCCGAGGAGCTGGCAGATCTGATCGTCCAAAAGCTCTCCGGGAAAATCACTCTTTCCGAAGTTTCTACAGGCACGGCAGATGCTCCCACTTCCGAGGAAGCCTTTGATGCAGCCCTAAATTTCCTGGAAGGATTATAATTATACCAGCAACGCAAAGTTTCCCCTTACCTGTCATTGTATTTCAAAAATTTGTGTGCTATAGTAACAAATATCAGCACTACCACTCATTTGGAATATAGCTCATACAAATGCATAGCAATTTTACGACTGGGGGATTTATGACGAACAACAAAATGCCTAAAGAACAGGAAATATTCAACGAAGATACCATCTCTGCCCTAAATGAAGTGGACGAAATGCGTAAGCATCCGGAACAGTATCCGTCCTATACATCTGTTGACACGATGTTTGATACTTTATTAAAAGAAGATACTTCTAAATAAACAGAAAGCCCTGGCATTATGCCAAGGGCTTTTGTCATCTACTCTCGTTTCAATCTTTCTGCGTACCTCATCAATGAAATATCCGATGGCTAAAAGCAACTCGATACGCTAAATTCTCTATATTACTTTTTATCTTTAACTACCTATTTCAAATTATTTGTAAGAATTTGTCGATATTTGACATATATTGAGTAGAGGGACAAAATTCCTACTATATAACTAAGGTTACGAAAACAATGAATAACGAAAAAAAACTGAATGAATTAAATGACAAACTTGATTATATGCTGGATCACCTGAAGGATTATACCGATATCGATATTAGATCTATCGTAAATCAGATGAATGAATTGTATCCTGCTGATCCCATGCCACCTGTTCCCATAGAAGATTCTTTAAAAGATTTCTGGGAATTTGTTGCCAAACGTGAAGAGGAAGAACGTATTCTCTCCCAGTGTCTTACCAAAAACGTTTCTAATCTGGATGACATATGTTTGTTTAGGCTTTATAATTGTCTTAAACTATTTCGTAGGGGGAGGTTTTCATCATGAAACAAAGTGGTTTTGGCATTGCATCCTTAATACTGGGTATTGTGGGCCTTGTGTTTTCCTGCTTTATTGTAGGTATCATTCCTGCATTTCTTGGTCTTATTTTTGCAATCATTGCTCTTTGCCAAAAGAATACGAAAAACGGAATGGCGATTGCAGGTCTTATATGTTCCATTATAGGCATTGTCTTTTCTGCTATTATAATTCTTCTTGGCATCGCCGGATCTGGAAGCACCAGTCAGATTGTACTTACAAATAAAAAACAGGAAGAAGTAAGAAGCTCTTCCTCTCAGACTGAATCTACCATGATTTCCCCGGGCTATTCCTTTGATGCAAACGGAGTTACTGTTACAATCAATGATTTTAATCTCGACTTTACGGATTACGATGACAGTTATGGCTTATATGCTCCTTCTACTGGGAAAAAATATATTTGCATTGAAGTTACTTTTACGAACAATGCAAAAACTGACCGCTATGTTAGCAGTATCGACTTCCAGTGCTATGCCGATGATTCCATCTGCGATGAAGAATATGGTCTTGATTCTGATTCCTTTATCGGTACAAGTCTCTCTTCTGGCAGAAAAACCAGTGGACGAATCTACTATGAAGTACCGGAAAATGCTCAGAGTATTGAATTAGAATATGAGACAGATTTCTGGACTGACCATAAAGAAATCATGAAACTGCAGTAAATGAAATATTACGGAGGAAAACAAAATGGCAAAGGATCAACGATTTGAAAAAATATATTCACAGGGATCCATGAACGTTACGGAAATCTGGGTGGATAAAGAGACCGGTGTAAACTATTTATATCATGCAAGTGGCTATTCCGGCGGTCTGACACCATTATTAGACAGAGAAGGAAAACCTGTTGTTTCGCCAATTATGAACAGTTAGTTTGTTCGCTAAATCGAGATTTGTCTGTGAAAAGCCCGTGAATAAGCGGATGTTAATATGTATTGC
>ERZ773104.483-NODE-483-length-62858-cov-4.062752_pt1 | contig 62858 bp, 58 predicted proteins | sample MGYA00511920_ERZ773104 | MGnify/ENA primary metagenome ERZ773104 (study PRJEB29015, sample SAMEA2737857) | human gut metagenome | biome: human gut; feature: human-associated habitat; material: faeces | place: China | collected 2012 ... | reverse complement strand
AAAAAAAAAAAAAAAAAAAAAAAAAAAAAAAAAAAAAAAAAAAAAAAAAAAAAAAGCGGGGGGGGGGGGGGGGGGGTACTCCCCCGTAGCTTACCTTTTATATTATGGAAAAGAAAATTATATTTACCCCTGTGGAGCCTAACAGAAATCTCTTATGGCTACACTATAAGGAAGACCACCTGGTCTTAGAGAGATTTGGTTCTAATGGTTGGGAGAGTGTAGGAGATACAGACCATATAACAGAAGAAGAGTTTATAGAAGCTCTTAAGAATAAGGCAGACTTGGTTGGTGGTAAAGTACCTGCTGAGCAGTTACCAAGTTATGTAGATGATGTAGTAGAATTTAAGTATATCCAGCTTCCTGAGATACAGATTTCTGTTCTTGCTGGTAATGACAGCTATAAGAATGTTACAGTCTTTGTTAATGGCAGTACGAATAGTTCTGGTAGAATAGGCAGTAAAGATAAGTATCCCAACATGTTTGTTAACTTCGGGGAGAATACTTCTGAAGTAGACTGGATTGCTACTCCTGCAGAGATGGGGAAGATTTATGTAAATACCAATACAAATCATTCTTATAGATGGACTGGTTCTCAATTAGTAGACTTAGATAAACAGTTTACTGACGAGATTGCAGCTTTAAATAACAAGACTTATTCTATCATCTATGGCTCAGTTTCTAATAGACAGGATTTAACCACTGGTAATCCTGAGCAAGAAGTTCTGAGAGTTATCTATGAAACATTAGCAAGCGTTACTGTCTATGCTCTTATGAGCATAAGATTCTCTAATAACGGAGTATCGTATGTATTACCTCTCTTCGATGTAGACCCTTCTGAACATTCTTTCAGAATTTATAATGATGGAGCTCTACAGAAGTATCAGGTTACTTTATCTGGTAGTACTTATGCTATTGCCTTGGTAGAGAATATTGACAATAGTATATTTATCTCAGATAGTGCTGCTTCTAATTTAGAAGCTATAGGGAATCTTATACTAAACAAGACATATCCTTGTGTAATATCCATAGGTTCAGAATACATGATGGGTACTTGTACGAAGACTACAAGTCCAAATGTAACATATTGTACAGTAAATTATACTAACAGATTTAGGTACTATAATGTTGATAATACGACGGGTGTTGTCACCTTAATAAATAATATAGATATCTCTGAAGCATTCTACTATAATGCCTATAAATTAGCTGGTGGAGTTAAGACTAAACATGAGGTATACTCAGAAATGGTTGCTGCTTTCGAAGCTAATTGGGTAACCTTAGATTATTCAAAGTTAGGAACTACTTTAGCTGATGATATAGCTGAAAAAGTAGCTAATGCTTCTGCTATTGTACTTACCAACAATCCCAATTCTACTTTCCCTGAAATCTATTTAGGTACAAAAGTAGATAATACTATTCATTTTGTAAAAATAAGATATGCTTATGTAGGCTCTATTTATAGTAATAGCTTCTCTTACAATGTTACTACAAAGGCTCTAACTACTTTGAGTCAGGTATCGACAGTAAGTCCTGTACAGTATTACAAAGATAATGGTGGTACCAAGACTGCTTCAGAGTTCTTAAGAGATTACATGGGAGCTGTTACACCAAATTATTTCACAATAAGTAAAAGTCTTTTAAATACTACTTTAAGTGATAGTAATTTTACAGGTGTTTCAAATGCCTCCATACTTATCCTTAAACCTTCTGGAGAAGATACTACTCCAAGAGTATTTATCAGAGGTGGGTATAATGCAGATGAAGTAAGATTCCAAGAAGTTTCTCATTCTTCTAACAATTACATAGCTGTAAGAGCAATAATCCTTACTAAAGCTACTAAGGTCTTAAGTGCTGAACAAACTAATGTAATTCAGGGTGGAAATTCAGTGTATGAATATTACACCTCTGCAGGAGGTACGAAGACTGAGGCTGAGTTTAAGACAGCATTTGTCAATCTAATAGATAATGGTGGTTCTGGGGGGGGGGACTCAAGTTTATGACCTTGGTTCTAAGACAGTCCCTACAGCAGGGCCTTATGACATAACTGCTTTTAATGGTACTGAGTTTGGAGTACAGCTAAGAGAGATAGCATTAAATACTGTGGATGGTGTTCCCTTACTAATTAAGTACCAAATCGTAGAAGAGGTAGATGGTACTCGTTATAACAGACAAATAGGTGCTATTCCTACACATACTTATGACGGAAGACTTCAACTGCTTACAGTAGATTACGAAAAGCCTGTTATACTTGACCTACAAGGAGAGCAGGTAGATGAAGGAGTATACGACTATTCATTTGTTGTCACTGAATTAACTACGAAGACTTCATAATTGAAGTAATTGAAATATGTTTACAAGACAAGATATTTTAGAAATTGCTAAGAAGCTTAAACTAATTAGTGTTAGGGATTCTGAATTTGAAAAGAAAGAGGGTCCTGATGAATCTGATGAGATAAGTGTTCTTAGAAAGATGCCTGATGAGACCTATTCTAATTACAGAATAGGTCTCAAAAAGGCCATAGAGGAGTACTCAACCAAAGTAGAAGTAGTTCAGGAAACTGGACAGTCTACAGAGGCTGTTATGTCCCAGAAAGCTGTGACTGATGCTCTTAAAGAGGGTTCTTCTGTAGATATAGTACAAGAGACTGGAAATTCTACTGAAAAAGTCATGTCACAAGATGCTGTAACCAGAGCTCTCTTGGAAAAAGTTGGTTCTGGTACAATTAAAGGAGTAGAGGTTGTTTATGGGACAGCCCCAAGTCAAATAGACAATATTCTGTATATAGAATTAGCAGAAACTAATTAATATGGGACATAGGATAAAAACTCTTACCTATAATGGGAAGATATTGGCTTCTGATGATGGCTCTAATATTACAAGAGTGTTATATAATAGAGAGGTGATTTGGCCAAACACACCAGCATCCGAACCTACCAACCTTGTAATAGCTACATATAATGATACAGTTGCTACGTTTGACGGTGTAAAAGCTGGTTATTGGGAGAGACTATTCAGGGCTATTTCCAGTGGTAACAAGATTAAGAGAATCATGTTCAATGGAGAAAAAATCTATCCTGTTGAGAATGGTTATTTATCCATTGAAAAAGATAGTATCATACTAAGTGAGGCTAATGGCTTTGCTGATACAAATACAATTTACACTAATTTAACATTTACAATCAAGTAACATGGCAGAAGTTACAAAAAATCACATTGTGGTTACCCCTGGGTCAGGCTCAGGAAATACCACACTTCAAGTAAAGGCTTCTCCTGCCAACATGGGTAACCGTGTTGCACAGGTAGCTAATTTTACAGTTGTTGCTCCGGGGGTTACTCCGGATAAAACATTTAAGGCTACTCTTGCGGCTGCGCAAGAGTTTGTATCTTTTGATGATGGAGCTGAAATGTCAGTTGCAAAAGCTGGAGGTTCAATCGTAATTGAAGGTACCTCTAATTCAGACAAGCTTACATTCTCAAAAGGTGCAGGAGCTATTGTTTCGGCGGATATTACGAAGATTGCCTATAAGGTCAATACTTCTACGAATGCCACCAGTGGCACTGCTATTACAGGGGACCCTGGTGCTACAGCCAAATTCACTTTCCAGTTGACTCTTACAGCAACTGCGAACACTACAATTTCAGAGAGAACTCAGCAGATTACAGTTACAACTACTGGTAATAAAACTGCTACTATCAATCTGAAACAAACTGCTGGTGATGCTTACCTAACAGTTACTCCTACAGAGATTTCTGTTCCTCAGGATGGCACAGCAGTTCAAGTTGAAGTTAACACGAATACTACATTCACTGTTTCCTAAGCTTGACAAAAAATGTTAATTAGTGGGGGGGGGCAGAGAGGTATCATGCCTCTCTCCCCATTTTTAAAAAACAAATTGTATTTATATGAGTGTTCAGACAATTTCAATTCCTTGGAGTGTAGATGAAGCAGACTCTATTCACTTAACCTGGGATACCTCAGGCATTCCTGGGACTGTTGTAGTAACTATTACATCAGATGCGAATACTACAGGTGCTACACGTCAGAAGAATCTTGTATTCACTACCTCAGCTTCATCTGGACCTCAAGCGCAAGGCAATCTTGTAGTGATACAAGACAAAGAAGGCTTAATAATAGCCAAGTACAATAATATAGTCAGCACATACAATAATATTAAAGCTGGCTTTAAACGAAGAACATAATAAAAAAATATATATATGGCTAACGAAGTATTCAAACCTATAGAGGAATTTACTTTAACCTCTCCTACAGGTTCTGAGCAAATTCAAGTTTCAGCTACCCAGAAGGTTACTTTATTACAAATAGCACAGTTAGTTAAGAGTGCTCCACTACTGAGTAGTGAAGTGACAGTAACTAACTTTGAGACTCATAGCTACACAGGAAGGTATAGTTTTTCTGAAATTCCAAATAATACTGCTTTTAGCTTTAAAGCAGCCGCATCTGCAACAAATGGCCCTGGTGTAGCTGTATATGGGCTGGCTATTAAAATAGCCAGTGATACAGCCATTTACTTTGCTGGTGGTGATAGCTCTGGAGCTCAATATTGTATCTATGGAGTCTCAGGTGCTGGAACAACCATTAAGAACCTTCTATATGGAGAAGGCTTGACTAAAGTGGATGTTACTGATTTTAAAGCTCTTCCTACTATTTTAAGTTCAGTCCCTTCAGGAACTGTAGTTGCTTATAGAGCAGCTAATACAGTAGCTAATGGTCCTGTAAGTGGAGCTGGTTCATGGGGATTCATATTCAAGATTGACAGTTCAACTTATAGAGTAATTGCTAACATATTTGGAGGTACAGCAGCAGGTTGGGGATATGACTTGTATGTAGGTTCTATAAGTGGAACCACTACAGCTTATTGGTCTAAAATCAATGGTGCATCTGAAATTCCTGATAATGTAAAGTATCTGTCTCAGACTTATGTGACAGAGGACCCTACTACACTATGGTCGGAGCTTGAAAGCATGACTAATTCAGGCAGTGTAAGTGCCGGAGATTTCTTCCCCTTCAGATTTAATGCTAACACAGTTTCTACGCCTACTGCAAATGCAGGACATGGTTTCTATCAATATGGTACTAACTGTGCCTATGCTATTATCTTTGAAGAGGTAGCATCTGGAAATGGTAGAGCATGGTTTGGTCATTTTGAATCAAATGATGGAGCTGTAGAATGGACTCAAATAGGCAGTAGTGGTAGTAGTGGGCCTACGGATGCTATTACTATCACAGATTTTAAATCTCCAGGAGCTACCGCAGTTGCTTTAAAGCAAGGACAAGTACTTACTTTCTATGCACCTGGTGGGTCTAATTGGCCTACAGGTTACAGTTCTTCTCTATTTGGATATGTTCAGCGTGACACTTCAAATGCTAAGACTGCATTTTGGTATATGGCTTATGGGAATGGTGGAGATTCTTATGCTGAAAGAAGACTATGGTTAGGGTATACAGATAGTACTATTATTAATTGGACTGAAATAACAAATAGAGCCCCAGAATATCTAAAGGGCCAAAGATTTGATAGTTTACATGCAGACTATATAAACGAAGCCTTTGTAGGTCTTGGTATAGATGAAGGAGGGTCAATGGTACCTTTCTATACTGAGGCCTCTGCCACTCATACTCCAGAAGCAGGTAAACTACACTCAGGCTTTGTGATATTAGGACAAACTTTAGGAACTACCTACCCGGACTTTACCATTTATGTTACTTGCAGTACTTCTAATAAAACCTATATAGGACATATTCCTGCAGGTAGTAATGCAGGTGCAGTTCCAACTTGGTCAGAAATTGGAGCAGCATCCTCAGGTGGAGGAATGGAGTTAGCCGGAAGTGAAAGCAGCTATCCTATTAATAATGATTCTGGCCCAGTTACACTATCAAACGTAAACCCAGGAGACCATCTTCTAATTCAAGCTATGGTAGCAGGTACTGGTACAAAAACTACTCCACAGGGATGCTTTATGACTGGATGTACAGTACCTGAGGCAGGAGCTACAGAATTACTTCTATTAGTTCAAGATTTCAATGGTTCTGAAGATGCCCACTTTATGGCAGGAACTGTAAGTGCAGGGAATCCAGGAATAGAATTTGAACTAACTCTGTTATCTCCCTCAAGTATAGCTTCCATGCAAATTCAAAGAATGTGGAAATTGCCTTAAGATTAATTTGTGAAAAAATACTTAATAGTGGCTGTATCTTACATCCTTTTAGGATTAGCCATCTTCGGGCTCTACAAGAGTAATATCTCTTTAAGAGCTGAGAGGGACTTACAGACTGAGAATGTAAAGGCTTATGCAGCTTTATATTCAGATTCTGAAAGTGAGAAAAGAGTTTTCAAACTCTCTCTTGACCAGATGAAATCTGTAAATGACTCCATCTTTAACAAGATGTTGCAGATGCAAAAGGAACTTAAAATCAAAGACAAGAATATAGCACAACTCCAGTATAGGTTATCCACCGCTAAAAAGGTGGATACCCTATTACTGAGAGATACTATATTCAGAGACCCTGATTTTGAGTTAGATACAGTATTCGGGGATAAATGGTTCAAACAAAGACTTCATCTGAAATATCCTGGAGAAATCGCCTCATCCCCAGAAGTCACATTAGAGAATTATGTAGCTCTCGAAAATAAAAGGGAGACAGTAAAACCTCCTAAGAAGTTCTTTCTTTGGAGGTGGTTCCAGAAAAGGCATACTGTTACAAAAGTGGAAGTAGTAGAGAAGAACATATATGTAAAAGATTCAGTTTCAAGATTTGTAATCATAAATAAATAGATATGGCCACTGAAGTAATAATAGCCTTAATAGGCATAGCTTCTACTATAGTAAGCTGGGCCTTAGGTCGTAGAAGGACAAATGCAGAAGTTGCAGCCATGCAAATGGACTACATCAAAAGTGCAGATACCTTCTACAGAGAAAGAATAGATAATCTCCAAAAGGAGGTTACTGAGCAGGCAAAACAGATAAGGGCACTCAGGCTAATCATTGATAAAATGATAGACAATGCCTGCTTAGTACAGAAGTGCCCCAAAAGAAAATATTATAATCCGGATACTCTTGCAGAGATAATGGATGAAGAAGGAGTAACTTTTAGTAAGGTACATGAAGTTAAAGCTGGTTAGGAAGTACCTGGGTCCTGAGTATACCATTGGTGATTTATATATTGATGGTAAACTCTATTGTAACACCCTGGAGGATGTTAATAGAGATGCTAATAAGAATGGTATATTCGATGGCTCAGAGAAAAAAATAGCAGGAGATACCTGCATTCCCTTTGGAACCTACAAGATAACTGTAGATGAGTCCCCAAAGTTTGGCAGAGAATTACCAAGACTACACAATGTTTCATCCTTCGGTGGTATTCTCATACATAGAGGTAATACAATAAAGGACACTGCTGGGTGCATCTTAGTTGGTGAGAATACTGTAAAAGGAAAAGTACTCAACTCTACTATGTATGAAGTGGATTTAACTCAAAAGATTAAAGACGCTATTGCAAGAGGAGAGGATGTAACAATTCAAATAGTTTAATATGGCAAGACCAAGACCTTTAGGAGGTCCAAGTGCTGGACCATCTGCATATAAACTAAATGACCCTCGGAGTGACAAACCTTCTTGGTTTAGTTTGGGAGGGTATTTCGAGAAGAAAGGAAAAGGTAAAAGAGGAGTTAGGAGCTCCTCTTTAGCTCAACAAAAGACAGATAAAGGCAATAGAGGAATTCATGGATAAAATATTATCACACAGGTTAACTATATTGTGTGTAAAGTATATTCCAGTCATAGTTGCTCTAACAGATATACTTGCTATTATATTAACTTTCCTTAATATTGGAACAGGATTACTCGGTTGTATCTTGGGCACTTCTGTAATCTCTTTAGTACCTATGTACATTATGTCCTATGCTTTCAAATTTTGCAAGTATCATAGGAAGATATTAAACTACATAGTATTTAATAAGATTGCATATTTGACAGATTATATCTTTGTAATTCCTGCAGCAGATAAGATAATCTTTATGCTATATCTTGTAGTAGCAGGTATATTTCTTACTTTAATTATTCGTGATTATTTAAAATATGGGGATAGAAACAGTGCTTAAGGTCTTGGCTAATCTATTGAGAGATTTAGCTGCCAGAATAGATGCAGGCAATTCTAACTTGTCAGAAGAGGAAGCTGTTGAATTGGTTAGTGTAATTGGACATTATACTAATCGTGAAGAGTACATAAGTAAGTATGAAGCCTGTAAGTATTTGAATATTAGCAGAGCTACATTCGATAATTATGTGAAGACGGGCAAATTGCCCAAAGGTAAGAAGAGAATAGGTTTCAAAGAATTGGCTTGGACTAAGAAAGACTTAGATGAAGCTGTAAAGAAACTGAAAACTAAAAGTAGATAAATATGTTGACACAGAAGAAAATGACTATTCCTATATTTGATGTAGGTTTTAGGGTATGTATCTTTGACGATTGGTCTGAAGTTGAAGATATAGTGGGGGATTCAGAACCATCAAAAGGAGTAACTCTTGCTTTCCCTGAAAGCCAGAGAATCCTGGTGGCTGTAGACAGACACTTTCCTTCCACTATAGTTCATGAAGCAGAGCATGTTAAGAACTATATCTGGAGATTTATCGGATATAGGCCGATGAATGACAATGATGAAGTAGATGCGTACCTTTTAAAGTATATCTATAACAGAATAGTTGAGGTCTTCTACAAACATATAGGGGTAAATCCCAAAGACTTGATGGGTTAGTAACATCTTACTAATTTTATCTTTTATAACCCTGTAAGGCTCAATGCTTTACAGGGCTTTTTTGTGTCCTTAGGATTGTTAGGTAATTTCCAGAAATATACATATATTTGTACCTGTAAGCTTACAAAACACACAAATCAATTCGTATTATGGAAATTATTGAAAAAGTAAAGGAAAAGGAGATTCCTGCTGCAGAGTACTGTGACAAGTATGGATATGGCTCAGGCTATGGCAGAAGAGATGTCAATGGAAAGGCTAATGCCGGTCTTACTCTTGGTATCATAGGTACAGCTCTTGGAGCTTGGGCTCTATTTGGAAGAAACAGAGGTGCTGGACTTCTTGGTGGAGCTTCTGGTTTAGGTTCAGGTCTTGGTGGAGCTAACATCAATATCAATGGTCTTGAGTCAGGTATGGGTACTGCCAATGGTATTACTTCACCTTCTGCATTCCAGGCTTGGCAAAAGGGCTGTGAGAATGCTCTTGACCTACAGGCTGGCATCTACAATCTTGCTATGACTTATCAGAACAACAGATTTGCTGACAGACAGCAAATTGACAGTGAGCTGTTTGGAGTATACAAGAGCCAGATTGATGCAGACTTCGGTCTATACAAGTCTACAAGAGATGGCTTTGATGTTCTGAGTGCAAAGCAAAATCAAGATGCTTTCAATCTGTACAAGTCTCAGAGAGATGCTGATGATTCAATCAGAAAGGAACTCTCAGACCTTAAGGCACAAGTAGCTATCAATGCTGCTGTAAGACCATATCAGGATAAGCTTATCCAATGTGAGATTGACAAGGCTTTCACTGCTGGTATTAACTATACTGACAGAAAGACTTGCAATGTTATCTATGGTCAGGTTTGTCTGCCTAATGAACCTACTATTACAGGCTATGTTGGTGCAAACCAATGTGGATGCCCAAGAGTAGTTACAGCTGCTGCAACCCCAACCGCCTAATTTTAGGTAATAATACTACAATCCTATGGTTCCGGTGAATAATGTATTTTTAGGAAGCCCTGACCCTCTTCTTGGGCCATTAGACCCAACTACGGGGCTTGATGAAAGAATGGCTATGCTCGAAGCCTACCAGAAAAAACTGGCTGAGCTGAGACAAGCCAAAGCACAGATGAGTCAGATTCAACCTCAGGAGGCTACCCCCAGCCTATGGAATGAGATTGATTCTGAGGTATATCCCCTTACAGATGAACAGAAGATGAAGTTGGCACAAGATGAGGATTATGCTCAAAATGATATTGCACTTCAACAGATGGTTCAGACTGAAATTCTTAACCTTGTAAAAGGTAAGATAGAAAATTCTCAATCAGGCAAAGAGCTTCTTACTAATCAGTTAAGCATCGTAAAAAAGCTGAAGAAGAAAATTGTCGAAGAAACTAATCAAGAGATGGAGGCGTTTAGAAGATTCAAGGAATATTCTAAATCCCACCCCAATGTAACTTACGAAGAATTTATTAAAACTGTTTATCAATGAATGTAAATATAGTAGCTGAAAGAGTTAGGTCCTATATCAATGGACAGATTACAAGGATGGCTATGGATAATCCTGTTGTAGGATTTATGAAACCCATAATCACCCGAGTGATAGACAATAATGTCTATAAAATAGAGGATGGACTCAAGATGATAGCTGATAAGGATGGTAATATAGACACAGAAGCTATTCTGACAGAAATGTTGGATAGTGTAATGAAGGCTAAACCATTCACAATAAATACACCATTCATCGGAGACATAGAGATTGGTGAAGGTCTGGTTAAATTGAACCTACCTGTAGTAAATAAGAGGATTGTATTTAACTCTACAGACCTTCAGGAATTAAAGAACTTATTAACTAAATAAGGCTATGGATGGATATATGCTAAGAAGACTGATGGAAGAAAGAGGAAACAGAGGCTCTAATATGGTGGAAAAGTTCAAGGAATTCATGAGGTCTGAGAGAGGTGGCAGACGCCACTTTGATGACATGGACCCATGGGACTATGAATATTCCAGCAGAAGAAGAGACCATGAAGATGCTGACTTCCGCAGAATGATGGAAAGTATGGAGGACTCCGACAAAAGAAGAATGTGGGAAACCATGATGGAATCTCATGAGGGTAGAAGAGGTAAGCATTTCAGCCCTTCTTTTGCTAAGATTGAGGTTGAGGAAATGTCCCATACTGAAAATGGTAATAAACACAGAGGTGAAAAGTACTCGATGGAAAAGGCTGAGGAAGTATTTAGAAGATACAAGTCAATCCTTCCATCTGAGGTAACTGTAGCTGATGTGTATGTAGCAATTAACTGTCACTTCCATGACTTTGCACAACTGTACAAGGCATGGTTTGGTGATAACATTGATACTAAGGTTATTGAATCAGCTATAGTATTCTGGTTCAAGGATGAGGAATTCCAGGATGGTGAAAAACTCTGGAAATACTTCAATTATATGAAGTAATCTGCTAAGGGGATACAGTAATGTATCCCCTTTTTAATAGACAAAGGACAGTAAATAAAGTAAATTAATTAATGAAGTATAAGTAATGGATTTAACCTCTTGCTTTATTCAAATATTTATCATACTTTTGCACTGTTAAATATAAACTAAAAGGAGAAGTTTATGGGAGATGAATTAAGCATGGACCTTATTATGACAGGGGATGAGGCTGAAGACCTATTCCTAAATAATGGTCCAGAAGAAAAAGAAACAACTGTTCCCCCTACTGAGGGACAGAATAAAACAACTACTGAGGGTGAACCAGAGCCTATAGAGGAGATTAATCCTGAGGAACTGTTTAACTCAGAGGGCGTAGGTAGTGGAGAGACTCAAGAGAATGGAGAGAATGCCGGAAACCAACAAGGTGATGGTTCTTCTCCCAATGACAACTTCTACTCTTCCATAGCCACTGCTTGTAAGGAGGAAGGTATTTTCTCCAATCTTGAAGATGACTCTCTTGAAAATATCAAGACAGCTGAAGACTTTAAAGAAGCCATGAATAAGCAAGTCATGGCTATGCTTGATGAAAAGCAAAGACAAATCAGCGAAGCTCTTGAATATGGGGTAGAGCCAGACGAGGTTCAGAAATACCAGAATGCCATTAATTACCTGGATAGTCTTTCAGAAGAGGCTATTAAAGAAGAGGGTGATAAGGGCATATCTCTAAGAAGACAGCTTATTTATAATGACTACCGTAACAGAGGATTCTCAGAGGAAAGAGCTAAGAAGTACACTGAGAGGTCTTTTGAACAAGGTACTGATGTAGATGATGCTCTTGATGCCAAGTTAAGCAACAAAGAGTTCTTCTCAACCCAGTACAGTAAACTGGTAGAAGCTGCAAAAGACCAAGCAGAAAAAGAGGCTAAAAAGGATAGAGAGAAGGCGGAGTCCATTAAAAAGGCCATCATGGACACTGAGGAGCCTTTTGAAGGTGTAAAACTGGATAAGGCAACCAGACAGAGAGTATTTGAAACTATTTCCAAACCTGTCTTCAAGGATAAGGAAGGAAATATGTATACAGCTCTGCAGAAAGCTCAGCATGATGATGAGGAGGGATTTATCCGAAAGCTCGGATATATCTTTACCCTTACAGATGGATTCAAGAATCTCGATGGTCTCGTAAAGAGAAAAGTTCAAAAAGAAACTAAAAGAGGATTCCAAAGAATAGAACAGGCTTTGAGAACTCCCCCTACGCCAGGTGAACCCAGATTTGCAAGTGGTGTTGGAGGAGTAGAAGAAGTTAAGTCAGGAGGATTCCTTCTTGATGTATAATAACAATCCAATAAAAATAACAAATTTATGGCAAGATTAGGTAAATTTCAAATGCTTACCTTCAGTCACTGGAAAGGTCTGACAAAGGATAACCACCTTGGCTCAGTATTCCAGCTGCAACCTCAAAGAGCCACCACTATGATGGTTCAGCTTCTTGCTATGTACAGAGGAAAGAACCTTGAGACTTATCTATCTCAGTTCCCTACAAAGGAATTTGATACTGATGATGAGTACACATGGGATGTAATTGCATCCTCAAGAAGAAATATTCCTCTTGTAGAAGCAAGAGATGAAGATGGTAAAGTAGTAGGTCCAGAGGGTCTGGCAGGTGTAGGAGGAGCTCCCTTCTATGTTGTATTTGCAGAGGACTGGTTTGCAGATGGCAATGTAATTGTAGGTGAGAAGAATGAAATCTATCCTCTGAGAATTCTTGGTGACCCAAGAATGGAAGGTACAAATGCAGTCTACAAAGTAGAGCTTATGGGTGGTGTAACCACTGGTATGCCTGGTGAAGAGCTGCAGCTTGGTAAGAGATTCTCGGATGACTATTCACCTGTTGAGAAGGAACTCTCAAGAAAGGTTGGTGACATCCAGTTCACTTCACCTGTAGCTATGAGAAATGAGTGGTCAAGAATCAGAATCCAGCACAAGGTTCCTGGCTCAATGCTTGGAAAGAAGCTGGCTGTAGGTATTCCTTCGCTTGACCCTCAGACAGGAAAGAAGTTCGTAACTCCTATGTGGATGCACCACGTTGAGTGGGTATTCGAGAATAAGTTCTCAGAGAACAAGAATAACCTCATCATGTATGGTAGAAGCAACAGAAACCGTAATGGTGAGTATCTGAACATTGGTAAGTCAGGTAATGTCATCACAATGGGTGCCGGACTTAGAGAGCAAATGGAGGTAGGTAATGTAGTATGGTACAATGACTTCTCACTGAAGCTTATTGAGGACATGCTATATGAGCTGTCAATCTCCAAGCTGGCTATGAACAAGAGAGTCTTCATCCTGAGAACAGGTGAAAGAGGAGCTGTTCAATTCCACAGAGCTGCTAAGGACATGGTATCAGGATGGCTTCCTATTCCTACTGTAAACAACCCTGCTGTTATTCAAAAGGTACAAAGTGCTCTTAACTCTAATGCAGTTGCTGCTACTGATTACCAGTTCGTAGAGTGGAGAGCTCCTATGGGAGTAATCGTAAAGGTTGAAGTAGACCCATTCTATGATGACCCTGTAAGAAACAAGATTATGCACCCAGATGGAGGTGTAGCTGAGTCTTACAGATATGACATCATGTATGCTGGTGATATGGACCAACCTAACATCCAACTGGCTAAGGCTAAGAACTCGCCTGAGATGAGAGGTTATCAGTGGGGATTAGCGGCTTAAAAGCCTTTGGACATTTCTGAGTCCCCGAGCCCTGACCTTGAAACAGAAGAGAGGGCGAATGAAACAAGGTTAATTGCTGGAAGTTCCTTAGAGCTTTCACTGCCTTTGAACTTCAAACATTTGAATATGGAAGTTAAAGAATTATGGAAGCCTTTAGATTTATACAAAGGTATTCAAGTAAGCTCACTTGGTAGAATAAAGAAAGCTGCCAATAAGAGTAGGAGAGAAAGAATTCTAACTGAATTCCCCAAAGATAGGGACGGTTACTGTAGATGTTCAGTCCAAAAGCTGGATAATTCTTGGACATCTCAACCAGTTCATAGATTAGTGGCTATGGCCTTTATAGAGAACCCTGATAATAAAACAGTGGTAAATCATATAGATGGTAACAGAAGTAATAATAGTGTAACTAATCTTGAGTGGGTAACTCCAAAAGAGAATGTAATACATTCTTTTAAGTACGGAGTAAGAAAGATCTGCAAAGAAGTTCCTAAAAGAACTATCCTAACAGATTTTCAAATAAGTCAGATAGACCGACTTAGAACTATTTACACAGTAAACCAAATAGCTAAGCTATTCAATATAGAATATCAATCTCTTAAGAACATAATTCATAAAAGGAAACAATGTGAAAGATTGGATAACCAGCAGCCAAGCAATTATAAATCAATTTATGATTGAAGGTTCAACGACTATCCCGAGAGGGAGTAAGATTCAAGTGAATCTGAAATGCCTTGCCTAACTTTTAGTTAGTGAAGATATAGTCTGAACTTCATGGAAACATGAAGATAATATATGGAAACGATATATTAGAAACACTTAAATGTCAGAAACCCATTCACTGGTGGCATGAACAATAATAACATGTCCTACGATGAGGATTCATGTGTAGTACATGGTATGTGGACTGGTGGTGTCTTCATTCTTGACACAACAAGAGTAGTATCACTAATCCCTGCAATGCTTGCAGCTTAATCAATAGGGGAGGGTTAATCCCTCCCCTTATTTCACCAAACATATAAGGGAGAATAATATGGGAAAAAATCAAGAAGTTGTATTGGACATTACACCTGAGGAAACTCCTGAGGTAGTCCTGCAAAAAGCTCCTGCAAAGGAGAAAGAGGCTTCAACACCTCACAAGTACGAGGAGCCTGTAATGGTTTCTTGTCTCAGAAATGAGAGAGTTACTGTAAGATTCGTACCAAGACAGTCAGGTATTGTCACTGACCCAAGACATGTCAACTATGGTGGTATGGGGGAGAACTCGAAGAGAGTATTCACTGTTCCTAAGCTTCTTAGCACCAGAACTTACATGAATGTGCTTACTAATGAGGAAAAGGCTTTCCTCGAAGAGTATATGGGACTTGAATACAATGACCTGTCAGTGTACAAAAAGAAAGATAACTTCTGGAGTGGATTCAAGGTAGAGCTGACCAAAGGTGATACTATCCTTGACCTTTCAGTTCCGGATGATTATATCAAGTATAAGGTCCTGCTTGCAAATAAGGACTATATTGCTCCATCGCTGAGTGTCCTTCAGGATGTACCTAAGGCAACCTATCAGTTTGTAATGGTAAGCAATGAGGATGAAGCCAAGGCTTCTATGAGACAGCTGTCCTATAACCAGAAGGCTTACATGCTTCTTGGTAAACTACAGGACAATGCAGATGCTCTCAAGGTTATCATTGAGACTGTAGATGGTAGACCTATCTCAGACAATACTAAGCTTGAATTCCTTCAGTCTCAGGCTGGTGAGCTAATCCTAAGTAATGCTAAGCTGTTCTGCAAGGTGGCAGATGACCCTTATCTTGATGCAAAAGTCCTCATTAGAAAAGCCCACTCTGCTGGACTTATCTCTAAGAGAGGCAACTATTACTATATCAAGAAAGACAATACCCCTCTGTGTGAGAATAATGAGGAGCCTACTCTTTCAATGGCTGCCAAGTTCCTGAATGCTCCTAAGCATCAGGAGATTAAGCTCTCACTTGAGGCTCAATTACAATAGTATGAAACTATCAGAATTCAGTGCTGAATTTGACATACTGTATAATAACATAATGAGCAATATTGCGCCTGGTCTTACTGAGTATGAGAAATCAGTATTTCTCACTCAGGCCCAGGAGCAGTTGGTTATTGAGATTTACAGTGGTCAATATAAGGGGGAACCCTTCGAGAATAGTGAGGAAGTAAGGGAATACCTCAAGTCCCTGATACAAACAGAAACCCTTGAGAATCTTACTGAGGTAACATCTGAATTTCCAGATACTTACACTCACTACACTGTGAAGCTGGATGCACAGAATTTCTGGTTTGTCATACTTGAATCAGTTATATTCTCTGGGGAAGAAGAACCCTGTACAAATGGGAAAAGAGTGATAGTACAACCAATTACCTATGATGGTTATTGGTCTATTATGAGAAACCCATTCAGAGGCCCTAACAGAAATAGAGTCCTGAGATTGAATATTTCGGGAGATACAGTGGAATTGATTTCTGACTATGAGATAGGTAAATATACCTTCTCTTTCCTGAAGAAACCAAGTCCCATCATTCTTGAAGATATTGAGGGAGGAACCATTGATGGCAGTAGCACAGCTACAGACTGCAAGCTTCCTGAAGTTCTTCATAGAAGTATTCTTGTTAGAGCAGTGAATTTAGCAAAGAGCGCTTGGGGACAATCTCAAGAGCAACAATAATGTTTAATTAAACTCTTTTTTAAAAAAATGGCTACTTTTAGCACAAACCAGGCAAGACAGATTTATGTCGCAAAGAAAGTAAATGAAACCATCTATGATGCTCAAGGAGTTCTTAAGGGAGCTGCTGGTGACATTAAGTGTGTCGCAAAGCCTGATTATATTTATTTTGAGTATGTGGGTCCAGAGACTCCTCTGAGAAGTGACCTTATCAAGAAGGACCTTATCATGTCAGCTACACTGACTCATGGTAACAATATTCAGAAGTTCCTGAATGAATATGAGGTAACTATCACTAATGACCCTGCTGCAGGTCAGGAGTATATCCTGAGAATTGACATGCTGGGTTATGCTTCTCTTGGTATTGAGAATACATACCAGAAGTATGGCTTTGTAAAGGCTACGAAGAACATGACTAAGGCTCAGTTCTATGCAAAGCTGGCTAAGTCACTTGCAGGTAATTTCGCAAGAGAACCATATCCTGTATATGAGTTTATTGTTACAGATGGTACAACTCCAGTTACTGTTACAGCAAATACTGACCTTGATACTCTGACTGGCAACTACACTAAGCTGATTATCAGAGAGGTATCAGGCTACTGGCATGTAGGTACAGATGAGGATATGCCTCAGCTTGCTAATATCTTCACAGATAGAATCCTCAATGAGGGTGTTGAGGAACTTTGGGGTGAGGTTAAGACCATCACTAATACTGTCGATGAGGATGGAGACCCTGTTATTAATCTAAAACCAAGAAAGGATACTGTCTACAGACAGCTTGCTGACCTGGAGTACTTCCTGATGGGTGAGAGAGCTGACAAGTACAGACTGGTTGGATGGCCTAAGGTAATCTACACAGATTACATGATAGACAAGATTGGTCTTACTCCAGAGCAGTTCCTTGGTACAAATGACAGCACAGGTGTAGGTATCATTGATATTCACTACTCATATGTAGGTTCAAATGAGTCAGTACAGAAGTCAGAGAAGGATATTTGCATTATCCTCCCCAATGCAACTTCTGGTGGTGCTCTGGCACTTGCACAGGCTATTGCTAATGCAGGTGTTACAGTTGTTCACAAGAATTACGAAGGTGTAGTATCTACACTATAATTCATAGGGGAGGATTTATCCTCCCCTTTTTCATTTTAAAATAATTGGACTATGGTAGTTTTTAGTGAATTAAGAGTAACACATGATGGTGATAAGCTTATCATTGATGCTTTTATAGATACCAGTATCTCTGGAGATGAGAATCAGAAGATAGACCAAATTTGGGTGGATAAGAATATTCCTGTCTACAGAGAAGGATGTCCAGCACCCTCGAATGATGCTGTCTTGATAGCTTCTACTGAGGAAGCTCTTGACCCTGATGATAAAGCTAAGTTTGACCCTGCTACAATAGATGAGGCTCTTGTGAGAGGCTATAGAATTGAGGTACCTTATGGAAAATACTCACAATTCAACATAGCTAATGATATGCTGCATGTATATGTAGTTACATCAGGCCAAGAAAAGAAGGACTGTGAGTGCAATCCTGTAATAGGAACAGTAGTCAACATCTATCCTTACTATCAGCTCTCACTATATTATATGAGAGAGATGCAGGATAGCTGTGTTCCCCCAAGAGACTTTATAGATTTTATTCTTAAGTTGAAATCTGTAGAGATAGCTATTAAGACAGGTAACTATGACCTTGCACATCAGCAATGGGAGATGCTTAGAAATATAAAGAAGTTCCCAGTAAAGCACTGCAAATGTAATCACAATGGAGTCATATCTTAATATACTTGGAGAGGCCTTCAGTAGATTCTACAAGACTCTTGAAAGATATGGGTATGTTAAGGATATAGATGTCTATAGATTACTGGTTCTCTCCTATATTGAAGAGCTTCTGTCGGGCAGTCTGAATATGTTGATATCAGATGAAGAATATGATATAATCAGAAGAGTTCTTCTATGTCTTACTGGAAGTAACTGTCTTATTCCTTATCCTGCATATCTCAATCTACAAGAAGATTCCCTGATTAGACCTTGGCTTGCTACAAAGTGGCTAAGATACACTGAATCAGATATTATGAGGATTTCTGAGGAGGGAGTTCAGAGAGCTACAGAGAGGGATTCTCTACTGTAGGGATAAAAATTTTACTTAAACTCTTGCAAATATGGTAAAAAATACTTATATTTGCAAGAGTTTTTTAATATAACCTATATGGAGAATAGAATAGAAAAGGCCTTAGGGCTGATTGAGACAAAACCTTATCTGGCTACAATGGGAGCTAATACAGTAGCTGCCAGATATGGATATTCCAAGCAGGAAATCCTTGAGGCTAAAAAACTCTTCTATAAAAAGAGGTCTGAAAAGAGAGATGTCAAAATACTTATATTCGATATAGAGACAGCTCCTATGAAGGCTTATGTATGGAAGAGATGGAAAGAGAATGTATCTCTTGAGCAAACTATCTCAGAGTGGTTTATGATTTGTTGGTCAGCCAAGTGGCTTGGCTCTAATGAGGTCTTTCATGAGTGTATAACTCCTGATGAAGTATTAGTTGAAGATGACCGAAGAATTACAGAAGGTTTGTGGAAACTATTCAATGAAGCTGATATTATAGTGGCTCATAATGGAAAGAAATTCGACATTCCTAAGATGAATTCAAGATTCATCATTCACAAGTTACCCCCCTGCTCACCTTACCAACAGATAGACACTTGTGAAATATCCAAGAAGGTCTTTGGATTCAGCTCCAATAAGCTCGATGCACTGGCTACTTATTTTGGCATTCCCAATAAGGATAAGACAGACTTTGAACTATGGAAAGCCTGTCTTGAAGGCAATCAGAAAGCCTTGGATTACATGTTGCAGTACAATATAAATGATGTGCTGATTCTTGAAAAGGTGTACCTCAGGCTGAGACCATGGATGCCACATCATCCTAATGTAGGTCTTTATAAAGAGGCAAATAAACCTGTGTGCCCAGTATGTGGCTCTACTCATATGGAGGTTACACCTAACCATGCCTATACTTATGCCTCTAAGTTCCAAGTACTCAGATGTACAGATTGTGGAGCTTTGGCAAGAGTAAGATTCAATTCTTATTCTAAAGATAAAAAGAAATCATTAGTACTATCAGTATGACAGTAAAAGAAATAGTCTATATGATTCTTGATGAGGTCAAGAATCAATCAGACGACGCATATTACACAGAAGAGCATATCATATTCCTTGCTTCCAAATACAGGGCTTTCCTCTTAAAGCAAAGATATGGTACTGATATAAAGAAGAGTGTACCTGAGTCCAACTATCAGACTATCTGTTTAGACCTTGAAGAGGTTCCTCTGGAAGATTTCATCTGCTATACAGGACCAAGACTGGTAAGTTCAGTTGAGATACCTACTATGTTGAATATAGGAAGCCGTAGAATCTTCTCTCAGGTAGATTTTACCACTATCTATTTCACTTGGGTAAGCAGGGACAGATTCAATTATGTAAATGTGAATCAGTGGCTGAAGAATATCATCTATGCCACTAAAGGGCCTGACCACAGGCTTTATATCAAGTCAGGTAACCCACAACACCTCTACCTGAAGAAAGTCCGCATAAATGCCGTATTTGAGGATTTTGAAAGGGCTTCTGAATTAGAGTGTGACAATCAGACTGGAAAGGACTGTGCTGTAAAGGATATGTTGGATAGAGAATTTCCCATTGAAGATGCACTGGTTCCTCCCCTTGTAGAGCTTGTATTGAAAGAACTTACTCAGGCTATTTATAGACCTGTGGATAATTCAAATAATGCAGCAGATGACCTTTCTAAAGTAGGACTTGCAGTTAATAATAAGAAATGACATTAGCAGAATTCAGTGCTCAGGTAAGGAGGGTAGGTTCTCATCCTCATAAGATTACTAATTCCTGGGGTGTTTATGATTACTTCAAATTTTACAGAAGAACAAAGCCTAAAGAAAAGGAATACATACTTACTGAGAGTCAATACTTTGCTATTATAAGAAAAGTGAATACCATCCTTGCTGAATCCTTTGTGAGAGGCAAGGAGGTTCACTTTCCTATGAGAATGGGAACCATAGAGCTCAGGAAGACTCTTAAGAAGCCAAGGATTGGTCCTGATGGAAAGGTAATCTTCCACACATTGATTGATTGGGACAAGACAATAAAACTCTGGTATGAAGACCCTGAAGCCTATCAAAATAAGACTATTATCAGACAGGAATCAAGAGAGGTTTTTAAAACATTCTACAATAAAGCCAGAGCTACCTTTGAGAATAAGTCAGTATATATGTTCCAGTTGAATAAGGAACTTAAAAGAGAAATATCAAAAAATATAAGAAAGGGCATTATAAAGGATGCCTTCTTACTTTCTTAATATGGAAAACTATATAAGCATTAAGATAATACTTGACAGATTAATGAGGCATCCTCTTCTTCAGGACCTTTCATTCGAAACAGCTGTAGACTATACAGTTGATTTCCTGAGAATAGTAGGAGTTCCGAGAATATTCGAGGATAGATTTGAAACTCTTGAAGTTGAGGACTACAGAGCTGTATTACCTTGTGATTTGTTAGATATTATACAAGTTAAGGAACATTGCTCAGCCTATGCACTGAGAGCTACTACAGACACCTTCTATCAGGATGACAGAGGCCCTGCACCTTATGAATATACATTCAAGGTACAGGGAGATATCCTTTATACCAATATGAGAGAAGGCGCTCTGGATATAGCATATAAGGCAATAGTAACTGATGAAGAGGGGTATCCTATGATACCTGATGACTCTACTTTCATCAGAGCTCTTGAACAATATATCAAGAAGCAGTGGTTCACTATTCTATTTGATATGGGAAGAATACAACCTGCTGTATTACAGAATGCTCAGCAAGAATATGCTTTCTATGTAGCACAGGCTCAGAATAAACTGGTTATGCCTACTCTATCTGAAATGGAATCAATCAGTAACATGTGGACTTCACTTCTTGCCAAGAACAATGAATTCAAGAAAGGCTTCAAGCATACTGGAGCTAAAGAATTAATTAAGGTTCAGAGATAATGGGAGCTAATTGGACAGTCTATAAGCATACCTCCCCTTCTGGTAAGGTTTACATAGGAATTACTGGAAGGGGTGTCAGGAAAAGATGGGGCAAGGGAGGATATTATTATCTGCATGGTCCAAGAAGGAATATCTACTTTAAAAGAGCTATCTTAAAATATGGCTGGGATGCTATAAAGCATGAGATTATACAGGATAATATATCTAAAGAGGAAGCATGTAGATTAGAGCAACATCTTATCTCACAATATAAGGAAACTGGATTGTGTTACAATATGATTGATGGGGGACAAACAGGAGTCTTGGGATTAAAGAAGTCTAAAGAGTTCAGGGAAAGACAGTCCCTCCTTATGAAAAGGAACTGGCAACTACATCCTGAAAGGTATGCTAACAGGGCAACTTGCAAAGGTAGAAAAACTCCTATAGAAGTTAGGAGAAAAAGAAGTACCCCAGTTGTTCAGTACACCCTTGAAGGAGAAATAGTTAAAGAATTTGAGTCTATACCTGATGCTGTAGAAGCCACCGGCATATCTGGAAAGACTATAAGGAATTGTTGTAAGGGTGGCTATTACTGCTCTTCCAGAGGATATTTTACAAATATCTATTCAGCTGGAGGATATAAATGGAGATTTAAAGATGCCAGCTAAAGCTCAAATATTTATTCCGAAGGGAATGAAGAGGGATTACTCAGCTTCTAAGGCTGACCCTCAGTTTGCCTTTGAGAATCATAATATAAGAATTACTACAAGAGAGGATAAGACCCTTCTTTCCATTACAAATGAGAAGGGTAATTCTCCTATTGTACTTGACCCTGAAATCTCTTATGTAGGTATTGATGTTGTCTCTTCCAGAGTCAGTACCTCTACCCAGGTTAAGGCTACCTTGCAGGAAGAAGTTCCAGCTATAGGAATAAGGATTAAAGTCAAGTATCTTGATAATGCAGATTCTCAGTGGAAAGAAGACTATATAACCTTTACAAACTCTTCAGGGGTAGCATATCTATATATCTCAAAGGATGCAGAGCAGATTTCAGTTAGAATGGAGTTTTCCAATACCAAAGATAACATGTTCTATATCAATGGTCAGGAGAAGCCTACTCCATTCTCAGGAGTGTGTGTTGGAAGATGTATAGTAAATGACTATCTGGTTCTCTTCCTGTGGGACAATGGAGTAAGCAGAATTATAAGACTGGAGGACAAAGGAGAGGCATTTGCATATAAATGTCTGTATGAAGGTGTTATGGAGCTTGACCCTAACCACCCATTGGATACTTTAGGTATATATGAAAATAACAATATCCAAAAGGTATACTGGGTAGATGGGGCCCATCCTATTAGGATGCTAAACATCATAGAGGATATAGAGCTTACTGAATTGGTGAGAACCAGTCCTAATTATCTTGATACTGTGAAGGACATTCCTGATGATGTGAATATCAAGGTAGAGAGACTTCCTGAAGGAAATGGAACCTTCAGTCAAGGAACTATTCAGTATGCTGTTACTTTATTCAGAGAACATGGTTCTGAATCAGGTATAGTAGCTATAAGTCCTATAAACTATATAGCCTTTACAAATAGAGGGGCTAATCCAGAAGAGACCGTACAGACTGCTTTTAAGATTGAAATAAACCAGCTTAAATCTTTAGATTACTATAATTATGTAAGGGTTTACTCTATACACAGGACAAGTAAGGATGCTACACCTACAGTGAAGGTGGTAACCGATATGCCTTTGGATGGTGTATCCTCTAAGTGTATAGATACTAATGTATCAGGATATAATGTAGACCCCACATTACTATTGTATCTGGGAGGAACTACTATAACAGGTAATAGTATTAATCAGAAAGATGGTACCTTATTCTTGGGTGGATATAAAATAGCAGATGAAAGTATCTCTGAAGAACTGAAGGCAGAGATTAAAAGTGAGTGTACTATTAGCTTTGGTAGAAAAGCAACTACTATAGCCACTGCAGATAATGTATCGGAGAATTCTAAAATAAGGGGATATATATATGATTCTGCGCTAAATCATCCTGCATCAAAGATAACTACCTTCAAGAGTAGAGAGTGGTATAGGTTTGGTGTACAATTGCAATATCCCTCAGGAAAATGGTCTGATGTAATATGGGTCGGGGATGCAAGATGTAATTTAACCCCAGAAGTAAGAAGTCACTACTTATATGTAGTAGAAGCACGGCTTACTTTTGATAATAATTATCTTAAAACCTTATCTCCTACCTTCTCAAAAATAAGGCCTGTAGTTGTGTTCCCTCAGGATGCTGACAGAGAAGTAGTGGCTCAGGGAGTTTTAAGTTCAACAGTTTACTCCGCAAGGGACAGATTTAGTAACTCCCCCTTTGCTCAATCTTCTTGGTATTTTAGAGGTCCCAGTAGAGATTATTCTCTAATAGAAGTCATGCACAATACACGTTTGAGACTTAGTACAGATTATGGAGAGATACAAGGAGCTTGGTCAGGGTCTACCCCTCTTAATCCTTATGTGCAAGGAAGTGCTTCTAATGGAGAAGCTTTCTCCAGAAAGTATCCATCTGCCTTTTATGTGGATTCTTCTATAGTTACATTCCACTCCCCTGATATAGAATTTGATGATAATTTCGGAAGATGGGACAACTCAGCTCTTAAATTAAGAATTATAGGAGAAGCTGTATTTGACTATTCTACAAGATGGAATATTCTTACTACAAAAGGTCCTGGAAGAAATAAGAAGACTGCTGCAGAGAACTTTACAGAATATGCAGGCATTCTTTATGGCAATGAGGTGAATAGAGATGTAAATCCTATAGCTGGTAGGTGGACAGACCGGCTGTATGGGGATGGTGATGGGAACTGGATAGAATCCTTTCCTGTTTATACTTGGCAAAGAAGCGGTTCTTTAGGAAATTATAGCAAAGGAGTTTCTGGGGATGAAACAGCTGTGTTAGAGAGAAAGATTATGTCTACTCTTCTCTATTCTGATAGTCCCACCTATTTTGAAACTTCTTCTATATGGGATGCAAGTGGGAAGGTGACTAAAGATGATATGGAAGGATGGAAACTTACTCCAAATGCAAATAGAGATACTGGAATTACCAATATAAGAACTTTCAATTCTGAGGAGGTATCTATGGTGAAAATTCCTTCTCCTCAATATTCTGGCCTACCTGATTTAGCCTACTATGGGAATATAGATTCCCTACTGTCCTCCTTTGGGGATGGCAGTGACAGTCCTGCTGCAGGATATGAATATTCTTATCCTCTTACTATGTATGCCAGCAGAAATTCGGATGATATAGTAACTATATATGATGGAGTTCCCCAGTGGACTTCAACTGCTCCTCAGGTTAAAGCGTCAGACCCTATATCTATATCATACAAATCTACTCCACATGCGGTCTTTGCTCTTAATTATACTTTTGGAAAACAACAGAGAATTTTACCTACAGATAGAATTAGTGCTGGTGTTGGGTATTACCCTAATTTCCCATTCTGGGCAACTGAACCTATTGGAGAAGGTGTAACCTGGGTAACCTATGATACAATCTCTGCAGGGAAAAATGCTCCCAAACTATGGATTGCTGAGTTGTATAAGGATACAGATGAAACTTCGAGGTTCGGTGGAACCTCTCAGGAAGCCTTGGAGAACAATACTTGGGTTCCTTGTGGGGAAGCTGTTTCTTTAATTGATTCTCATGGTTTTTATTTGGCTTGCAATGTAGGAGATACTTACTTCCAGAGATATGATTGCCTTAAGACCTATCCATTCAGTGATACTTCAATCAATAATGTAATTGAGATAGCTTCTTTCCTATGTGAAACAAGAATCAACATAGATGGAAGATATGACCAGAATAGAGGTCTTATCAATAATACAGCTGTAAGCCCAAAGAACTTCAATCTATTGAACTGGGCTTATACTCAAAATGATAACTTCTTCACTTACAGATTGATAGATTCAAAAGAGTTTTCTCTTTCTGAATATCCTAATTCTGTTATCTGGTCTAAGACTAAAGTCTTCGGAGAAGAGACAGACTCTTGGACTAATCTTCCTATGACTTCTGTGTTTGACCTTGATGGTGACAAAGGAGGAATAGTAAGTATTCAGAAATTGAATAATGAATTGTATTGCTTTCAACCTGATGGTCTGTGTAGAATACTTTACAATTCAAGGTCCCAAATGGTAACCTCAGACTCCGGGAACCAATCTATTCCTGTAGAGCTTGCTAACACTGGTAAAGTAGAAGGTAAAGCCTATATGACAACTGGTGTAGGTTGTTCGGATAGAGCCTCTATAATTACTACACCTACAGGTATATACTTCTTGGACAAGGACAGAAATAGCTTATTCATGTGGGGTCCAGGAGGTCTTACAGATATGACTGATAAGTTCAGTTTCAGAAGTTGGGTAGACCAAATAGACTTTTCAAAGAGCTGGGACCCTATCAATTACAAAGGAATGAAGGCATTCTATGATGATACCAATGGAGATGTATATTTCGTAACTGAATCTCCTAACTCTACAGTATGCTATTCAGAACTGCTTGGTAATTTCTCTTCTTTCTATAATTATGAGAAAACTCAGGAGATGTTCTCTATCAATGGAAGGTTTTTCTCTATAAGAGATGAGAATATGTGGGCTCAGGGTGCTGGTGAATATAATTCATTCTTTGGTACCAAGAAGCCTTACAGTGTGGAAATTATCTGTAATACAGATGAGCCTGTTGATAAAATATTCAATACTCTTGAGTGGAGAGCTACTGTCAAGAAGAATGGTGTAGACTCACAAGATACTTTCAACACAGTTAGAGTAACTACTGATGGAGAGTATCAGGACACTGGAGAAGTATCTATCATGAATATGACAAGTAAGCCTCAAGGTGGTATGGTCAACTCTCTAAATACTTCTCTTAGAAGAAAATTCAGAATGTGGAGAATACCTATTCCAAGAGACAAATCTAATAAGAGAGACAGGATGAGAGGACCATGGGCTAAGATTAAGCTATCAAAGGAAGGACAACCTGAATTTGGAGGTCCTGACAATGAGAAAATGGAGCTACATGACCTTGTAGTCCACTTTTTTGAATAGAGATTATGGTGGGCAAACTATTTTAGTATGTCCACCATAATTTATTTTATAACATGCTTTGAAATATCAAATATTTTACTTATATTTGCACAAAATTAATCACTTATGCGCAATAAGAGAGTTAAAAAACAATCCATCCCACCAGTGAATCTGTATGGGTTTGGGTCACAGATAGCCCAAGGTTGGCAGGGAATGAACTCAGGCCAAAAAGCCTCTGCTGTGGGGGGAGTAGCTTCTGGAGTAATAGGAGGTGTTTCTGGAGGTACTGAAACTAAAGGAGGTAATATCATGAAGGGAATAGGTTCTACTCTTTCTTCTATCCCTACACCCTTTACGCAAATTGCAGGAGCTGCCTTACAGGTAGTAGGAGGTCTTACCAATGCTGCATTTGGAACCAAATGGAATGATGAGTTTATTGCTCAGACTGAGAGTGGTATAAAGGAACAGGCTAATACTCAATGGGATGCTTCTTCAAATGCAGACCTACTCAGTAGCTGGGATGACTTCGATATGATGAATCATGTCAGTAGAAGTCAAGTGGGTAAGGATGGTTGGTTTAGTAATAAAGCTAAAAAGAAAGCCAGAAAACTGAATGCTCAGATTGATGATGCCAATGAAAGAGCTGTAGTAGGCTTTAATAATAGAGTTGAAGGAGTAGATACTCAGAATGACTTGGCTGTAGCTGCTAACTTTGCAGACCTTGGAGGATACTTGTTTGGCAATGGTGGAGGTATTCATATCAAAAAGAAGAATAGAGGCAAGTTCACTGAGTATTGCGGAGGCAAGGTTACCTCAGAGTGCATTCAAAGAGGCTTACACTCTTCCAACCCCACTACAAGAAAGAGAGCTAACTTTGCAAGAAATGCAAGAAAATGGCATGCCTTTGGTGGAGAGCTTGGTACTAATGGTACTGACTGGACCAATGGAGTAACTATCTTTGGAGAAGGCGGTACTCATGAAGAGAATCCTAATCAGGGTATTCCTCAAGGAGTTGACCAGAATGGAGTACCTAATCTTGTAGAGGAAGGAGAGGTAAAGTATCAGGATTATATATTCAGTAATAGACTGAAAGCAGATAAGGAAATCCTTGAAATGGTAGGACTTCCCAACAAATATAAAGGAAAGAAATATTCGGACCTTGCTGAAAAGGCTTCCAAGGAATCAGAAGAAAGACCTAATGACCCTATCAGCAAAGCAGGATTAGAAGATTCTATGTTGAGATTACAAGTAGCTCAAGAAGTACAGAGAGCTAAAAAGAAAGACAATAAATTTGCTAAGGGAGGAAGACTCTTTGATGCTGGAGGCTTCAGGTTCAGACAAGATGTACCTGGTTCTAATCAGTTTGTAGCCAATAATAGAGATGGTAGTGTAGGTGTGACTATAGGTAATTATCCTCTTGGAGTTCCTTCCTTTGGAAATTACAGAGTTATTCCTGCAGAAGCTCCTGTCACAAGAAAAGTTGCAGAACCTGGAATTGCTGAGTCTATTCTGGGTACTGTTCCTTCAAACAGAGATATAGCCAATACTCTTATGGCTACCTATGGTGCAGGGGATAGAGGTCTTCCTATAGAGGATATTCCTGAGATAAGGTCAGCAGCTATCCAAAGCACTCCTTCAGATGAAGGAAGTGCCCTGCCTACTTATATGAGATATGCACCAGCTCTTGGTGGAGCTTTAGGTGCTTTGGCAGCTACACTTACTCCAGTAGATGCTCCGGATTACAGAAATGCTGATTCAATTATAAGAAGCAGAAGGTCAGTAGGCTATACTCCATTGACTCAGAAGTTGACTTACAGACCCTTCGATAGAGAGTTCTATCAGAATAAACTGAATGCGCAGGCTGGAGCTACAAGAAGAGCTATTGCAAATGCCTCTAATGGAAATAGAGGAACTCTGATAGCTGGTCTTACAGCAGCTGACTATAATGCTCAGAATCAAATGGGTGATTTATTCAGACAGGCTGAAGAATATAACCAGGCTCAAAGAGAAAGAGTTGCAGGTTTTAATAGACAGACAGACCAGGCCAATGCTCAAATGGGTATTCAGACTGGAATGTTCAATTCTCAGATGAGACAGCAAGCTGCTTCTGAAGCTGCAAGAATGAGAATGATTGAGAATCAAAGATACAGAGCTGACAGAGCTGCTAAGAGAGATGCTATTGCAGCCAACCTCACTAACTTCCTTGAATCACTCGGTGGTATTGGCGAAGAGAACTATTGGAGAAATGCAATAGATAGTCTGCGTAGGGCAGGTGTCTATCAAGCTGGCACAGACCTTCAAGGTAGAGTAAAGAGAAGCGGAGCTAAAGGTGGTAAACTAAAATTAAAACTATAGGATATGCCAAATGGATATATGGTAGTAAACAGCAGATTTAAGCCTTTCTCCTATGAGGAGATGCTTAGACCTATAGCTGCTTATACAGATGAATACAATGCCCAGGAAGCTGCCTATGGTGAATTAGCCAATCAAGCAGCTCAATGGGAAAGACTGAAGAATAGTCAGATTGACCAAGATACTTATCAGCAATACAGAAGCTATGCAGATGAACTTCAGAAAGCAGCTGATGCACTTGCTTCAGAGGGACTTAAGCCAGGAGGCAGAAAGGCTCTTCAGGAGGTGAGAAGAAGATATACTGAGAATATAGTTCCAATAGAACAAGCTTATCAGAGAAGAGCTGAGCTCTCTAAATTACAAAAGGAGATGAGAGCTAAAGACCCTACTACTCTGATTGAGAGAGAAGCAGATGAGATAGCTCTCAGTGAGCTTATAGCTAACCCTGAGCTGTCTCCTGCAACTTATTCAGGAGCTTATCTTGAAAATTCTGCAAGACAGGCAGCTTCTGCATTGTCTAAAGAGATGAGAGATGACCCAAGAAAGTGGAGAAGCATTCTGGGTGGTCAATATTATGAAACCAGAATGAGAACCGGATATACTGCAAAAGAAATTCAAGATGCAATCTCTGGTTCTGATACAGCTCCAAGAGAGCTTAGAATGGTGATAGACCAAGTTATGCAACCTATCTCAGGTTGGGGTAATGAGGAAGCTATCAGTAATGCAAGAAACTATACAGCAAGAGGTCTGTGGAATGCCATCGGAGAAGAGAAATATCAGATGGCTGAGAATTGGATGGGTAAACTAAGAGCTTCTCAGAAAGCTCAGGAGGCTCCTACAGACAATCTATTCCCAGGAGGTAGCTTCAGAATGGCAAGTCCAAGTGAAACTATAGGTGCTACAAAGGAGGTTCAGAATAGAATATCTGATATTCTTAAGAAAGGCAAACTAAGATATAACAATGGATGGGTTCAATCTGTAGGTGGTGCTCCTTACACTAAGGAAAGTTCAGCTACTTTATTCGATGCAGAAGGAAGACTTAGAAGCAGAGAGGCTGTAATGAGAGAGGGTTCTACTCCAGAGGAAAAGGCATCTATTTCCAATGCTTATGACAGTCTGATGGAAGACCTTGGATATTTCGGATTTACTGATGGTACAGGTCTTACAGTAGGAGAGATTAACCAAGCTATGCAGAATAGGTCTTATGAAGATTCTCCCACAGCCCTTAATTTCGAGAGAATCCCTATTGACCCACAAGATGCTCAGGCTGTAGTAGGGAGCCTTCTTTCAGAGACTGTAAGTGCAGATGGTAAGACACTGCAAGGTGTGAAGAAGATAGAATCATGGGACAGAAATGGTGTTCCCAGGTTTAGTTCTTCTCCTGTAAAGAAGGGTGATGTACTAAATGAGGATAAGAATGGTAAGATTACTGTGAAAGGTTCTCCCGTAATTGGTGCATCTTACAATCCTAATTTGCAAGGTCAGGTAATTACTATAGATGGTTCAACCTATCTTGTAGAACCAGAAACCTTCAGAGGAAGAGTAGGGTCTAATGATTTGGCAGCTGCTCAGGCTGAACTCATAGCAGCAGAGGAGGATTTCAGAAGAGAAAATACAATGCAGGCTTATAGAGCCCTTGAGGTAGCAAGGTCCAACTATAGAAGAATACACACTCTTCCATACACAGTTTCTGCAGCTGGTGTTAACATCAAGCCTATAAGAGACAATTTATTCACTAAGTAATATGGCAGTAGAAGATATAACAGCTACAGGTGGTCATGATTTAAAGGGTATAAGAAACCCTGACCTATATCAACCATCACCTACAGAGATAAAAGTAAGGCAAAGAGCCCAAGACCTAAGTATGGGTAGAGTGGGCTATGAAGATACAGGGGCTCCAGGTTGGAGCACCCCTGTACCTATGCCTGAATTGGGAGATTTTGGAGCTTCAAGATATGACTCTGACCTTTTAGTTAATCCACAAGACCAGTGGGATGTTGCTAATCTTAGAGCAGCTAATCAACCAGCTCTTGCCAAATGGGCAGCTGCTGTACCACAAGCTGTAACTACAGCTGGCACTACCTTTATGCAAGGTACTCTGGGACTTCTTTATGGTGTTGGAGCAGCTATAGGTCAAGGGGAGTTCAATAGACTATGGAACAATGATTTCACAGCAGCTATGGATTCTGTCAATAAGGCAGTTCAGGAGATAGCACCTATCTATCAATCTCAGGATGAGCAAGAAAATCCTCTAAGAAATCTGTTCCATGCAGGTCCTTTAGCACAGAACCTTGGTCAGCTTGTAGGTTTCATAGCAGGTGCTGCCTATTCAGGTGCTGCCTATATGAAAGCATTCGAATTTCTTGGAAGAGGAATAGATGCTCTCAGAGTAGGCAAAGGAGCTTTCAAGGCTGTAAGCAGTCTTGCGACTTCTTCGAAGAATAATATGGCTACCCAGGCAGCTGCTTCTATCTTAGGTGCTAATGGTGAGGCCACTATCGAGGCTTATGGTAATACTCAGGACTGGGCCAATCTTAAGAAAATGCAGTTAGAGGATATATATAGAGCTAATCGAGATGATATTCTTGCAGAAGCTACTACTCAAGCTGCAAAGGAGATTAGTCCCTATGATTATGAAACCAGTACAGATTATTTTACAGCTCTTGAACTGAGAGCTTCCCAAATAGCTGATGAAGGCTATAAGCAAAGACTTGCTGAAATAGAGGATGCTTCAGTCAGAATGGGTAATGTAATCTGGGCAGAGAATATGGCTCTTCTTGGATTCACACACTATAAGACTCTGGGTAGAATCTACTCAGGTGGTTATAGAGCCAACAAGACTCTTTCCAACTTTGTAAGAAAGGCTACCAATGAAGCAGGGGAAACTGTTCTTGAAGCAGCTCCAAGAGGTACTTTCAGAAATATTGTAGAATCCTTAGGAAAGGCAGCTTATGAAGGTGTTGAGGAGATGTCACAGTCTTCTTTTTCGAAGGGTGCTGGTTATTGGACTGAGAAAGATATTTATGAGCCTTTAAGAGAAAAGAGAAATAGACAAGGTGAAGCTGAGACCTTCAATCTTATAACAGGTCTTGCAGAGGGTCTTAAGGACCAGCTTGGAGATGCCAATAATTGGGTTGAATTTATTATGGGTATGGGAGCTGCCATGCTTCCTATTCCTATGCCGCATAGAAAGTCCAATGGAAAGATAGGAATCTTCAAGACTCCTGAAATGATTAATACATTCAGAGAGAACAAAGAGATGAATACCTTGGCTGCTGAGACTGTGGATAGAATCAATGCTATGAGAAGCACTCCTCAGTATCAGACCCTTATGGATGCCCTCATAGTAGATGCTGTAAAGGAGAATAAAAAGAAAGGTAGCATGGGAGACCAGTTTGCCTATAAGTCCGAGGATTTCGGACAGTTGGTTAATCTGGTTACTTCTCTTGAGCAGATAGACAGAGTAGACCTATTCACTGATGAGGTAGATAAGGTTCTTGAAATGGAAGAAAATGATGAGAATGGACAAGCTATTCTCGAAGGTCTTTCAAAGGATGGAGAGGTACCTGACTACCTGAGAAACAAGAGTACTATTGAGATAGTAAGGGAATACAAGGATAAGGCAAGACAGGTAAGAGAGGATATTGGCAGAATAGTCACCAACTCTGAGAATATCAGAGCCACTTATGGAGACCAACTAAGCAATGATGCTTTTAATTCTCTTGTGACTTTGAAGAGTCAACTGGATAACTGGAATAGAAGATACAAGGAAGTTGGTAAGCAAATTCCAGAATATCTGAAGACTGCAGAGGCAGACCCTCAAGACCACAACTTGAATGTATTGCTTAACTCAATCAATCAGGCTCAGCCTGCTCTTAACTTCAGAGAAGAGAATCTTGAGGACTTATATAAGAGAGTCAGAAGCTTCGTAAGAGAGAAATCCAAGGGACATTATCTTGAGGATGCAAGTGCAAAGAGAGTTACTGATGACCTTATGGATATGTACAGAATGGGCATGTCCATGAGAAATGGCATAGTAGCCTTCAATGCTATTACCTTCAATCCCGAATCCTTTAATCAGAAGGTTGAGAAAGAGGCTCAGAAGGAAGAGAAAAAGAGAAAGAAAGAGAATGTAGGGGATCTTAAGTCGAGGTTTGAGAATGTCAATACATTGAAGGACCTGAGAAATCTCGAAGCCTCTACTACTCCTGAAGACTATACCTCTCTTATCAAGAGCCTTGAAGATAGCAAAGACCCCAAGTATATAGAGCTCAATAAGAAGAAAGCACTACTATCCAATGTAGTGAATGCTGTAGATAGTCTTGAGATACCGGAAGATATCAAAAGCATCATCAGTGAGGTAGCTGAGAATGTCATAGATAATAACCCTGCTACTCTTCTTGCAACTCCTTCAGGAGCTATAAGAATGAATACAGCTATAAAGAATGAACTTTCGAGAGTTATCTCTCCAGATGAATTCAATCTTACTCCTGAGCAGTTGGCACAACTTCCTCAACTTATAGAAGACACTATCACCAATACTCTCACTAAAACTGGTGAGACCAATGCAAAGGTACCCGATGTAGCTCCTGCATCTGAGTCACCCTTTGAAGGTGATATAATCTTCGATGATGGTTCTGTCTATACAGAAGCAGAGGAGTCTGACAGTGCTATGGAAGAGGATATGAAGGAGGCAGAGAATATTGTTTCTCCCGCAAAGGCAGACTCTCCTAACCCAACAGAAGCTCCAGCTACAGAGAGACCAGCCATTAATCCAGATACACCAAGTCCTGATGTAGACACTTCTGTAGAGTCCTATGGTGAGACTTCAGGTACAGTTACAGAAGTCAACTATCATGCTCTTAAATATACCGGAGAGCTTATAACTCCTGCAGACAGAGAGTCCTGGAATGCCTATGCAAGACAGCAAGGCATGATGGAAGTGAATGAAAACTTCACCAGAATATATGATTATCTGACACAAAAGGGAGCTTACAACTATCTTAATAGGGGAGAGCTGAAGAGTGGTGATACAGTAATTGCTTATATAGACCATACCTTCGGAGACACTATCTTCTTTGGAAAACCTCTCAAGGATATAGGTGAACTTCAGTCTTTAGATGACATTCAGGCACTTATGGCAGCTCCTGGTTCCTATAAGCTGGATACTAAGGTAATGAAATCCAAAGATGGACAAATTACTATAGGTACTAAGGCTCATTCTGTAAGTCAGATATTCAATGGTAAGTTCAGATTCGGAGAAGAAAGAGCTCTTGATTCTTCAGTAATTAATGCCCTATTCCCAGAGGGAGTAAGGCCGGACTGGACTATAGGAGTTATATCTAACAATGGTCAGATATATTCCAATAAGCCTCTGTCAGAAGACATGATAGCCCATGATTTACCATTCTCTGCAAATCAGGATGGTAGAGTATATCTATTTGTAAAGGGTCCTAATGGACAGTATATGCCTCTTTCACTGAGGGTTCTTCCATTCAATGGAATGTTGACTGGTGAGCTTGGTGATAAGATTAGAGATGCTATACAGCTTATGTCACTTGCAGCTGATGAAAGCCCTGGAAATGGTAATCACCCTCAGTTGAATAGTGGTCTTGAAGCTCTGTCCAAGTGGGTATATACGGGTAATCTTGTAGGAGTTATCACTGAATTCAGAGCAGGTCCTGGTATTCTCACAAAGCATCTTGCATTCCTTAAAAAGGACAAGGCTGGTAAAGTAATCCAGAAGGAATATGTACAGTTGGAGAAGCCTACTTTAGGGGATAGGACAAGAACTCAGGAAGAGCTGATGGAAGATATTCTCAATGCTCTTATGAGACTGGGAATGCACTATCAGGTAGATAAGAACAGACTTAAGACTGACAAGTCTTATGCTGATACTCTCATGAAATGGGGGCTTATATCTACCAATGTAATTCCAAGCCCTGTAATGGACACTAACTTCTTCCTTGTGAATAAAGTATATGAATCTGGTAGAACTGTGGCTACACCAGCTCCAGCACCTGCTAATCCATCTACTGTCACAGAGGTGCCTGTATCTACTCCTCAGCCTGCAAGACCAGCTCCTAAAGCAGTTCTTGGCTCTAAGCCATTCAGTGTGGAGTTGTTCAGTGATGCTTTAGCTTCTATGTCCGATAATATCAAGGATTTACTTGGTAGCCTTAATGGTAAAAGCATGAAAGTCGAAAGGCAGATGCTATTGGCCTTAGCTCTTACAGCTGACCCTTCTAAGTTCGAGAAGTTGGGAGGTATTGAAGCTCTGATTACTTCAATTATAGCAACCAAAAAGGATAAGTTCGGTAAGCTGTATGAAGACCTTACCAAGAAGTTGGGCCTTAATAAGAAGGCTATTCTTCCTGCAAAGATTCCTATCTATAGTAGAATAAGAGAGGCTCTTATGGGAGACCCACTACTTGATTCTCTTTATCAGGCTGACAAAGCAGCTACAAGCAGAAATAAGGATAAGAGTACAGCAGGTGTAAATAAATTCCAAAAAGATTTGCAAAATACAAATAATTTACTTATCTTTGCAGAGCTCACTGAAACTCAAAGGGAGAATATGGCTCAGGTGGGAATTACTGAAGAGGAATTCAACAACTGGAGTAAAGAGGAGCAACAGAAAGCAATAGAATGTTATTCATAAGAATATGGCAAAGAAATGTGTAAATCTTAATGCACCGGAGATTAGGGAGTTACATCAGCAACTAAATGCTGATGTAACTTCTTCGTCTATATCACCACAGCTGATAGGTGTGAATGTATCACTGTGGCAGGAGCAGAATAATACAGATGACTTTCCTACACTACCTGAGCTTAAGGAGTTTATGAAGGTAAAGGAATCTGAGAAGATTCAAAGAGCTGTGGTAACTACAGCCTTTTCTCCAATAGAGAGAAAGCAAAGAGTAAGGTATCTTGCCAATAGATTTTCTGAGGTAGTCACTGCTCTATGGAATAGAGACAGAGAGGCTATAAGAGAAGAGCTAAAGAGACCCGGAGATGCTTACAGAAGAGAGCAATTACTTCATAGTCTGAATGTTATGGACAGGGCTCAGTTTATTACCCAGCAATATGGGGTAAAGCAAATCTGGGACCTTGTAAAATATAACTTCCTTGACCAGGCTATTCTTGACCCTGAGGTGGATGCTGTTACTAAGGAGAAGAAAGCCAGAATGTTAGAGCACTTTACAGAGCTTGTAAAGGAAACTGCTCCTATTCTTAAGGCTACGGAAGGTATCAATATGTATGTAGACTCCGGAGTAGTCAAAGTATCTGACTCTTATCAGGAGAATATGGATGAAATAGACCAAAAGAATGACCAGTTGGAACAGGAAGAGCACTCTTCAAAGGAAGATTGGGATTTCAGAAGTGAGAAGACTTCAGGTCTTGATACCCTTTCACTTAAGGTAAGGTCACTTCTTTCTGCTATTCCAAGAGTTGATATCAATGGTCAGGAAGAGGTGGATGACTTAGGAACTCCTATCTATCTGGATATGGACATAGCCCATGGAACTCTCACTGAACTGCTTCAGGGAATGCAGTCTGTAGAGGACATGATTCCTACTCTTGAGTTCCATGTAAAGGAATTCCCTTGGCTTGCCAATGTAATAGACTCACTGAGAAGAAGTACTGTACTGAGAAACCTGTTCTATGGGGATTTCAACAAGACCTTTATCCAGTATAATTACATCGACCCCCAATCCAATATATCCAAATCCCTTAATCAGAATATCAAGCTTAAGCCTATCATAGATAAGTACAATGAGAACATTAATACCGGAGTATTGCTGTCTAAGGATAGTGTTTATACGAAGGATAATGCAATTAATGCTTCAAATGTAACTTCTCTGAAAGAAAAGGCTATAGCTGCTCAGACTGAATATAAGAAAGCCAACTCAAGAGCTCAAGGTCTTACACCCTCTCTAAAGAAGACTATAGGTAATCTTCTTCATTCTATAGGTGTCAGCTACTCTCCTGATGCTCTGGAAAGAATACTCACTTCACCGAGAATCAGTAATACCAAGTCTGTTGCAGACCCTGTGAATATCATTTTCAACAATGCTATTCAGATTCTCTCAGGCCTTGAATCAAATCCTGTGAAGTTCAGTACGGAACTTATATCTACCTACAAAGGTAAATATAATGCAATAGCCCGCCTATTCTTCCTGGAGCAGGGAGCAAGGGAAGCCAGCTTCAGACAAGGTGGTGATTCTTATTATTCCTATATGCTTCCTAACTATCTTTCCAAGCTGGTAAGTGGAATAAAGGGAACCAATTTCATGAACATTCTTCAAGAAAAGTTCAAAAGATTCTCTTTCTTCTATGACAAGACTGCTGGAAGATGGATGAATGGGTTACTTGAGAGATTGGAGTCGGATTCTGAGGCAAGGGAGAGATTCGGAGCTCACACATTACTTTCCAATAAGGATGGTAAGTCCTATATGGAATGGGGATTTCTTGATACCATCATAGTCAGAATGACTGAATTCGGTGCTTTCACCAATGAGAAAAGCAACTATGCAGGGTTTATGGTTCCTGTAATGTCTGATGCTCCCAAGTGTTACTTTATGACACTTCCCAAGATTGAAGAGACTACTGCTGCTTCTGTGAGGGAGCAGGCTCTTGATTCCCTTACTGATGTGGTAATGCAGGAGTATGTGAGAATCAATCTTGTAAGACAGAGAGAGCAAAGAATGGCTGCAGGAGAAAGTATAACTCCTATAACTAACTTTGACTCAAGGGCTTCCAAGGATAAGATAGGTGGAGCTCAGTTCAAGATAATCCCAGCTCTGAATAGTTACAGAGTACCTCTTTCATCTACAGAGTCAGTTCCATTCCTTGACAGAATGGATGACCTTATGAGACGTAAGTCTCTTGGTGAAGATGTAAGTCAGATGATTCTCGATGAAACTAAGGATGCTCTGTCAGCTATCCTTAACAATGATTTCAAGGCATTCCTCACCAAGTTGAAAAATGAAGGTGCTTTTACTGCTGATGATGAGGGAAGACTTCCTTTCCCAGGAGTTAAGTTCGATATGACTGGTATTCCAGCTCTTAAGAAAGCTCTGGAAGGTGTGAGAAATGACCTTGTAAGGAATAGACCTGAGATGTGGAATGACAGCTTCGAGGCTTTCTATAGAAACCTTGAGAATCTGTCATTTGACAGAATAGCTGAAGGAGTGGCTACTATAAAGAATCATCTGAATGCCAACAAGCTTCCGATGGTTGCCAAGAGGATAGTCTACAATAATGTACTTATCAATAAGATTGAGGACTTCTTCTATAATGATTTGGTAGCCTCAGGTCATATCTATGAGCTGCTTACTACAGACCTTGCCTTCTATCCTAACCTTACTGACCTCTCAAAGAGATTCAAACAGGTTCAGGGTTCTACACAGAAGCTGGCATGGGAACCTGGGACAAAGCAGAGAGTGGTAATTATGAAAGACTCTGATGTACCAGCAGGTGGTCTTGAACAAATCAAGGGTATCTATGATGCAGCTGTCAAAAGAGGAGAACTTACTGCTCAAAGAAGAGACCAGTTGCTTGGAAAGCTCTCAGAGATTACTGAAACTGATGGTCAGGCTATTACTACTCTTCCTTACTATAAGAAGCTTATGCAGGCTGGAGGTAACTGGAATGCAGAGCTTGAGAGAGTATATCAAAAGATGATGTCTCCAAGAGAGCAGAGATGGACTATGGATGACTATAGTGTACTATTCCAGATTATCAAGCCTTTCGTATATACTCAAAGAGGATTTCAGGATGCTCAGAGTGATGAGGTAATGCCAGTTCCTTTCCAGAATAAGAACTCTATCTTCGTACTTACTCCTCAGCATGCAAAGGGTAAGCCTGAGCTTGAAGCTATGCTTCAGTATATGCAGGAGCATAATGTAGATGTAGTTCAGTTTGAATCAGCTGTAAAGGTAGGTAACCAAGGTAATCTTGAGCTAAAGGGAAATACTAAAGAGGAGATACTTGCCAATTTGAACAACCAAACCAATGGAAGGGATAGTCAGGTTATCTTTGAGATTGACCCTAATGACTTCGGAGTTCAGGTTAGTACAGTTCCTCACTTTGTAGATTCAGAGGCTCTCGTAGGCTCTCAGCTTAGAAAGATTGAGATGAAGGATATTCCTGATGATGCTACTTTCCCTGTAAAGGGTGAGGTTCTCTCCAAGCAGGAGCTAAGTAAAGCTATCAATGATATCCAACTGGCTAATCAGGAGGAAGGTCTTGAAGGTGTAAGAGAGGTGTTCAGCTCAGATAAAAGACTGAGTGATGAAGTAACCTCAGAGCTTATGAAAGATGGTAGATTCGGTCCTGATGCAATCAGAGCTGTATCATTGGCCTCTGATGGTAAACCGGTTCTTCCATTCTTTGCTCCTTCGAGAGCTGCCAAGATAGTTGCAAAACTTATTTCTATCATAAAGACCAGAGTATCCAAGCAGAAGATGGCCGGAGGTGCATATATTCAGGCTACTTCTCTGGGTATCAAGAGTATACAGGGTAGGGAATCTTACAATGGAGAGACCTTAGAGGTTAAGTTCTCACCTGATGGAAAGAGATTGGAGTATATAGAGTGTCTTGTTCCAGCATGGAGTAAAGAGCTCTTCGGCCCCCTGATGGACCCAAAGACTGGTCTTCTTGACATCAATAAAAAAGATTCAGCAGGTAATCTGATACTGCCTGAAGAGGCAAGAAGAATGATAGCCTATAGAATTCCTACAGAAAATGGATATTCCATTCTTCCTTTGAGAATCAAAGGCTTCCTTCCACAGCAGGGTGGTGGTGCTATTATCACCAACCCTCTGGTCTTCACTCTTACAGGTTCTGACCTTGACGTAGATAAACTTTATTTCTTAAGACCTTCTGTTCAGAAAAAGCAGAGAGTATCTTCTGAAATGGTTGCAGCTCTTATAGATGAGTTCAGTCCTTACGATGAGGTTACTACAGATACTTTCAGAAAGGTAAGGGCTTTCGCAGAAAGAGCTCTTGAGGATAAGCCAGTAGAACTGAATGATATAGAGTCTAAGATGTATGACTACATCCAGAATCACATGGACTTGCTGGAAGTGGGATTCGATGTAATACCTTATGGTAATATCAAGGATGCAGCTAAGGTTAAGGACAAAAGAGCAAGAGATAATGCACTCTTTGATGCTTATTGGTCTATTATGACCAGTGAATCTTATGCTCAGATTGCTACAAGACCTGGTAACTTCGACTCACTGAAACATGCAGCTCGTATAGCTACTATTCTCAATAATCCTGATGCCAAGGTTCCAGGTTCGATAGATGCTCTTACAAAGATGTCTATTAAAGAGCTTGAAGCTCTGATTGACAATACTCTTGCCAATCCTCTTTCACCAGCTCACATAGTAGATGTTCAGGTAAGAAACACTGTAGGTAAAAATCTGATTGCAATTATTGCAAACCATAATGCTCACTATGCAGCTACTCAGGGAATGAATCTGAAAGTAGGCTCTAAATATCAGTTCAGTATAGATGATTCTATTCTTGATGATGTAAGTAAGCCCTCTGTAGGAACCATGAAACTGTCACTGGCTCTTTGTGAGTATCTTGCAGCTATTGTGGACAATGCTAAGGACCCTGTTCTTGGTGATATGGGTATTACACCTGTAACTATCAATGCTGCTATGGCTATGGTTAGGTCTGGCTTCAGTCCAGTGCAAATAGCTCTGTTCCTGAATCAGCCTTCTATCAAAAGAGCTCTTGCTGCCTACAACAAAGATACCTCCTCTTATAAGGACATCACTGATTTTGTAGATAAGCAGATAGGTGAATATACCAATGCAAGAAATGCCTTTGCATTTGCAGCTGGTGAGAAGTGGTATCCTAATTATAAGTTCAAGTCTTCTACTCTATTCCAGAATATCAAGACAAGCAGAGATAGTCAGGGGATGGATGCAGAGCTTATGAAAGCCAAGAAAGGAGATGCAAGCTATGCCCAGTATCTGGAATCACAGCTATCAGCTCTTTTTGCATTCAAGAAATCATTGGCAGTAGGGGATTATCTTAATAAGATGATTACCAACTCTAAGTTCGACACTACCAATGGTTCTCCTTCTAAGTCTTTCTCTCATGTGATTAAGAACATGTTGAAGCTGAAGAACTTCTATAATGCTCATACTCACGCTGAAAATCCTATTATCTCTGGTGAGCTTCTGGTGAAGCCTACTGTAGGTAAGGGAGAAGCTACTAAGAAGGCCATTGAAGAGTCACATCTTCCTTTCATCCAAGGGTTCTATTCCAATACTTATGGTGTAATGCCTGAGATATATGGTAAATATTTCCCATTCCTGAAAGACTATATGCTGAATGCTCTGGATGACCTTTCGAGAAATAGCAAAAGAGGAGAGCTGAGTGAAAAGGAGATAGATGAATATCTTGAAGACTATCTTACTTACAAGGTATCCAGACTTCCTTCGCTTGGAACTGAGGTACTGCCTGATGGAACTGTAATGACAGCTGAAGAGAAAAGAAGATATTTTATCAACTCATTCCCTAAGAGATTTGTTGATTTAAGAGCTTCTATTCCTGAGTTAGCTCAGAATGATTTCATTCAGAGAATCAAAGCTTATAGAGCTAAGAGTAAAGATGCTTCAGGCAAACCTTTCCTTTCACCTACACTTCTCTTCGAGAATAGTGGTGGATTGAATGCTCTTGACAGGGAAAGATATACCAATGCCTGGAGAGACATGCTCTATAGTGACAATGCTGATGTAAGACAACTTGCAGTGGATATGTTCAAGTATGCCTACTATAAGAATGGTCTTGGCTTCGGCCCTACTTCATGGATGCACCTTGTACCTATTGAGGTGGAATTCAGCATTGACGGATATAGAGATGAACTCATGAGAATCCAAGAGGAAGAGGGTGAGGATATGGATGGTTTTACAGAGCAGTTCATACTGAACCATACTGACAATAGGAATATTATCTCCTATGCTCCTGAGCAATCCGCAAAGGACATTCTTGGAAGTATTGAGAATGGTACTTTCACAATAGATATTCAGGATGCTGTCAGAGACCCAGAAGGAAATCAGAAGTGGCTTGTATCTGATGTAATAGGAAATGCAATTATCTTCAAGAAAATAGTAGGTGTAATGTCGGGGAACACTCCTAAGATATTCCGTTTAATCAGTGAAACTGAGGACACAGTTTCTTATGCAGAGGTATCTAAGCTCGGTGTGAGAAATACCTATAAGGAATACTCTTATGGTGCAGATATAACTGACATGAAATCTCAGGTCGGAGAATACACAGAAGGTGACAATGTACTTAATACTGGTATAATGCCAGGTCCTGCTGAATCACAGGAGGAAAGATTTGATATAGCCGGAGCTGTAGCTGAGGCTAATATAATGAATCAAACAGAGGCAATAGCACCTGATATGCCAATGCCAGACCTTGCAGATTTAAACAAAGCACCTCAGAATCTTGAGGATTACGCACTGGAAGATGATTGTCCATTTTAATAATTGATATATGGCTTGTATAAAGGAAATAACAAAGGATAGTGGGCTCTATAAGAGCCTGCTATCTTTCCTTCCGGAAGATACTGTGGAATCATTGATTAGGTCAGTGAATTCCACTGCTTTTGAAGAAAGATTCGGAAAGTTCATAGAGACCAGAAAGGGAGAACCTACTGTAACCTCTATACTAAATATTTCAAAGGAAGCCCGTGAAAAGGCTGATTTGAATAAACTTGTTCCTATACTTGAGAGAGAATGGGGACTTAGGGATGACTCAGGTAAAGTATCATTTCAAAGTACTGACAAGCTCAATACAATGAAGAATCTTATAGATTCTGCACCTATTGGTAGACTGGTTACTTTGGAAGTATCTGAGACCAGTCCTGATGATACTGGAGTAGTGTTTAACCAAGGTTCTTTTGTACAGAGAGACAGCTCTTCTACTGAAGCACCTACACTGCTCAGCTCTTTAAGAGCTCTGTTAGAGGGAGCAGGTATCCCCAAAATAGCTATTTCCAGCCTCATAAATCGCTTCAATATGGAAGGCAGTACAGATGACCCACTTGCTATAGCAGAGGGCTTAAAACTCTTCCTACAGGGCAAAGGAGACATTACTGACAGATATGTGGACTTTGTAGTCTCAGCTCTTGAGGGGACCCCCGGTATTACCAGACTGACTGACTATATCACTGAAAAGGGATTGGCCCAAAGAATACTCGGTGAAAGCTTTGCCAACTACCAGCAATTATACAGAAGTGATGAAAGTAAAATAGCCAGAAGAGCTGCTTCTTTCCTATTGAAGAATCTTATGGGAGGAAAGGATTACTCTAACTCTTCTATAGGAGTCTATGAGCTCAATGCACTGAACAGACTTACCTCTCTGACCAAGAATAACTGGGAATCCATGAAGAGGAATATCTCCATGGAGCAGCTTAACACTGCTATCAATACTGCAAGAGGTGTAAGTAATGAGGCTCAGGAGACTATGGATGCCCCTACTGAAACTACTGTTGAAGCTCCCAAAGTAGCTAAGACCAGAATTGAAATTATTGCTGATAGAGAGTTAGCTTCTCTTAAAAAGGCTTATAAGACTGAGGCTATCAGGCTTAGACAGTTTGGTCAGAACAATAAAGAGTTCTCTACTGCCCAGAAAAAGTTCCTCAATAACCTGGCCAATAGAATGAAGAGGGGTCAATATAAAGCTGGTATTTATGAGTTCATAAAGAGAGCTGACCAAGATTCTTCTGCTCTTGAAAAGAGAATTGCCACACTTGAATCAAAGGGATTGAAAGAAAGAATGACTCAGTTGAGAAATATTGACTCGTATCTTTCATCTTATGTTCCTACTATCAATGATATCATTAACTCTACAGATGCAAACTCTTCTGAGTTTCAAGAGGTATATTCACCTCAGGTAATGGCCCTTCTGAAGGAGACCAGAGCAAGACTTGAAGGAGTTACAAGAAAGTATAATGCACTGAGTGTCAATACTTTCCTTGAGTTCTTAAAAGCTGAGTTTGGTCAAGATTTCATTGAAATTAAGACTGGTGCAAGGAAAGGAAAGTATTACTTTTCAGACCTTATAGACAATATGGGTCCTGATGTAGGATGGGCTGACTTATGGCTGAATGCTATGGCTTCTTCTCCTGACCTTATTGGAAAGGTACTTGACCAGGCATTCCAGAGAACTGAGTATGAGGTGTATGATGAAGTAGTTAATACATTAAGGTCTGACCTTCAATCTAAGGCAGAAACTCTATTTGAATCCCAAGGCAATAGAGATACATCATGGATGTATGAAAAGGATGAAAGTGGAACTCCTACTGGGTACTATATAAGAAATATAGATTATGCCAAATTCGATAGAGAGGCCTATAGAAAGGTTGAAGAACTTGAGAAGAAATATCAAAACCCTGCTGATGTAAAGAAGGCCTTAGAGGCATGGAGAAAGGAGAATACAGACTTAATTAATGGCGTAGAAACTCCCAAAGCTTCACTCTATTCCAACTCTACTTACTACAAGCTGACTAAAGAGCAGAGAGCTTTCTATGATGCCTTTATGGAATTGAAAGGTAAGATGGATGAGATGGTGGGAGTCAATGACAGACATAAGGCTATTCAGGTAAGAAAGGATTTCATCGAAAGACTTACTACTGGTAAGCTTAAGGATGCTCCTAAAGAGATTAAGCAGTCTGCGAAGGATGCTCTTTTCAGAAGAGTGGATGATGTGGGATATGCTTATAAGGATGTACCTGTAGATTTCGAGAATAATCCTATCTACTCACTGCCTATATACTATGTGAAGAGTCTGGAGAATACCTCTGACCTATCTACAGATGCCTATGCCTCTATGTTTGCATATGCTTCAATGGCTGTAAGATATAAGAGAATGTCAGACTTGGTGGATACTCTGGAAGTGGGTAGGTCTGTTCTTTCAAGAAGAACTGCCTATGAAACCTCAGGTGGTAAGATTCTAAGGTCAAGACTTCAAGGTCTGAAAGATGAGAGTTTCTTTGACCCTGTACTTAAGACTGGTGAAGGACAGAATGCCTATAGAAGATTCGAGGCTTGGATGAGAGACCAAGTATATCAAAAAGGGGCTGTGGATGCTGGTACTACTATGGGAGTAGATAACCAAAAGGCTACCAATGCTCTTCTTAGCTTGGCTACTATAAAGAGCCTTGGTCTGAATATTATGGTAGGTATGGCCTCTATCACTTCAGGTCTTGCATTCACAAGAACTGAGTCTATAGCAGGTGAATTCTTCAATATGAAAGACATGGCCAAAGCAGATGCTACCTATTTCAAGGAGCTTATGCCTCACCTTGCAGAGCTTACATCAGCCTTTAAATCAAATAAATTATCCCTGTTTCTTGAGAAATTCGATATATCCCAGGAAGGACTGAGAGGTCTCAGGGGTAAAGAGATTGAGAGGTCTCCGATAGCAAGACTATTCGGAATGAAGACTCTTATGTTCTTCTTAGGAGCTGGTGACCACTATCTGAGAGCCAGAGTAGCTATAGCAATGGCTAATAATACAAAGCTGAAAGATGCCAAAGGTAATGATATTTCTCTGTGGGATGCCCTTGAAACAAAGCCTATTGACCCTAATAAGCCTAATGCCGGTGCTCAACTGGTATTGAAGGAAGGAGTTAAGAAAGCTGATGGTTCAGAGTTCACTACAAAGGATTATTTCAGTTTGAGCAGAAGATATGGTAGATTGATTCAAAGAGTGGTAGGTAATGCCAATGAAGGAGACAGAGCTATGGCTAAACAGTATATACTGGGTAAGCTGGGTATGCAGTTTAGAAATTTCATGGTTCCCAACTGGAATGCAAGATTCCAAAAATCTACTTATGATGTAGGTCTGGGTGCTGAAACTGAAGGATATTACAGAACTGCTGGCAGAATAGTGCTGAATGCTCTTAAAGAGCTGAGAGAAGGTAGAGCTCTGTCCAATATGAATCTTACAGATTTGGAAAGAGCCAATCTGAAGAGAGCTGCTGCTGACTTTGGACAATTTGCATTGGTAGTACTTGCATTTAACCTATTAGCTCATGGATGGAAAGATGATGAAAATCCATGGCATAAGAGAATGATTCTATATCAACTCAGAAGAATGCAGACTGAGTTAGGTGCTATGCTTACTCCTAAAGAGGCTCTTAATATTCTGAGGTCTCCTATTGCAGCTACTTCTATCATAGAAAGTACCTATAACTTATCTACTTCAATACTATGGCCACCTGATTGGTTCAATGAAGTAGAATCAGGAAGATTCGAAGGTAAGACCAAATTGGGCAGAAGTATTGCAATGAGTCCCATATCACCATTCCAGACATTCTACAATACAATGAATCCTGAGATGCTGATGAGGTCTCTGGAGAATTAGGTGTAGACAGTTAAAAAAAAACTTGGGTAGTAATAACCCAAGCCTGTAGAAAGAAAGAGAGATAGTGTAAACTATCTCTCTTTTTTTTTGTAGATTATTCAGCAACTACATACTTCACTCCCTTGTAAATCAACCACTTAATAGTGTTGATATTTACAGGACGGAGAGAATCAATACTCATATCCATGCACTGATACTTACCATCTCTGGAGGTGAATTGAACCTTGTAACCTCTGAGGATTCTATCCTCCCCTTCATTCACAGGAAGAATAGGATTCTTGACCAAATCCTCAAAGTGCTTGGCAGCTACCTGAGAAATGCTCTTCTTAGAAGCTTTGGCTTTCTCAACAGCTTCTACAAAAGCTGTAATTCGGTCATTAATCTCCTTATTAAGAGCCTGTTTGGTTTTGGGAGTATCCTGCTTCTTGAAGCATACAGTGAATACCTCAGGGCCTGAGATAGCTTCAAAGATACTCCTGATACCCAGTGTACCATCTCTTTTATCCTCTTTGGTTACCTTCTTCTCCTCAAGAGTCTCATCAGCAGATACCATAAGTTCCCTGATATAGGATGTACTGACAGTTACATCAGTATTACTCTCAGTATGACGCAGTTCTGCAGTTCCGTCATTACGCAATTTCAGGACTCTGTAATGAGATTGCTCAGAGAGGAAGTCCCCTTCTTTAATGTTTTTAATCATATCATCATTTCTTTTAAAGGAATAGCCAGCTCTCTCATCTGGGGATGAGCATTCTGTGCAGTTCTTAATTCAAAGAAGTGTTCCCAGTCTGACATAAAGCCAGTCATACACACTTCAGTTTTGAGAGAGTTAGGAAGTACAGCTCTTGCCTGCTGGGGAGTCCAAGGGGTAAAGGTCTTCTGAGTAGGAACATCATTTGCAAAAGTAATTGCCTCTCCTCTAAGTAAGTCCAAGTAAGTTCCCTCAGCTGACTTACAAGCATTCATAAAGAGTAATTGCTCTGTAGAATTACCTGAAAGCCAGAGAGGAAGTATAAAAGTAAGCTCATTCCCAAACTTATCCTTGGAATAGTTACAATATCTTGTACTTTCCTGAGCAAAAGAGAATACTCTGTGGCGAACTAACTCATGAGAAACTCCCCTATCACAAGTGAAGTGTACAGTTACTCTTTTCTCATGTCCTTCCATAGGCTCAGTTTGATACTGCAAATCTTCAAGAAGGTCATTTTCATAGAGAATTCTGTAATTAGTAGTTACATATACAAATGCTTGGTCACTATTGACTCTGGTATGGGGGTCATGAAGATACTCCTCCCAAGCAAGTGTTTCATTTTTGGGGATAGTAAGGTATACAGTACCATGCTCAAGCATGGCTGTATGTTCTCTCTCCATGAGCATCTTCACCATTTTCTCAGCAGTACTTTCCCCAATCTTATCTTCGGATTTGTAACAAACTCTGGCACATCTTTCTATCTGCTTATAGACACCAGATATACCAGGCTCTTGTGCCCAAATCTCTGCTGATGGTCTAATTAACCTCATTTTCTTCCATTTATTTCTTCCAGAGTTTTGTATCTGGTAAGCATTACCTTAACAGGATATACAATAGCCAGACTATTCATGTCAAACTCAGCATTTTTGCACACTCTCTGACAGATAGGTGCAGATGAGTTCTCACATTTTTCGTAAGGCACAAGAGCTCTGATGAATTGATATCCTATTTTATAGACATCAATAGACCATTCAAACCCATCCTCCTCTTTGACAAACTGTGAGTCGTAGATAGGGTAATCCTCAAGAAACTCAAGGATTGCCCTCCCACTGACTACAGCTTCAGGGGATACTTCTTCAATCACTTTGAGAGCCTTCTGACTCTCAGGTCTTATTTCTTTCATTATTCCGCTACTGCAAAATCATCCTCCTCCCAGCCCCCATAAATAGTTCTAAGCCCTTCAAGTTTAGCAGCCATTCGGTCTGCTATATCTTTGGGAGTTATAACAGCTCCTCTTACAAACTCATCAAGTTCTTTGGGAGTACAACCTTTGGGTACCTCCAATACGAACTCTTTACTGTAAGTAACACTTACAGTGACTCTCTTTGTCTCAGACCCTTCATTCCAAGGTGCTGCAGGGTCATGTTGAGCTCCGGGAGGATAGTTTCCATTACTGCTCATAGTTAGGCTGTTAAAAGATTTTCAATCAGAGTCTTGAAGACTGGGTAAGTCATAGGACCAGTAGTCTTGGAAACCACCTTATCCTCCTTGAAACAGATAATAGTAGGAATTGCTACTATTCTGAACTCATTGATGGCACAATCATCTTCAGAAACATCTACATTCTCGAACTCCACATCAGGGAACTCCTTAGATGCTCTTTCCATGATGGTGTCCATCATGACACATAGACCACACCAAGGTGCTCCATACTTTACTACTTTGTACTTCATAATACTCCTTCCTTTCTCATTACATCTCTTACCTGAATAATAAGGTCTTCCAGAGAGCCATTATTGTCTATCTCATATTGAAACCATGGATAGTCATCAAGGTCTCTCTCTGATTGATGTACTTCCCTATTAACCTCATTCTTGTGAACTCTGATTAAAGTACCTGACCTACTATTGACAGAATCTGCTTCATCTTTAAACCTGACATCAGTTATTAACCAATCCTCAGGTTTACCATCCATCACAACTTTGTCATATTTATTCATTAAGAGGTCAACCCATATACCCTCATGTATATTCTTTCTGAAGACCTCAGTCCCCAGCTTCTGCATGAGTTCTCTATAGGTGCTTATCTCCAAGGCACTCTTGGTCCATGTATAAGGGACATCAGAGTTCTTGAACCACTCATTCTCAAGCTGCTCCATAGTGCACCCTGTAAGAGTGCATACTACCTGCTTCAGCTTGTGGGCAAATGACCTTTGTTTCCAAGTGAAATAGTGGCTATAGGGTTTCCACTCTTCCCTTCCTTCTATGCAAGCTAATACATAGTCTATGTCATTTACATACTTTGTTCCGACAATCTCCTTATACCGAGGACTTGCCTCGAATATAAGGAGTTGCCAGATTAAAGCCACAGTATTCTTGCCACTTTGTTTGTGGCCTGAGATTCCTATAATCATCAGTTATTATCTAACCAATTCAAAAGGTACCAGGCAAGAGCTATAATAAGAATTAAGGCTATTGCGCCTACCATATCATTAGTATTTTTTTTTAATGAATCCAATGGTCTCCAATAGATACATCCGCACCAAGAGGTATAATCTCACAGAAGATATCTCCTGCTCTAACCATACAGTCTACCAGTTTCTCAGATACCTCTTTAGTTAATTCACTTGGGCATTTCAGATTGATTTCATCATGGACTGGAATAGTATAGAGAACTGTAAATAACAAATCATTCTCTTCTAACCAATGGAATAACTTAATAGAAGCAAACTTAAAGCACAAGGCACCAGTACCTTGAATCACTATGTTACCCTATCAGCTCTTTATCTGATAGTTCTACTGATTTCTCAGTAGGTCGGACTATATCTTTATCTCCGAAATATTTTATTATATTATTAGCAAAAGTTAAAAGCTCCTGTCGGGAAGCAGAGTTTTTCATGGAGTTAGCCTTTTTAGTTAGAACCCAGACATTTCCCTTAATATACCCTTTAGAAGAATCAATCCTGTCCAGAGAATATGTCATCTCATAATCTCCCTGGGTGCCTACCTCAAAGGGCACATTCAAAAGTGGACATTTTTCAGGGATAATTATATCGGATAATTCTAAATTAAAGTCTAACCCTCTTCTTTTAGCTCTATTCTTACACTGCTGTAGCATTTTCTTTCGAGGGTCTAACTCCCTCCAAGACTTTCTACGAATAGCTTTTATAGTTTCATTGTCTTGTAATCTCCGTCTTCTCATATACTCCTTACTTTCTTCCCTATGGGCCTCTCTATAAGCAGTTAAACAAGACTTACAGTAGACAGTTTTACCGTCCTTTTGTTTTCTGTCATTGTAGAATTCACTCAGGGGCTTAGTTTCCCCACACTTAATACATCTTTTCATAAATAAATTAATTTATGCAAAGATAAGTAAAATAAATGAATTATCCAAATGACTAATAAAATAATTCAAAGATAGCTTGCACTCGTGTCTATTTCTCCATAGAAATCTCCTTAGGATACTTTAGTTAGTCTCTGAACCTTTCCAATATTTCTATTGGACTTGGCTGCTGATTAACATATCATTTCTGACTTAGCCTTCCAGCAATTCACAAGCTGTTTACTGTAAAATCGCTTCTACAGGTCCCATTCTCATAGGATAATTGATACTTTGCTTTTCGGATGCAGACTTTCTTTTGAAATAATACTTTACAGGATGGACATATACATCTGCAAGGGTGACATTCCAAGTTTTATGAAGAATCTGATTGGCTTTCTTTTCTACATAATCATACTCACCTACCATATCCTCGAACTCATCCCCATTGGCAAATCTTTCATAGATTTGTCTTAAAACCTGAGGAGGTATGTTCCAGGACTGCTGACCTTTATACTGTTTGTATACAGACCAGAAATCTCCTCCAAACCTTTTCTTGATGCCCATAAGAATCTCATAATCATAGATATGTGCTCTATGTCCGGTCTTTTCATTAAGAAGAATATAACCTTTATTCATAACATCCTTGCGACGGAAGTCCTGATATAAGGCCATTCCTCTAAAACCAGACATATAGTTGTCATAGATTTCTTGAGCTTCCTGAATGGGTATACCCTTATTGACACTGATGGTATTTGCATCACCACCATAATTAATGGCAAACTCTACACCCTTTGCCTCCTGTCTCCAATTATGACCTAATCTTTTGACATCTTCCAAGGCAATTCCCTCCAAATGTTTAGGATATGCCATCTTAGCTGCCAGAGAATGAAGGTCTCCCTTTCCTCTCCGGAAAAATTCTATCATTGCCTCATCCTTAGAGATATTGGCAATAATGACAGATTCCTGCCCCTGATAGTCAGCAGAAATCCAATCATGCCCATATGAAGAGACAAAACAAGCTCTGGTCTCTTTATCACTGGGTATGTTTTGAAGATTGAGATACTCTTCTTTTGTTTGTTTGTTCTTTCCACCACAACTCAATCTGCCAGTATCCATCAACTGATTGAACTGAGTATGGATTCTTCCTGATTTGGGATTAATCTGGTCAAGGAAATTCTGTCCATAAGTAGATACAATCTTCTGAGCAGCCTTATATTCCAGATAAATAGGAGCAATAGAAGATTTGTCCTTCTGAGGCTCAATTACCTTCGACTCTACAGACTTCTTCATTTCTCCAGTATCCTTGTCTTTGACAAGAAGATTAAACCCCAGATGCTCCATAATAGGAATAACCTGAGTAGGGGAAGACCATTTCACAAGACATTGTGCAGAAGCTTGGCTATCAGAAAATAAATCTCCTTGTACTTGTTTGAGAATCCAAGGATTTTTATTAGGCACAGCCCATGCTTCTGTCTTCCATTCAGGAGTATTTATATCCTGTGCAGGAACTCTTCTTGCATTTTTCTTCTTCCTTATCTTCAGCCTCTCATCGTCTATCATGTAATTAGTACCCTCATTGCTTGTCCAAAGCACAAGGTGTTCTATATTCACAGTAGAAACTTTAAGACCAGGAGTAGTTTCACAATAGTTGATGAGCCACTCATCGAGCTTTTTCTCAGCTTCTTTAAGTCTTCTCTCATCCTTAAGCATCTTGGCTTTCCACTTCTCTGCATCGAGTTTTACTCCACAGTATTCGATATAAGCCAATACTCTTACGAATTTATTCTCAACTTCTATTGCTACAGAAAGCTGCTGTTCTGCAAGAAGTTTATCCTGAAACTCCTTAATTTTTTCCAGGTACTTGACATCATCACAGGAATAGATAATGACCTCTTCGGATAGACCATTGTAGTTAATCTTTCCTCTGACTGTCTTATCCAGTTCAATTCCAAGATATCTGTCAGCTGCATCCTTAAGACCTAAACCCGGAGAGCCTGGGAGGTACCCAAGCCAGAGAATTTTCTCTGCCAGATAACCATCCCAGACATTCTTGATTATGATTCTTTTGTGGTAAAAGAACTTAAGGTCGAACTTTGCATTCCAGAGAAGAAATAGTCTGTCTGATTCAAGATACTCTTTGAACAACTGTACATCAGTGGTAGTACAATCTACCATAACTTGATGCTCATAATTACCCAACTGAATAGATATAAGTCTCTTTGTATAGACATCGAAACCCTCAGTCTCAGTATCCAAGCCTACTACTCTCATAGGCTCAAGAATCTTGAGAGCTTCTTCAGCTGTGATAATCACATACTCTTTGCTTTGTTCAAAGAGGTCTTGTCTCCCACTGACTAAATACCTCATTTTTTAAATGTTACAGTGTAGCCATAGCCAAGGATATAATCAATATATTGAATCTCCCCAGCACCCTCAAGGAAAGTCCCAACCCTCAATTCAGGGCCTCCTCTTGGTTCTATGGCTATGATTTTTCCTGAATCATCATCTTCTCTGTAAAGGGTTGGATGTTCAACTTTCAGAAGATAAGTCGTCGATTCAAGCCCTTTAGCAGATTTCAGTTTCTTCAGGTGGTTTTGGTACTCTCTTGATTTGAGAGTTATAACTTCTTCCATACGACCATCCGATTGATGTCAAGATTCATACCATGATTCTTGAGGAAAGGTATTCCCAGTACACCATGAATTTTCTTGCCAATACTTGTCTCGAATCTCTGGAAAACTCCATCAAGACTTGCCACTGTGTACAAATCTGTCAGCTTTGAGTTTCTATGAGTAAAGGTAAGCATGTAGTCGAGTGCAGTTCTGTCTGCACCATCTATACCATAATAGGTACTTCCTTTGATGGCCTTTCTTTCCTCCTCACTGAACTCATCTATTACCCTGGCATCCAGATAACAGCTATTAGCTCCAGTATCTACAAGGAAAGTGTATTTTGTCCCATGCTGGGACGTAAGAGTGATTAACGGAGTTCCAAACTCCGTCAAAACCTCATAATCTACAGGAATATGCTCCGAAGGATTTGTAAAGATTACAGCTCCTTTCTTGGCAGCATATCCAACCCCTGTAACTATGAGTAGAAGAATTACGAGATAAACAATCTGTCCTACCATTTTGTAAATTTAATTGCAGGCACACCCTGCTACACCAGTGGAACCAAATCCACCTCTATCAACTGCACCGAGTTGTTCTACCTCAATAAACTCAAATCCATCTGAAAAGAGCCACTTGAGCTTATCCCAAAAGGTTGCCTTTTGAGACAGTTGAATCCTGAACTGACAGATTCTGTCCCCCCTGTATACTTCTCCATCTCCGAAGAAAAGAGCAGGGCATTTCCATTGGTCATTATCACCACAGTAAGAGTTATCAATGACACCAATACTGTTGGGAACAATGAATCCAAAGTTCTTAGGAGTACTGCTTCGAGGGGCTACAATAGCCTCGAAGCCATGAGGGAGGTCCATAGCTACCCCAAGAGGAATATAGAATAACTCTCCCTTAAACCCTCTTACAGGCTCTGCAGCTTTGAGGTCAATCCAATCTCCCTTGGCAAAATCTGCGACCTTACAGCCAGGATTGAAATATTTGATATATACTTTCAGTCTCATTTTTGGAATTTGTAAGTTTCATCCACAAGATTTTCTCCCGGATGTTCTACTCTGTAAAATACTTGGTTAGTAGTAGGCTTATCAAGCCCTCCTACATTTTGGCTATAAGGCCCGAGTTTAATGAAATCAAAGTATTTAAGGTTGATTTTATTAGACAATTCTTGCCTACCACTATACCAAGCCACCTTTATCCCAGAGCCTTTCTTGACCCACTCAGCCAGAAAATCTATCCAACTGGGTTCAGAATCTCCTCCCATGAAAGCTACACAAGTGATGCCCCTGTTAAGAAGTATCATACTTTGTAGTTCCATGATAGATAAAGGTTCACCAATGTCCTCTGCCAAGTGAGAGCTATGACAGCCCTCACAATGACACGGACAATTAGAAATATTTATACATAAAGTAGTTTCACCAGGAACTTCTTGGAATGTTACATCAGTGTCTACATATTTGAGCATTCGTCTTTACTTCCATTATAATAGAATCTTTTACTTGCTTCTTCCTGTCTTGCCATAGAGAAAGAAGAAACTCTTTTCAGATAACCGATTACCCGAGTAGCATAATCTATATTCTTGCTGCCACAGGAAGGACACTCTTTCAAGTATCTCTTGTCAATGTGGCCACAATCATTACAGATAGTGTTGGGAATGTTATAAGTGAAATAATTGGTTCCCTCTCTCGCAGCTACTTTCAGAAGGTTTCTGTACTGCTCTTTACTTAGATGTTCCTCTAAGTTCATGTGCAGTGCACTTCCTCCATCAAGATAGGTTACATATCTCTTTCCGTGAAGCCTAAACTTCTCAAGAATATTGAGAGAGCTATCTTCAACAGCATAGAAATAGGAGTTATAACAGTCTCTTGGAACTTCATAGCCAGCTACTTTATCCCACTTGGCATGTTTTACACCCAGATTCTCTGCTGGTACGAATTCTGTATTGAACATCAGCTCTTTAGTACGGGCTTTCTTATTCTCTTCAGAGATAGTACTGAGAATCATCTGAATGAAAGCCTGATAGTCTTCAGTATCCTTGGCTTTAATACCAAGGAACTCAGCTGCTTCTACTACTCCATTGACACCAATAGTGAGATACTGCTTTCTCAGGTCAATGAATCCTGCATTGTAGACAGTCAGCATTCCTGCCTCATAGAACTCCTTAAGAAGCTCATTGTAAGAGGTTTGGAATTTATGCACAAGCTGAACTTTCTCTCTCAGATACTCCTGAATAGAAAGTTTCTTGGCTACAGCATCCTGAACCAGTCTATTGATGTTAAGAGTCATCACTGACTTGGAACCAGTAGCAACACCTCCAGCACCTAAAGAATAGGAGAACTGATTCTCTTGCACTTCATTTCTCAGTCTGCAACAGCTACTAAGGCTATCAGGTGAATCAGACATATAGACAAAGAAAGAGTGTCCTTCAGACTGCATTTCTGCAGTAAAGTCAGCATATTCCTTATCTAATACATCCTCACCATCAGTCAGAAGAGCCATTGTTTCTACAGGGAATGTCAGCAGGTCTTTGGTTCTCTCCTTATTGAACCACTTCATGAACTTTCTTTGCAACCAGTCCAATGATTCCCACGAAGGTTTGGTACCATCTGGGAACACAAAGTCTCCAAAGATACCTTCGAAGTAGTTCTTATCAAAGTAGGAGATATTCCAGAATACAGATTGGAAGTTCCTTGCAGCTGCAGGCTGATTGAGATAGTAGACCACATTCTGAAAGTAATCTTCAATAACCTGTTCAATGGTTCTTGCCCCCTCCTGAACAATGTCTTGATAATATCCTACAGTAGGGTCAAAGACTTCCTCAACCTTGGTATTGGACTGCTCTACTACTCTTTCAAAGTCTTTCCAGTAGTCCTCTCCCCACTCCTTTTTACAGAAGTAGTCGAAGTACATAAGGAACTCAGGAGTAGCTACAGCACCAGCAAACTGAGCTGCAATGGTAAATACCATATTCACAAAGATACCACAGAAGGACCTCAGATGTTTAGGAGGTCTTGATATACCTCCAAGGTCTCTCAGTCCATTCAGAAGCATAGGATACATTGTGATAGCCACACAGTAAGGATAGATAGGAGCTGTTTCATCATGCTTATAGAGCTCATGACTTTCAAGCATTCTGTCATACTCATTGGCTACTACAGGACCCCAAAGCTTCATATTCATATCTCTCATTCTACTCCTGTTGAGCTGAATGAACTTACCCTTCTGAAGCTCTCCTGCCAATGTAGTGACATTCTTCATAGTCACATTGGCATTAGAATCGAATTTACTTCCAGTCGCAGCATTCTGGGACTTCATATAATCCTTGATATACTGCTTCATCCCGACCAATTCTCTTTCATTCTTATGCTCCTCTCTATAGAGAATAAAAGCCTTTGCCACTTCAAAGTGACCAGCTCTCATAAGGATGAATTCCACTTGGTCCTGGATTTGTTCAATAGGGATATTATCCCCGATAACTACCTGTGATACAAGTTCTCTGATGCCTTGAGCATCAATAGCTTTACCTGTAGCATTGAAGGCAGACAGTATGGCTTTGAATATCTTGGAACTATCATAAGGCTGAATAGTCCCATCTCTCTTAATTACATTCATTCCTTCTCAGCCTGGTGATTTTACGGATTCCATTAACCTGATAGGTCTCATATGAATAATCATATTTACCCTCTCTTATATGCCACAATAACTCTTGCAACAATCTTCTCCAGCCTTTCAGAACCTCCCCTGTCTTACTGTCCAGAAAGTCTCCTTCCCAGAAAGTATCCTCGAACTCCCAAATCATAGGAGTTTGATTGTATCTATTGATTACAATGAACCAATAGGGAAGAATAGTAAAGTCTCTGAAATATTCATCCTTGCTGATAAGAGCTTTGAGAATCTGTGTATACAGAGTTCCCTGAAGCATATAGAGCCATTGGATAAAGGAATCCTCGAACTTTTCCTCATCCTTACCTGTAGTCTTCAGGTCTACAGGTCTTATGGTCTTTTTGGCATGGTCTACTATACAGAAGTCCATCATGCACCTTACAGCACATTCAGCTATTTCCTCTGTTCTGAACTTCAGCTGATATATCTTCTCTACCTCAGGCTCAAAAGGATTTACAAAGAAGATTTTCTTAGTGAAGGGATTAGTTCTCAGAGCTTCGACACAAGCCTGTGCTCTTTTGTAATCCTCAGTAGACATAATAGTCTTATCTCCTGCCAGGAAGAGTAAACCATAAAACTCTTTTCCTTTGGAGATGACATCTCGAAGTCTTGTTTCATCTTTCCAGTTAGGATAATATCCCACCTCCTGCATTGCCTCCAACAGAATAGATTCTTTGACCAATTCAAGAGACCTTGCAGGATTCTCTTGGTCAAAGGCTTTCTTACAGATAGTCTCTATCTTGTCAGAAGTAGACGGGAAATCCACGATGAAGAATCTCTCCTCCAAGGTCTCAGGTTCTGTCATAAGACAGTCTACCAAAGAGCCGAATCTAAGAGCTTCTGCATCCTTCTTATCATGCAAATGGGGTATTACCTTCTGTGACTCACGAGCAAATGTACTTAGCGTAGAATAACTTATGGCTGGGTCTGCTCTGTACTCCTCCTCAGTTACATTCCACGCAATTTCCTTAATACTCTTCATCAATGGGGTTTTCCTCCTCTTCCGGTTCAGTATCATCCAACCACCCTGGGTCAATTAATGATTGATAGTTACTCACTTCTGCTTCCAGAGTCTGTAACTTCTCTACATTCAGCTCTTGATACTTGGGATTGGGAGATTCCTTCTTCTCATTCCTCTTTATCCTTACCAGACAAGAATGAACAAGTTCCCACAAAGACTTGAAGTCTCTGGTCTTTATAAAAGTCTCAGCCAATGCTCTATCCTTAGGAGGTAGCTCAGGCACCAGAGACTTGATTTTTTCCAGTGGGGTCATAACTCTTGATTATTTGTATTGCGTGATTAATCTGTGCAACTGAGTGTACCTCGAAGAACTTATAATGTATTCCTGTAATTTGGCTTGCAAGCCAATCGAGAAACATCTTTTTCTTTATAGGATATCTGTCATTTGCATATCCCTTAGCATCAAAGAAGCAGTAGAGCCTATCTTTAATAACCAGGAAATCTGGAGTATAGGTAATAGGAAGCAGAGGCCTTGTTATAGCCTCCACTTCTCTCCTATTACTTTTACTCGGCTGATAAGCCTCTATATTTTCAAGACGCCTGTTCTGAGGAGTCCATATATGAACCTTATAAGGTTCATATTGGACAAAGAATCCAGCCTCTATAAGCTTAAGATAACAAGACTTTTCGAGTTTACTTTTGAAATGGATTCCCTCCAAATCAACAGTAGTAGCTCCTTTAATCTTCTTATTTTCCACTCTTTTTGAACAAGGCTCTCTTGAAATCTCTCAGGATTCTGCAGGCAATACCTGCATCTTCAGGACTTCTGAAGGCTGCAAAGTTACGGAAGTTGGCGATATCTTCCTTATAAACCTCTATAACTTTGCCATCGCTTGCACTAATCCCGAAGATTCTGGGGGAGTTCTTGATATGGTCAGGGTACTGCTCATCCAGATATTTTGCAATGACCATCTGCAGAATATCGAAGGTTGCGCTGGGATATACACCGGACACCTCATTGAGAAACTCTACAGTTTTCCCCAGTGTCCAGTCTTTATTCTGTGCCAGAAGATTCACATAGAACATGAGGTCCATAGGAATGTCTTCTCGCTTGAGAAGCTCCGGCTTATTGGATTTCTCTTTCAGAAGCCCTACTTCCAAGAGAATAGGAAGAATTCCCTTGGTAATGGGAGTAGACAGGGTTACAGTAGCTCCTTCAGGAGATTTAGTAGAGAACACTACATGGTCCCCCAAGGCATACTCCTTCTTTGTGGCAGGATTATAATACTTTTTCATACCAGTTTATGGTTGTGTTATTTTTTCTTTTGAGAATGACATTTATTTCATCAAACATAGTTGTTTCGAATCTTTGTCTGGTCCTTGCGAAATACGCAGGATGAGGGACCTCAAAGACCACATTACTATTATTGATATAAGGCCTGAATGTCTTGGCCTGAGCACCATAGAGCACATAGATAAGTCCAGGACTATACATTGAGAGATTAGTCAGCATTTTGCTGATGAATGACCTCCAATACATAGTATGTGAGCCTATTCTGTTGGCTTCTACAGTCAGAGCTGAGTTAATCATCAGGATTCCCTGTTTAGCCCAACTCTCCATGCTATTATCGAACCTCACCACTCCATGAGGAATAGTGGGGTTCAATACAGCTTCTTTAATGACCTTCAAGGAAGGCGAAAGATTCTCTTCTGAAGTGTTCGGATTATTACCGAAGAGTATTCCAGTAGCTACTCCAGGCTGAGGATAAGGGTCTTGACCAATCATGACCACTTTTAAATCCTCATAGGGACAAAGACGAAAAGCTTTGAATACATTCTCTTTCAATGGCCAGATGGGGTATTTCCCATACAATCCATCCAAAAGAGCAAGTACTTTGTCCATTTCATCTTTGTCAATTACTTTCAACCAACCTCCGAAGTACTCCTCCTTCGTCATATTACAGAGTTTCTGCCAATAGTCTCTGCACAGGCAGCCACCACGTCTCCCACATCACTCGGAGATGCTAAAAGACTATGTGTAATATAATGGCTCAAATCAGAAATGACTACTTCTCTTCCTGATGTTGAAGTCACCATATACTCAATAATGTCTTTTTTTATGCTCTTACAGAGCATATCATTTCTCCTATAGACATTGTTGGACACAAGGAGTACCCTGCTCATCTCTCGTAAGCCCCCTCTAAGTTTATACTTCTTAGCAAAGATAAGGAGGGGACTTCTGTTGGCATCCAAAACTGTACCTCTGCCTACATAATAGACAGTACCTGTATTAGTAGTAACCTTCACGAACTTATTATTATCTATTCTCAGACCTTCTCTGAAAATAGTAATTACAGTCCTTTTTGTAACACTACTTCCCAACGAAAATCCTCTTATGAAGCTTACTTGAGGTGTCTCCCCCAAAGGAGTATCTGTTTCATCAAGAAGCCTGGTTAGTTTGGCGTAGATAGAACTACCTATAATGCAGGGTATAATTACTTCTCCAGTTCCCACCCTCATAGAGCAGGTGAAACCTATATCATAGGCATTTCTATCCCTGTCAGATGTAGGGGCTTGGAAAGAGAAGTGGTCCTCCAGTATACTGCTAAGTCCTTGTGAAATCATCGCTCTACCTTAAAATCCATGTAGTCTGCCCTATAGGTGGTGAGGAAAGGAGTCTCTCTTGGGAAAGGCAATCCACATTCATTAGCACAGAAATTGGTGAAGATATTCACCATCACAGATGCAATCATATTCGCCATATAGGAAGTCTGTTTGTAACTGCAAAGAGTTTCCTCTGCCTCTTCATCAGAGAAGAGATACTCTTCCTCATACTTCCTCATAGCTTCTCTATTGTCTCCTGTAATGGCAAATACTTGAAACTCTTCAGCTGCCAGTCTACCATCAATGAAGAGATAACTTCCAGCATCTAAAGAGTTAATTGCTGCCTCCTTCCACTGCTGAAAGAATACCTTTCTCGCCTCCATATTGTCGAAGCCACAAATCATGATAGGTGAGACACCAGAGTGGTGAGTGTATCTTTCATGAATAGTGTAGATACTATAATAATAACTATACTCATTAATCATGGTCCTCAAAGCATCTACCTTGTAGCTTCCTAAGTACCTACTATCGAAGAGCTGTCCAGAGAGATTTGCAACTTCCACTGTATCATCATCATAGAGAGTAAGTCTTGCAGGTTTCATTCTTCCCAGAAGAAAACCTACATAACTGCCGATACCACCACATCCTGCTAAGGTAATATTTTTTTCTTTTACCTTTTCATACCAGATGGCTGAACTGAACCTTGAAGTAGTTTCATCAGGACCTGTTGCAGGATTTACAGGGATAAGACCATCTACATTTACTTCTTCCATACTTAAAGAATATAAGCCTCAAGAAGTTCTCTGTACCCTTTCAGATACTTATTCTCAGGCAGTTTGTCTATTTCTACCAAGAGGTCATGAGCCAAGATGGCATTCATTTCCTCAATAGTAGCTCCTTTAGTTTCCAGGTCTCCACTATCTGCATTCCAGAAAAGGAATTCAAGATAAGAGTCGGCCCATTCCATGAATCCCTGAAGATTGCTGAAGCCTTTGTCATAGACACCAGCCATATTGGGGACAAATCTCTGAACATTGAAATTATCTCCTGTCATAGGACTGCCCTTAATCATCTTTCTCAAGACATCCTGTACAGACTCTTCAGGGTAATGAACTTTGTCATAAGGAATTTTCTCTCCCCAGAGGGTAGTTTGAAGACCTTGGTTCTCTTTCTCAATGTAGACTTCATCCCCTTCTTCCCATTTAGTGATACCAGCCCCAATCTTCTTCGAATCCTTCTGGGAATTCTGAAAAGGGAACTTCTGCTGAGCCACATTCGCAGGGCCCGCAGATACCTCTTTCTTTGCAGGAGTGGAATAATTATGAGTATAGGGATTATATCCTCCATAACCTCCATAGGTTACAGTAGGAACAACCTTTGTCTTATTCTTCGCACGAAGTTCCTCAAGGGTTGCGTCCAATTCAGGAAAGGGAGAAGAAAGAGCCTCCTTCTCAATATCCAGAGGGAATGCCTCGATGACAGTGCTTTCTTCCTCTATCTCTTTTCCTTCAATACTTACAGGAACCCCCTGATAAGTCTCATAGTTATAAGAGATAGTGAACTTTTCCTTGTAATGAATTTTTCTGGTGACCTTTGCAGTATACACACCTGCATTGTTCACAATCAGAGAAAGGAAATGATTTCTATCGAGTCCCTCCTGTAAGAGAGTACTCTGGTCAGTACCAGAGAAGAATGTGTGCATGTTATTATGCGAATGAATGAGACCCATCTGACAGTCAGCAAGTTCATTCATCACAATATAATATGCAACATCTGTAGTGATTTCAAATTCTGTAGCTCCTGCAGAGCCAATGTCCTGAACTACCATGTCCACAGCTGTGAGGACAAGGTTATTCTCTTCAAAGCTTCCTTCTGTCTTGTAGAACAGGACTCCTGACCATTCAAGAGAAGGAACTTTCTTACAGACATACTCAATCTTCTTAAGCAGTTCTGCTTGAATCTTGAGTTTATAGTGTGTAGTTACGTCCTTCAACTGAACCGAAGGAACTTGGGGTGTTTCCATAAACTAAGGTTATGTGTGTTTCTATTGCCTGAATAACAGCAATTACCAGGCCTGTATTGAGAGTTCTTGATGCTTCCTGTATAGTTAAGTTTTCTGTAGTCTCAGGAGGAATATAATGGAAAGTGACTGGATTCCCCTTAAAATAGAACAGGTGTGTGCCTTCATAGTTTGCATAACTTCTGTTATCAGTAGTAGATTCCGAAATATAATTTATCAGTTTTCCATTCCGAACTATACTGTGCTTGATAATAAAGTTCTGAAGCAACTCTTCATAGGTGGCTGTAATCCCTCCAAGATGTCTTTGGGTATTGAACCATTCTATGAACATGTTACTCATTTTCTCTACTGTCTCAATCATAGGACTCCCCCAGAAATAATGGTCATTCGCAAATGCAATGAAGAGGCCAGTCTCTTTGAAGTGTCTACAGAAATAGGTGACAAACTCTGAAAAGTGCTCCTCGGAGAAGTT
>ERZ773104.479-NODE-479-length-62988-cov-9.421369_pt1 | contig 62988 bp, 70 predicted proteins | sample MGYA00511920_ERZ773104 | MGnify/ENA primary metagenome ERZ773104 (study PRJEB29015, sample SAMEA2737857) | human gut metagenome | biome: human gut; feature: human-associated habitat; material: faeces | place: China | collected 2012 ... | reverse complement strand
TGGATAATTTAGAAGAATTTTTAAGTGAGTTTGGTGATGGATATAGTTTTATAAAAAGTGAGTATCCAATAAAAATAGGTGATAGATATAACTATATAGATATGCTTTTATATAACATTTACGATAATTGTTATGCAGTAATAGAACTTAAGATAAACGAAATAAAAAAAGAACATATAGGACAAATAGAAACGTATATGAACTTTATTGATAAAAATTTAAGAACGATTAATCAAGGTCCAACCATTGGTATTATCGTGTGCAAAAAGAAAAATGGTTATCTATTTAAATACGTAACTAACAAAAAAATATATGAAAGAGAATACGAATTAGTATAAATCATATCATTTCATTTTAAATTTGTGATATACTTGTATATAGAATAAGGAGGTAAAAACATATGGAATATTTAATAATAGGACTACTTATACTGATCATTATATTAGTTATATTTTCAATATCTAAAAATATTAATGAAGGTAACATTACTGAGCGTTTAGGTAAACTAGAAACTAATGTTATTAAAGAATTAGGAGAATTTAAATCTGGTGTTAGTACTAATTTAAATAATGATTTTGAAAAACTTAATGATAGAATAGAGCATAAGCTTAATATGATAAATGATCATGTTAATGAAAGATTAGACGTTAATTTTGAAAAAACTAATAAAACATTTACATCCGTCTTAGAAAGATTATCAAAAATAGATGAAGCTCAAAAGAAAATTGATAGCTTATCAACTGATATCTTATCTTTGCAATCTATTTTAACTGATAAGAAAACCAGAGGTATTTTTGGTGAGGTTAATTTAAAGCATATTTTGGTAAGCGTATTTGGTGAAAACAATGATAAAATATACAAACTTCAATATACTTTTGAAACAGGTGTGATAGCAGATTGTGTTTTATTTGCACCAGAACCACTTGGTATGGTTGCAATTGATTCTAAATTTCCACTTGATAACTATAGATTAATGATAGATAAAAAGGCAGGGATAGTAGAAAGGCAAAATGCTGAGAAAAACTTTAAATCAGATGTCAAAAAGCACATTGATGCAATTGCTAGCAAATACATAATTAAAGGTGTAACAAGCAATCAAGCAATAATGTTTTTACCAGCTGAGGCTATATTTGCGGAACTTAATGCATATCATCCTGACATAATAGAATATGCTTATAAAAAAAGAGTATGGCTTGCATCACCAACTACTTTAATGTCTACTCTAACAACTATTGAACTTGTTATTAAAAACATAGAAAAAGATAAATACACGAGTGTCATACACGAAGAATTAAATAAACTTTCTGTTGATTTTAAAAGATATAAAGAAAGATGGGATAAATTATCAAGAAGTATTGATGCGGTAAGTAGAGATGCTAATGACATTCATATAACAACGGATAAAATCTCAAAAAGATTTGATGCCATTAATAACGTAGATACAAAAAAATTGAATAATTCGGATGACTAATTTGACAAAATTAAATGAAAGTGCTATTATTAATATCACTCGCGTAAATTTAAGCGAACAATCGCAGTAAATAAACATGAAAGGGTGATGGTTATGAATAATAGCACAAATGGATTTTTATTCGACATAAACTCAGATAATTTTAGTGTTAGTCTTGAAAGAGCATTAAAAGATAAAAGATTATTTGTTGCAGCAGCACAAGGCAAAGTTTCAGACATAGATTTATTATCTAAGTTATATATTGTTGAACAAGAAGTTAGAAACAGTAAAAATTATGATGTAAAAATTGTAGAAAATTACCTTGATAATGGTGATTCATTTACAGCAAGTGTAAGTTTTTTACCAACAGAAAAACCAGCTATATTAAAATAGCTGATTTTTTTTTGATATTTCTATGATTATATTCATATCGTCGTCATTTGCCATAACATTTTTATGTGGTTTTCCACATTTTTCACATTTATAAATTATCTTATATGTATTTTTAAATTTTTCAATATCTACTGGCTTTAACAATCCTAGACAATCATTTAGTCTATCACCAGGATTTATATCTACGTGTTTAGAATATAAACAATATGGGCAGTGGTCTCTTGCAGTATAATTTAATTTTTCTACCATCTTACCACAATTTTCACAAACAAAAGATTCATCTTTCATTGTAAATTTTTTCATAACAAATCACCAGGATAAATTATAACACGTATTTTAAATTATGTCTAAATATGTTATAATTATTAAGGAAATTAGGTGATTATAATGAATTTGAGTGATAAATACATAGTAACAATAGATAATTTTGATGGCCCATTAGATCTTTTATTACACCTAATTAAAGAACAAGATATTGATATTTATGATATAAAAATAGAAGATATAACAAAACAATATCTAGATTATATAAAGCATATGAAAGAACTTAATTTAGAAATTGCCAGTGAATATTTAGTTATGGCATCTGAACTTATAGAGATGAAATCAAAAATGCTTCTTCCTAAAAAGAGAGAAAAAGAAGAAGATGGTTATGAGGAAGATCCTAGAGAATTATTAATTGAAAGACTACTTGCTTATAAAAGATATAAGGAGGTAACTAGTGAATTTAAAGATTTGGAGCTAACTAGAAAAATGATATTTACTCGGGAACCTGATAATTTAAATCGTTATGCAAAAGAAGAGGAAAGTATTGAAGAGCTTGGAGTTGCCGACCTAATAGATGCTTTTAACAATCTTTTAAAAAGAAAAGAACTTGATAGGCCAATTGCAACTAAAATAACAAAAAAAGAACTATCAGTAGCTGATAAAGTTAATAAAATAAAGAATATATTAAGAAATAAAAAAAGAATTAATTTTGAAGAAATTTTTGAAGTATCAACTAAAGAAGAGGTAATAATAAGCTTTTTATCGGTTCTAGAAATGGTAAAAAAAGATGAAATATTATTAACTCAGGATGGTAACTTTAAAAATATAGTTATTTCTTTAAAAGAAGGTGAGTAAAATGAAAATGGGAGTACTTGAGGGATTACTTTTTGTAACTGGTGAAGATGGGCTTTCTTTAGAGATGATAGAAAAGTTACTTGAGGCATCAAAAGATGAAGCCTTAAAATTATTAGAGCAATATAAAAAATCTCTTGAGTTTGAAAACAGGGGATTAAAACTAGTTTATTTAGGTAACAAATATAAGTTAACGACTAAGGAAGAGCATAAAAAATACTATGAATTACTGGTTGATAAAACCGTAAGTGGAAGTCTTTCTCAATCAGCATTAGAAACCCTTGCAATAATTGCATATAATGAACCTATAACAGTTGGTCAAATAGATGAGGTAAGAGGCGTATCTTCAAGAGATATGGTTCGTAAATTACTGTTTAAGGGACTAATAGATATAGCGGGTAAAAGTGATCTACCAGGAAAACCCATGCTTTATAAAACAACTAATAAGTTTTTGGATTACTTTAATTTATCGTCAAAGGATGAGCTGCCTGAGATTAATATGAATGAAGAAATATCAGAAGAGGAAAAAGATTTATTTATATCTAAATATAAAGAAAAATAATGGTAATAAAAAAATAATTCGCAAATGAATTATTTTTTTCTTCCGTTAAATTTTTTCATAAAATTAAACAAAGCAAATGGTGTAATTGGATTTTTTTGAAATTCATAATCATCTTTAGCTGGTATATAGCAATACGGGAAGTTATCTATTATTGAATCTATGAGATCATTCCATTCTTTTTCTTTACCAATTAGTCTTGCTTCCTCTTCTGTTATATATCCAATACCTTTTTTAGAAAGTTCAACAATTCTTTCACGTTTAATTTTTTCTTGATTTTCTTTTTCTTCTTTTCGTCTTTTTTCTTCTAATTCCTTTTTTTCTTTTAGTTGTTGCAATTGTGCTGCAATTGCTTCATATTCTTTCCTTTTTTGTAATTTGTCTTTAGAATCTGAGTTTTTAGAATTATGCTTTCTTGCTAGTTCAATCATTTTATCGCACATGTCTGCTTTCTCTTCCATACCTAAATCCATGTACATTTGTTTTCTTTTTGTATAAACTTCAAGCAGGTGTTGTTTAAATTCTTCAATACTTTTATATTTCATAATAGTCCTCTACAAGTATTTTATCACATATTTAGCATTTTCAATAAAAAACAAACCATTTTAAGTAATGGCTTGTTTATTTTTAAATGGTACCGGTAGTCGGGCTTGAACCGACATGGTATTACTACCACTAGATTTTGAGTCTAGCGCGTCTACCAATTCCGCCATACCGGCATCAACAACAAGATTATATCATATTTATTATCATTTTTCTATAAAGTTTTTAAAAAATAATGATATAATTAATAAAGAGGTGAATTGATATGAAATATTATTGCATAGGTATTAAAGGATCTGGTATGGCAACTCTTGCAGAAATACTATTTGATTTAGGACATGAAGTATCAGGATATGATGATTATAAAGAACATAAATTTACGCAAGAAGGTTTAGATAAACGTGGTATTAAAATATATTATGATAGTACGCATGATATTCCAAAAGATACGATAGTAACTTATTCTAAGGCTTTTAGCATAGATCATCCAGAAATAAAAAGAGTTAAAAGTTTAGGTTTAAAAATAATTGCTTATAACGAATTATTAGGTAAGTTAAGTAGTGAATTTAAGACTATTGGTGTTTCTGGAACTCACGGTAAAACAACAACATCAACCATGATCTCACATGTTTTAGGGGAAACTAAGGGGTGTAATTATTTTATTGGTGATGGTTCGGGATTTGCTGATAGGAAAAATGAATTATTTACCCTTGAATCTTGTGAATTTAACAGACACTTTTTAGCATATCATCCATATTATGCCATTGTAACAAACATAGAACTTGAGCATACGGAATGTTATAAAGATATAGATGAAATTATAAAAACATTTGAAGAATTTGCTAATAAAGCACATCACGTAATAGCGTGTGGTGATGATAAAAACGTAAGAAAAATGAATTTAAAAAATAATGTTACTTACTATGGCTTTGATGATTGCAACGACGTTGTATGTAAAAACGTTACTTTAGATGAAAACGGAAGTAAATTTGATGTTTATATAAAAGGAGAATTATACGGACACTTTGATATTCCACTATTTGGTAACCATATGATATTAAATGCATTAGCATGCATTACTGTTTGTAATATGGAAGGAGTAGATACTGAAAAGATTCATTCTTTACTTCATACTTTTAAGAATGCCAAAAGAAGGTTTAAAGAAAAAAAGTTTGGAAGTGTAGTTACAATTGATGATTATGCTCACCATCCAACAGAAATTAGAGTTACAATAGAGTCAGCTAGACAAAAGTATCCAAATAAGGAAATAGTAGCAGTATTTTTACCTAATACATATTCTAGAACGAAAGCTTTAATGAGTGATTTTATAAGTGCTCTTAAAACCGCTGATAAAGCATACGTTATGGACATACACTGTGATAGGGAAAGAAAGGAAGATTATCCTGGAGTTTCAAGTGATGAAATAATTAAGAATGTTCCTAACGCAGAAAAAATATCACTTGATACAGTAGATAAGTTATTAAAACATAAAAACGCTGCAATATGCTTTATGAGTTGTACTAACATTTATGAATTATTAGATAAATATGAAGCATTACTTTTGAATAAAAATAATTAAAATGGTCACCATATTAATGGTGATTTTTTTATGAAAATATTAATAACGGGCGCTAAAGGTGGCATAGGATATTTAACTGCATTAACATTAGCAGAAAAAGGACACAAAGTTTATCTTACTTGTCATACTAATAAACAGCTTAAAAAAGTAAAGGAAAAAATAGGAAAACAAAAGAACATAACTGTTTTAAAGCTTGATATAACATCAGAAAAAGACAGATTAAGAGTCTTAGATTTTGACATAGATTGTTTATTTAATAACGCAGCAGTAGCACTTGGAGGAAGTATTATTGAAGCTGATATGGATGAGGTTAGAGAAAATTTTGAAGTTAACGTTTTTTCGTCATTTAGACTTTTACAAATCGTATTAAGAAACATGATAGAAAAAAATAAGGGAAGAATAATTGTTATGTCTTCACTTGCAAGCATGTTTCCAATACCTTTTTCAGGTGTTTATTCTGCAACAAAGGCAAGTATAACGTCTATTACTAAGTCCCTTCAAAAAGAACTTTCTTTTATAAAATCTAACGTTAAAGTAATATTAATAGAACCAGGACTTTATCATACTGGATTTAACCAGGTTTATTTAAATAATAAATATGATGATGGTAAGTATTTTAAGGATGTAAAAGAAAAACTAAAAAAGATAGAGAATTTTGCATTTAAAATGGCCGAGAAAAAAAGCTTAGATTCTATTGTCGTTCAAATTGTTAGAGCTATAGAAGATAAACATCCTAAAAGTGTTTATAGAGCGCCTAAACAAGAGACATTTTTAGCTAAATTATATAGTATATTTAAATAATTATCATATAATTAAGTATGAATGGTAATGAGTTGAAAGAAAAATTAGATGAATTTAAAACTGAAGATTATATATGGCTTTTATATATAGGAATCATAATAATTAGTTGGTATTCTAACAACGTAGAAAGAAAATATTTTATAACTGGGGATTTAAAAAGTAAGGAAAAATATCAACGTTTAATGGTTCTTATTTTTACTATCTTATTAGTGGTGTATTTCTATTTTACAAAAAGTTCATATGATGATATTTTAAAGCTAAAGCAAAGTGATTCTAAAAGTAAGAAAGATTTAACTTATTTATCGTTTTTAGGTTCTTTTCTTGTCTTGATAAGTGGTATAATATTTTTATATATAGCATTTAAAGATGAGAATTTAGATGTTGAACTTGCATTTAATTAATTATGATGTTTTTGAATATAATTAAATAACGGGGAGGGATTTTATTTTGTTACCAAATGTTCCTCCTAAATTATTTTCTTTAAGTGCGGTAGTAGTTGGTTACATATTAATCGATGATATGACTGCAAATGAACAAAATGCTGTTGGTAACTGGCTTATGCTTGTTGCACAAGTTTTATCTACCAACGCTTTTTATAGAGCGGTAATGAAGGAGAGGGGTCTAGAGCCTAAAGAATCTACTGAAACAGGCAGAAATAACGCTGATACTTTTTCTGGTTCTAGTAGTAATAGTTCACCAAGCGATACGTCCGATAATGAAACCGTTGTTATGCTAGAGAAAATGGTTCGTGCTATGCAAACTGAAATAGATAATATTAAAAGGAATATGAATTTATAATTGTTCATATTCCTTTTTTATCCACAGCATAAGTAAGTTTACGATGTAATTAATTTCTTTTTCGGTTAAATCTCTGTCTTTTGGAATTTTATGCCACTTTTCTAAACAACTGCGGCAACAACAAGCACAGGCATGTTGTGCAATAAAAACAGGATGACCTTTCATAGGAGTTTGTTTTCCATCGTTTGGTATGTCCTTTGGAGCAAGCCTTTTTGTTATGAAATCATATGCGTGTTCTTTTATCTTTTTAAAACCTTTTTCATCTATATAACTAATCATGTACTTTCTTAAATGAAAGCTACTTCTGAATTTAGATTTTGATAAATTGTCTAATACATCTTTATAAGTCATAATAATTACCTCTGTATAAATTATAGTACATTTTTATATTAACTTTAACAGTAACATCATATAATAAACTAATTTTGCTATCAAGTGTTTTTTTTACGAAAGGTCGTTTATAAAAAAATAAAAACTAGATGGAAGTCATCTAGTTATTTACAATTGGTAGCGAGAGAGGGGATCGAACCCACGACCTTTCGGGTATGAACCGAACGCTCTAGCCAGCTGAGCTATCTCGCCATAAACTGCATTAATATAATAGCAAGAAATTCACGTTTAATCAAGTGTTTTTTTTCAAAAAATCAAATTAGTTTATAAACTTTAAAAAAATTTAAAAATAAATTAAAATCTTGTTGATTAATCGATATTTTGCATTTATAATAAATAACCATACATGGCAAGGTAGCCTTAATTATTAAATATGGTGGTGGTATTATGAATTATGAAACAGTTTTATTAAAGACTAATCGCTTGATAATAAAAAAGGGTGAAATAAATGATTTTTTAAAGGTTTATGAGTATGATTTTTCCAAGCTAAAAAACGTAGATGGTGAGTGTAAATTAGTTAAACAAGATTTATCTAAAATAGAGGCTTGGTTTAAAGGTGGTATAAGTAAATATTATTCCAAAATAAAAAAAGGACATATGTTTGATTGGATAATATATGCTAATAACATTCCAACTGGAAACATATTAACTGAAGGCGAGAATTTGGACACCAAAACCGTTTTTGTATCCTATAATATGCATCCATCATACTGGAATAAAGGATATATGACAGAGGCTTTAGAAAAAGTAATGGAGTTTTTATTCTCCATAGGATATGATAACGTTATATGTAAATATTCTGATGGTAACATAAGAAGTAAAAGAGTAATGGAAAGATTAGGATTTAAACCATTTATGATAGAGCAAGATTCTTGGAAAAATGAAAAAGGTAATTTAGTTGATGATTATGTAATGATTATGACTAAGGATGACTTTCTTTCTAAAACAGCAAGATTAAAAGTAATAAAGGATTCTTTATAGAATTCTTTTTATGTGCTATAATCTATGGTAGGAGGATTATAATATGAAAATATTAGTAACAGGTGGAACAGGATTTATAGGAAGTCATACTTGCGTTGAACTTCTTGATGCGGGATATGATGTTGTAATTGTTGATAATTTATCAAACTCAAAAAAAGAAGTAGTATCATACATTGAAAAAATAACAGGTAAAAAGGTTGCTTTTTATGAAAATGACGTATGTGATAAAAAAGCTTTAATAAAAATATTTAAAGAAAACAAAATAGATGCAATAATACATTTTGCAGGTTACAAAGCAGTTGGCGAATCAGTTTTAAAACCACTTATGTATTATCGTAATAACTTAGATTCTACGTTAAGCTTACTTGAGGTTGCAGATTTATTTAACGTTAAAAAACTTGCGTTTTCATCTTCTGCAACGGTTTATGGAAAGCCTAAGTCACTTCCAATAAAAGAGGATTTTCCTCTTAGTACAACGAATCCATACGGAACAACAAAACTTATGATAGAAAGAATATTAAAGGACTTATATAAGGCTGATAATAGTTGGAGTATTGCAATACTTAGGTATTTTAATCCGATTGGAGCACACAAATCAGGTCTTTTAGGTGAAAACCCGAATGGTATTCCAAACAATTTAATGCCATATATAATTAAAGTTGCAACTGGAGAACTTAAGTGCCTTGGAATATTTGGTAATGACTATGAAACTCATGATGGAACTGGTGTTAGGGACTATATTCACGTTGTTGATTTAGCAAAAGGACACGTTAAGGCAGTAGAAAAAATATTAAAAACAACTGGTTGTGATTGTTATAATCTTGGAACTGGTAATGGTTATAGTGTGCTTGATTTAGTAAATACATTTATGAAGGTAAATAAAGTTGATGTTCCATATGAAATAAAAGATAGGCGTCCAGGGGATATTGATGCTTGTTATGCGGATCCATCTTATGCTTATGAAAAATTAGGATGGAAAGCAGAAAGAGATATTAATGAAATGTGTCTTGATGCATATAATTTTGTTAAGAAAGATTAGGTGATAATAATGGATTATAATAAATTAAAGGAAGTTTTTAAAGATAAAATATATCACGAAAGATATGATGAAGTATATAATATTTTTGTTCATTATTTATCATTGAATAAAGATCCTAAAACTCTTCTTTCTTGTTTAAAAAAAGCTAGTTTGGAAACGAGAGAAAATCAAACATTAGAATCTATGAAAGAAGAGGCAAGGATGCTATCAAGAATATTTTCTGCTTTAAAAGCTCAACAATTACTTACAAAGAAAGATGCTAATTATGTTGAAGAATATGTGGAAGATTATAGGAGAGTAGGTAATAAATGATGAAGAAATTAAATAACGTATTAATATTTTTATGTTCGCTTGCAGCAGCCTGTTTCTTTGTTAGAGATTTAAACGTAGGCTCATATGATAGATTACTTGGAGATATAACTATTCCTTTAGTACTACTTCTTCCAAGAATATTTAGTAAATTATTTAAAATAAAAATAACTTCTGCAATGGAATTAGTTTACGTTATCTTTATAATACTTGCACAGTTTATAGGAAGCGTTGTTAATTTATATAACACAGTTTGGTGGTATGACTTATTCGCTCACTTTTTATCTGGTGTTTTAACATCTATTTTAGCACTTGTTGTATTAAATTGGTTTGGAATATATAAAGAAAAAAATAGAGGATTTAACTTTTTATTTATAATATCATTTACACTTATGATTGCCTCTATTTGGGAATTTTTGGAATTTGGAGCAGATACATTCTTTGGTATGAACGTTCAGCATTCTCTTGATACAGGAGTGCGTGATACAATGGAAGATATGTTAATTGCGTTTTCAGGTAGTCTTATAGTTAGCATTTCTTACTTAGTAGAAAATAAAATAGCAAAAAATGGATTCTTAAAAAGAGTAGTTAGTGACTTAAAGTAATTAAGCACTAGCTCTCTTTTTTTATGCCGTAAATATTATTTATGGGATCTTTAAATAGTTTGTACTTTAACGGATTATACGTAAGATAAGTAAGTATTAGGTAAATTATTATTATAAATAAAATAGATACTTTTTCCAATTTTAAATCCTTTTTCATGTTTATTATACTAATTGTTATTAGCTGTGATATTATGATTGTTATAAGCATTAAAAGTATTGTAATTAAAAGTTTTTCTCCTATTAAACTATATATCGGAAGGTAAAAAATCAAGAAAATTGGTATGGAAGATATACTTGCTATAACATTAGATATACAGACATTTTTATAATTTAAATGTTTTACTTTAACTATTATTTTTTGAATAACTCCAGAAAATAGTATACTTCCCAAAAGTATTTTCATATGTTCCCAAATACTTTCATTAACGGGTGATATTATGCTTGTTATAAAACTTGGTATTTTATCATACAAAAAGTGAAGTGGAAAGCAAAATAAAAAGGCCATTATAACACCTAGTATTTTTAGTTTTTTAAGTGACATGTTAATCTCCTTTCTTTAAATAATATGAGTTTAATAATCATATTTATGCTAGTTGACTTAGAAAGTTAATAATTATACAATTGTATTTGGGTAAGAAAGAAGGTTTAAAATGGATTTAAATAAAGAAAGATATATAATATTAGAAATTATTCCAACAAAGGTTTCTGGTGGTGATGTAGCACAACTTTCTGCACTTAAAATAAATGGAATAAAATTAGAAGATAGATTTGATTATAGATTAGATAAAAATAAAATAAATGTTCCTGACATACTTAATATGACTAATTATGATAATGATTCTTTTAAGTATGTTAAGACAACAAAGGCGCTTATGAAAAACTTTAAGAAGTTTATAGGTGATTTACCACTTTTAATAATTGATAATTCTTATACTAGAAATTATTTAGAAGAATTTGATAATAAGAAGGAATCTATCTTTAAATATCTTAATTTAGATATGAGTGATGACGTGTTTGATAGGCTTGTTAATAAATATAATTTAGAAGCTAGCAACTACTTAGTTGACTTACTTTATGAAGCAATAATAAAGGAGATATAACATGATAATTAGATGTGTAAAGACAGGTTGTTTAGAAGAAAATTGTTATGTTATATCAAAGGGTGATAAATGTCTTATAGTAGATCCAGGGGATGACTTTTATAAAATAGAAAAATTGGTAGGAGAAAAAGAAGTACTTGCTATTTTAATTACTCACTACCACGAAGATCACATAGGAGCATTAGAGGATTGCATTAAAAAATATAATGTTTGTAAGATAGATTATACTAGCAGTAAAAATGAGATGATAGGTCCTTTTTCCTTTGAAATAATAAATACCTTTGGACACAAAGATGATGCTGTAACTTATTACTTTAATAATGAGGCCGTAATGTTTGTTGGAGATTTTATTTTTAAAGGAAGTATTGGGAGATGTGATCTTCCTTCTGGAAGTATAAAAGAGATGAAAAAAAGCATTAATTTAATAAAAAAATATGATAAAAATATTAAACTTTATCCTGGTCATGGAGATGAAACAACACTTGGATATGAAATAGAAAATAATATTTATATGAAAGGTGATTTTTATGAGTAAAAAAATTGTAATATTAGGCGGAGGTACAGGAACTTCTACCTTAGTTAGAGGATTAAAAGAATTTCCTGTTGATATATCAGTTGTTGTATCAGTATGTGATGATGGTTCTTCAACTGGTAAGTTAAGAGAAGAGTTTGACATTCCAGCGGTAGGAGATTTAAGAAAGGTATTATCTGCTTTATCTGATACAGAGCCTTTATTTGAAAGCTTATTAGAATACAGATTTAATACATCAAGTGATTTAAATGGACACGCTGTAGGTAATCTTTTACTTGCAGCACTTTGTAATATTACTGGTAATATGTCTGATGGTATAAAGTCTCTTTCTAAAGTACTTAATTTAAAGGGAAAAGTTCTTCCTTTATCAGAAGATAACGTTGTTCTAATGGGTATTATGAATGATGGTGAAAAAATAGAAGGAGAACATAATATAACGGAATATAAATCAGGAATTAAAGATATTTATTATAAAACTCCACCTAAAATAAATCCTGAAGTAATAAAAGAAATAAAAGAAGCAGATATGATAATTCTTAGTATGGGTAGTTTATATACTAGCGTTATTTGTAACTTAATAAGTGATGATGTAATTCGCGCAATAGACGAATCAAATGGAAAAATATTATACGTATGTAATATGTTTACGCAACCTGGTGAAACAGATGATTATACAGTAAGTGATCATATTAAGGCGTTAAATAATCACTTAGGAAAAAGAAAAGTTGATACGGTTATTGTAAATGATGGTAAAATTCCTAAAAAGTTTATTTTAAAATATCATAGGGAAGAAGAAAAAGATCCTGTTGTAATTGATAAGGATGAGATAAACAAATTAAACGTTAACGTAATAAAAGATGATTTTATAAAACTAAGAGATAAGGGGCTTAAACACAATTCAATAAAACTTTCCCTTAGAATATTTGAAGAATTAATAAAATAGCACTGTTAATTAGTGCTTTTTTTAAACGTTTGTAGTATTATATATGTAACGAATTATTTAGAAGTATGAAGGTGATAGTATGGATGAATTTAAGAAACATTTTCCTAATATAGAAGATAATTTTGTAACTAATTTTAACGAATATTTAAAACTTATACCAAATTGTAAACAGTTTGATCGTAATGATATTGCACTTATTTATAAAGCTCTTTATAAAGCAGATTATCTTCATAAAAATAGTAAGCCTAGAAAAACAGGTGAGCCTTATATAACTCATCCGATTGCAGTATCTAGTATTCTTGTTAAATATGGTCTTGATGCAGAAACTTGTGCAGCGGCACTTCTTCATGATACGGTAGAAGATACCCCTTATACTTTAGAAGAATGTGAAAAAGATTTTGGTACTGTTATAGCAACTTTAGTAGATGGTGTTACTAAAGTTGGACATGACGTTAATCATGAAACTCATGAGAAGATTATTAGAAGTATTACTAAAGATGTTAGGTCGCTTGCAATTAAAGGTGGAGATAGATTTCATAATATGAGTACTTTAGGTTCTATGAAAAGAGAAAAGCAAATAGAAATTGCAAATGAAACTAACACGTTTTATGTTCCTGCTTTAAAGATACTTGGAATCTATAAATTAAAAGATGAACTTCAAGACCTTTCGTTTTATTATTTGCATCCAGAAGAGTTTTTAAGATTCGAGAAAAGAAGAAATCGTTTAAAACAAAGATACACTGAAACTTGTAATTCATTCGGCGATGAAGTTTTAAAAAAACTAAGTCATATAGGAATTGGAATGTATTTTAAATCACGTATAAAAAATATTGGTGCGATGTATGAAGAAGCTTTAAAAGAAGGAAACGTTAATAACATTAATGATTTATTAGCCATAAAGATGGTGGTAAAAGATTTATCTGATTGCTATCTTACGCTTGGTGTTGTAAATAAAATAGGTAAGTTTGTTGGAGGAAAAACAATTGATTATATAGCATCTCCAAAAGATAATGGCTATAAGTCATTAAATACAAACGTAAGATATAAAGACGCAAACATACAAGTTAGAATAAGAACGGAAGATATGCAAAGGACAAATGACCTAGGAGTATTTTCTGATCTTAATTCTGCAGTCCAAGAAAAAGTTACAACAAAAATGAAAATTGGGCTTAACAAATTAAAAAAGGAAGGTGAGCAAGGTTTTGAAAAAATATAAAAAAGAATGCTTATGGATATTAGTTCTTTTGGTATTGTTTTTAGTACTTACTTATCTTGTTGTTACTTTAAAAACAAGCAAAATAGATGAGGAAGCATTTAATTTATTAATAAGACTAAAGTGCAAACCAGTAACAAGCATTTTATACGTTATAACAGAAATAGGCTCTAGCATAGGTGTTATAATGGTTCTTTTAATATCACTTATACCATTTATTAAAACAAAGAAATTATCAGACTTTAAATATGTTTTAATTAATACTATGCTTGGTGTTTTATTAATGAAAGGGATAAAAGAAATAGTTAGAAGAACAAGACCTTCTTGGAAGTGGATTAAAGAGGGTGGATTTTCATATCCATCAGGACACACCATATCAGCGATTTTATTATATGGAACTCTTCTTTTAATAGTTAAAAAACATGTTTATGGAAAATTAAGAAAACCTCTTATTATATTTTTAAGTTGTATGATGTTTTTAATTCCAATAAGCAGAATTTATTTTGGAGTTCATTATTTAACTGATGTTTTAGCAAGCACTATACTAGGAAGTATTATTCTTATAATAACAAATATGATTATGGATAAGGAGTATTATATTCATGATAAAAATAAAGATAGAAAAACCGTTTAAGCTAGAAGATACTATAACTTGCGGGCAGATATTTAGGTTCTTTAAAATGGAAGATGGAAGTTTTGATATAATTTTAAAAGACAGGGTAATAAACGTTTATGAAAAGAATAATTATTTATATGTATCATCAAATAATGAAGATGATTTAAAAAATGTTGTGATGAATTACTTTGACTTAGATAATGATTATTCTAAGATAAATGAATATTTACTTAAACAAGATAAAAAGTTAGTTGATGCCATAAATTTTTCTAAGGGGCTTATGATGATAAGGCAAGATCCTTTTGAAACCATAATGGAATATATTATATCTGCTAATAACAGTGTTCCATCAATTGCAAGTGCACTTAATAACATTGCTTTAAAATATGGTAAAAAAGTAATGTTTAATGATAAAGAATATTATCTTTTTCCACAGTATAAGGATTTAAAAGACGTAAAAGAAAGCGACTTAAGAGAGTGTAAGGTAGGCTTTAGAGATAAATACTTAAAGAATATTATAGATAAACTAAATAATAATGAACTTGATCTTGGCTCATTTTATAGCATGGATACTAAAGAGGCATTAGATAAGCTAATGGAAAATATTGGAATAGGACCTAAGGTTGCTTCTTGTATACTTTTATTTGCTTATCAAAAATACGATGTGTTTCCGGTTGATACCTGGGTTAAGAAAGTTATGAAAAAAGAATATAATATAGAGGGTGAAAAAAACATAAGAGCTTTTGCTAGCATAACTTATGGAAAGTATAGTGCAGTAGCAATACAGTACTTATTTAATTACGGAAGAAATAGTAATTGATAAATAAAATAATTTGTGATAGAATAGTTAACTACTAAGCGTTTATGAAAGGAATTTAGGTAATATGTATAATAAAGATGATTTATTAGATAGTTATTTTATGACTAATGATTATAAGGAAACTGATATTGAAACTGTTACTAAAAGCGTTAACAAATTTATAAAAGATTATGGCTTTGATGATATAGAAATAACACGATATGATGTAATGTCATATATTTATAAGAATCATGATTTTTTAATAATAAGAAGAAATGAAAATGGTAAATTAATTTTAGGATTAAATAATGAGATTGAGTCTACTGTTTCTTTTTTAGAATCTTTTGATGAAGAAAAATCACTTCAAATGAAATAGCAATATGAAAGCAACTTTTAAAGTTGTTTTTTTGTTATGGAAATGTAAACCTTAAATTTACATCTTTAGTTTTACGTGTTATAATTAATTTATAATAGTGAGGTGATAAAGGTGGCAAAGAAAAAAACATCATCTTCAAGTAAGAAAAAAGGAAAAATTCCAGTAGAAATATTTGGAATATTATATATAGTTTTAACAATACTAGGATTACTTAGATCAGGTTTTGTAGGAAGAATGGTAAGTAATTTTGGCATATTTTTATTTGGAGCTTTTTATAACTGGGGATTGGTATACTTTTTATTAGTAGGAGGCTACGTATTATTATTTAGGGAAAAACCTAAGTTATTTACTAAAAAACTAATTGGATTTTATTTGTTTGCAATAGCTATCCTTTCGATGTCCCACGTAAAATACATAATGTATGATACAAACGTAGGAAGTGCGGTATTTCAAGATACTTTAGCAAACATTGTATCAGGGTTTAATGATGTTAACTTTATTCAAGGTGGAGGAATACTTGGTGCAATATTCTCATATTTATTTGTTCTTGCATTTGATGTTTTAGGTTCAAAGATAATATGTTGGGTATTAATATTATTTGGTGCAATGCTTATATTTAATATTTCACCAGCAACTCTTTTAAGAAAGATAATCTTATTCTTTGTTCCTAAAAAATGGCTTAATAAGAAGGATTCTGATGATGACGAATTAGAAGAAGATGAGGCTTTAGCAGAAGAAAAAGAATCTCCTAAAGATAAAAGGGTTGTTATATCAAATATTAATGATTTAAATCCTACTCATTTAGAAGAGGTAGAAGAAGATAGTGAACCTGTTATAAATGGTGAATATAAACTTCCACCAATTTCTCTTTTAAACGTTCCTAAAAAAGTAAATACAAAAGCTAATGAAGAGAGTATATCATCTAACATTAAATTACTTGAACAAGTTTTAACTGATTTTGATATTAATGGTAAAGTAGTTGCAGCCCATGTTGGACCTACCGTAACCCAGTATGAACTAGAAGTTAAATCAGGAACAAAAGTTAATAAAATATTAAGTTTGAATAAGGAAATTGCATTAGCACTAGCTGCAAAAGACGTAAGGATACAAGCTCCTATACCAGGTAAAAGTACAATAGGTATTGATATTCCTAATAAAGTTACTACACCTGTATCACTAAGAGAGGTTTTAGCAGCCGTTCCAAAAGAAAAAGAAGATAGCAAACTTCTTGCAGTATTAGGTAAAGATATTATGGGAAATCCTAGATGGATGGAAGTAAATAAGACTCCGCACCTTTTAATTGCAGGTGCAACAGGATCAGGTAAATCAGTATGTGTTAACTCGGTTATTACATCAATTCTAATGCGTGCTAAACCAGATGAGGTAAAACTTGTTATGGTTGATCCTAAAAAGGTAGAACTTTCTATGTATAATGGTGCACCACATCTATTAGCACCAGTTGTAAATGATCCTAAAAAAGCTTCTATTGTTCTTAAAAAGATAGTAGAAGAAATGGAACATCGTTATGATTTATTAAGTGATAGTGGTACTAAAAATATTGAAGGCTATAACAAATTAATGCAAAAGAAGATAGATAATGGTGATACTTCCGCAAAAAAACTACCTTATATTGTTGTTTTAATAGACGAACTTGCTGATCTTATGTTAGTTGCGGCAAAAGAAGTTGAAGATTCTATAATGAGAATTACACAAATGGCTCGTGCAGCAGGTATTCATTTAATAGTTGCAACACAAAGACCATCAACGGATGTTATAACGGGTGTTGTAAAAGCAAACATTCCATCTCGTATAGCATTTACCGTATCATCATCAATAGATTCTAGAACAATACTTGATATGACTGGAGCTGAAAAATTAATTGGTAAAGGTGATATGTTATTCCTTCCAATGGGAGAGGGTACTCCAACTAGAATTCAAGGTTCATTTGTATCTGAAGAAGAGGTTCAAAAAGTTGTTGATTATACTATAAAACAACAAAAAGCTCAGTATGATGAAAAGTTTACTAACTTAACATCTTCACCGGCAGGCTCACAATCGGCATCATATGATTCAAAAGATGATAAGTATGATGATCCTTTATATAATGAAGTAGTTGATTTTGTAATAAAAAGTGGAAAGACAAGTGCTTCACTTTTACAAAGAAAATATCGTCTTGGATATAACAGAGCAGCTAGAATGATAGACTTACTAGAAGAAAGAGGTATAGTAGGACCGCCTAATGGTTCAAAACCTCGTGAAGTATTAGTAAAATATGAGAATAATGACGAAGAAGAACAAACTGACGATTAGTTTGTTCTTCTTTTTACTAAACACTTATTTTTAAACTTATACTCATTTAAGTATCGTTCTAAATCAATATCATAAAGTTCAAATAATTCTTTTTCATTTTCTTCGTTTACGTTTAGCATAATATCTATTGCTACTTTCATACCTTCTTTAGGATTATCTTTATATCTTTCAAATATACAAATAGCAATTGCAGCAGAATATAAATAAATTAAATAGTAAGATAAAGGAAGTTCATTTAGCTCATTTATTTTAAAATCATAATTAGAATTAATTTGTATTTCTGAGTTAATAACTTTTTTCATTGTTTTTATATTCTTATCAAAAGAAGCGTTTGCCATCTTATATAAAAGATCAGTTAACTCAGCATCATTATAAATATTTGTTAGGTAAACGGAATCGTGTAAGAAACTGTATTGACTATCATCTATGTAACCATTTTCATATAAATAGCAGCTACCATATAATTCGATTAATATACTTCCCACCTCACGATATAAGGAAAGTTTTTTATTCTTATCAAATTTCCTATTTGATATCTTATTAAATGTGCCATGTACGTTTTCATGATTTAACGTAATAAATAAATTATTATAACAGGTATGATTTATCTTGTAGAAATTTTTATCTTCCAAAGAATAACAAGCACCTTCAAATGTTATATTATCCGAATCCTTATGCTTATCTATGTATAATCTGTTATTATCTATAACATTATTTAATTCATCGTATAAAGTTAAACTTATGTTTTTTAAATATTCTTTAGTAAGTTTTATATAATCTGTGTTTTCTTCATATGGATTATATTTTAATGAGTAATTGAAATTAAACTCTAAAGCATTTTTAATAATTATCTCTATTTTTTCTTTTTGAAAAGAAGTTAATACTTCATTTACAAAGTTGTAATCCTCATTCATATCATTTTTAAAATTTAAATACCTTAAAATTTTTGGATAATAGTATGGAAGTTTTAATGTTTCAAGAATCATATCTTTTAAATAGTCTTTGTCATAAAGTCTTTCTATTATGTTTCCATAACCATATATTTCCCTTATATTTTCTAAATAAGTTTTAAATATTTCTTTTTTATTCCATTTGTATTTATTTTTCATATAAGTCACCCTTTATAAAGTGTTTTCTATTCTAACATATATTGTAAAAATATCAAGTAAATTATGGTATAATTTAATCATAGGAAGGAGGCTTTTTATGCCAACACCACATAATGAAGCTTTAAAAGAAGATATATCTAAAACCGTTATAATGCCAGGGGATCCTATGCGTGCTAAATATATAGCAGAAAACTATTTAAGTGATTGTAAGCTAGTTAATAAAGTAAGAGGGATGTATACATATACTGGTTATTATAAAAACAAAAGAGTAACTATTATGGCACATGGAATGGGAAATCCATCAATTGGTATTTATTCTTATGAACTATATAAATTTTATGATGTAGATAATATTATAAGAGTAGGTTCAGCAGGAGCAACAACAGATAAACTTCCTCTTAAAAGTATTGTTTTAGCAGAGAAATCCTATTCTAAATCAAGTTATGCCCTAGTGCAAAATGGTACTTGTAAAAAGGTATTAAGTAGTAGTGAAATTTTAAATGATAAGATAATTAAGACAGCAAAAGATTTAAATATAAACGTACTTAAATCAATTGTATATAATAGTGATGCATTTTATAATGAAACGGAAAACCCAAATATTTTGTTTAAAGAATATGGCTGCACTGCTATTGAAATGGAGACATTTGCACTTTTTCATAATGCTAATGTTTTAGGTAAAAAAGCAGCTTGCTTACTTACTATATCAGATAATTTAGTTACAAAAGAAAGTTTGTCAAGCATAGATAGACAAATTGGCTTTGATGAAATGATAAAATTAGCATTAGAGTCCATTTTATAAGAAGTTATAATTAATAGATAGAAAATAAAGTGATTTTCTATCTTTTTTTGTGATAAATGATATAATCTAATTATAAAGCCATAATAAGAAAGGTGATATAAATGAAAATATTAAAAAGAGAAGTTAATAACGTCCCAGTTACCATTATTAAAACTAATAAATTTAAGCAAGTAGCGGGAAGATTGTATTTCAAAAGTCCTGTATCAAAAAGCACGATAACAAATAGAATGATGCTTAGAAACATGCTTATGGAATCATGTAAAAAATATGATACTAGTGAAAAATTATATATAAAATCATTAGAATGTTATGACGCATCTTTATATGCTTCATCTAGTAGGGTTGGAAATTATCATATTACTAGTTTTACTTTTTCTACGTTAATTGATAAATATACTAAAGAGGGTAATTTAAAAGATGTGATAGACCTTTTTTGTGAGATTATATTTAATCCATTAGTTAGTAATTCAGCATTTGATCAAGATACTTTTGATTTAATTTATGAAACTAAAAAAAGTGCTTTAGAAAAGATAAAGGAAGATTCAGGTTCATATATAGAAAGACAGGTTTTAAAGAATTTAGATGAAAATAAAGCTTATACATATATGAGTGATTTAAAATACTTAGATAAAATAACTAGTAAAAGTTTATATGATGATTATTTAGATATGATAAATAATAGCAGTATATCCCTTGTTTTAGCAGGAGATATAGATTTTGATAATCCTATAATAGATATAATAACAAGTAAAATAAAGAAAAATAAAAAGTTTGATGTTAAACTTCTAATTGATAATGATAATGAAAAGGAAGAAAATAAAGTTATAACAGAAGATTTTTTTGGTACTCAAAACATAATAAACTATGTTTTATATTTAAAAAACTTAACAGATTTCGAAAGAAATTATGTTGCGCCTTTATATAGAATTATTTTAGGTGGCGGTGTATCATCAAGGCTATTTTCTATAATAAGAGAAGAAAATAAACTAGCATATTATTCATTTGCAAGATATGAAAAAGATGATTCTTTAATGTATATAATAATGGGAATTGAAAAAGAAAACTTTGATAAGGCATATAAACTTACTAACAAAATTATAGGAGAAATGAAAAATTTAAGTGAAGAAGAAGTAGAACACGCTAAAAAAAGTTACATAACTTTATACGAGGAATCACAAGATAAAATTACAAATATTATAGGAAGTTATAATAAATTAAATTTATTTGATATTAAAGATGATAATGAATTAATTGAAAATATAAACAAAGTAACAAAAGAAGATATAGAAAAATTTGCTTCTAAAGTTTATCCACATATATGTTACTTTTTAAAAGGAGAATAAAGTTATGGAAAAAATAATAATGAAGAAAATTGATGAAGTAATTTATCATGAAGAGTTAGAAAACGGACTTAACGTATACATTTATAAAAAAAATGGTTTTGCAAAAAAAGGTGCTTTTTTCGTAACTCATTATGGTTCTTCTAATAATGAATTTGTACCAACCTGCGAAAAAGAGATGGTAAGTTTTCCAAAGGGAATAGCACACTTTTTAGAGCATAAATTATTTGAATCAAGTGATAATGAAGGGGTATTTGAAAAATTTAAGAAGTTTGGAGCGGACGTTAATGCTTTTACAAATCACTTAATTACAAACTATTATTTTTCTTGTACTGATAATTTTTATCCTTGCCTTGAAGAATTAGTTAACTTTGTTTTATCTCCTTATTTTACTGATGAAAACGTAGAAAAAGAAAAACCAATAATTAATGAAGAGATAAATATGACTAGTGATAACGTTGATAGGTATATTTTTGAAGAGATGTTTAATATGACGTTAAATACTAATCCAAATAAGTATAGAACGATAGGAGATAAGAAAAGTATTTCTAAAATAACTAAAGATGATTTATATAAATGCTATAATACCTTTTATAATCCATCTAATATGGTTTTGGTTTTATATGGCAATATTGATCCAACAAAAACTATTTCCTTAATAAAGGGCATAATGAAAAGTAAAGGGTTTAATAAATCTTCTGATATAAAAATTAAAGAGTATGATGAAGATGTTAAAGTATGCGAAGAATATAAAGAAGTTAAGAAAAACGTTGTTATTCCAAAAGTTGGTATTTGTTATAAAATAAAGGTTCCAAAACTTACTGGAGTAGAGTCACATAAGAGATTATTATTCTTAGATATGCTTTTGGACATGAAATTCGGCTTTTCGGTTGCATTTGAGAAAAACTTAATTAAAGATGGTATTATAAAGACAGGACTAGATATGAATTATTCTTGTTTTGATGATGTTATTTTACTTATGTTTTCATCTGATACAGATAAGAAGGATTTGTTTATTGAAAAAATAGACGAAAAATTAAGAGAAAACTTATTTGATGAAAAATTATTTGAATTAAATAAAAAGGTTCTTACAACAAATCTTGTTAGATTATTTGAAAGCCCATCTAATGTTGCATCTATGATATATAACTATATAATTAAGCACGGAGAAATTATAGAAAATGCTTATGATATTTATAAAAATTATGACTTTGATGAGTTTAAGCATGAGTTTAACACTTTAAACTTTGATAATAAATCAGTTTTATATGTTACCAAAAAGGAGTGATAGTATGCTAAAGGTAAAAAACGTAACTAAGTATTATGGAAATTTTAAGGCAGTAGATAATATTTCTTTTGAAGTTAAAAAGAAAGAAATATTTGGACTTTTAGGAGTTAATGGGGCTGGTAAAACAACAACTTTTAGAATGATTATGAATTTAATTAGTCCATCTAGTGGGTCCATTAGTTTTAACAATAAAAAAATAGATTATGACGTAACAGATAAAATAGGTTTTTTAACAGAAGAAAGAAGCTTACTTACTAAACTAACGGTAAAAGAACAGATTCTTTATTATGGAGCTTTAAAATCATTAGATGAAAAAACCATTTTAGAAAGGCTAGATAAACTTCTTAAAAAGTTTGAAATAGAAGATTATAAAGATAGAAAAATAAATACATTATCAAAGGGTAATCAGCAGAAAGTTCAGTTTATATCTGCAATTATAAATGAACCAGAACTTTTAATATTAGATGAACCATTTTCTGGACTAGATCCACTTAATATAGAACTTTTTAAAAACGTTATATTAGAGTTAAAAGATAAAGGAACATCAATTATATTTTCATCACACAGAATGGATCACGTTGAGCTTTTTTGTGAAAAATTACTTATACTAGTTAAAGGTAAAACCGTCTTAAAAGGATATTTAAAAGATATAAAAAAAGATTATAAAATAAAAAAAGTAATAATAGAAGGTGACGTAAAAAAAAGTGAACTAGAAAAAATAGACGGAGTTTTAAAGGTTAGCAAAACATCTTTTAAATATGAGGTAGAAATAAAAGATGAGAAATACTTTAAAAACATATTTAATTATATAAAAACAAAGAATAACATAACTAAATTTGCACTTGAAGATGCTAGTTTAGAAGAAATATTTATAGCAAAAGTAGGTGAAGTATATGGAAAATAAGTTTATATTTTTAACTAAGCATAGTCTTAAGAAAAACATAAAAAGTAAATGGTTTAAGATTGTTAATGTAATTGTTATGCTAGTTATAGTAGCACTTGTTAACATAGATGGTATTGTTACGTTTTTTGGAGGAGACTTTAGTGGTGATGTAAAGATAAACATTATAGATAACACGGGTTATTATAATGTGATAGAGAAAAACTTAAAAAACGTTGGTAAGTATTTAAATGATTCAAAAGTCATCATAAAAAAGGTAAATGATTTAAATAAAGAAAAGAAAAAACTAAAGGGTAAAAAAGATATTTTATTAGTTATAAAAGAAGATAAAGGTAATTTCTTTAATGCAGAGTTTATAACGGATTCTTATGTTGATACATTAAAGTATCAAGCAATTAAAGCATCTTTAAATAGTGCAAAAGAGATAATTGCAATAAATAATTCAAATATAGATAAAGATGAACTTGCTAAAATATCAAAAGAAGTTACCATAAAAAGAACCTTCGTTGATAAAGAAAAAAGTAAGGATGAAGAATCTTCAAGATCTCTTCTTTCCGTACTTTCATTAATAATTGTGCTTCCTTGTTTTATGTTAATAATGTTTTTAGTTCAAATGATAGGAGCGGAAATAAACGAAGAAAAATCAACTCGCGGTATGGAAATAATAATAGGAAACGTATCTGCTAAAGCACATTTCTTCTCTAAGGTATTAGCAAGTAATTTATTTGTTTTATTTCAAGGTTTTCTTCTTTTAATGTATTCTGGTATTGGTCTTATTGTAAGAAAACTAACTAGCAAAAGTAGTGGTTCATTTTCTGCTTTAAAGGATGCAGCATCAAATCTTGATTTAACAGGTGCGGTAGACTTAATAAAAAATAGTGGAATAATAAATAAGTTAGGTTATATAATCCCACTTATAATAATTTTAATAATACTTAGTTTTTTAGCTTACTCTCTTTTAGCGGGCATATTAGCATCAATGACAACTAATATGGAAAATTATCAGCAACTTCAAACACCACTTATGATAATAAGTGTAATAGGATATTACTTAATAATTTTATCTACAGCATTTCCTGGTTCTACATTTATAAAAGTTATGGCAATGATTCCTTTAATATCGGTATCTCTTGCGCCTAGTCTTTTACTTTCTGGAGAAATAGGTGTTGGTGTAATAATAATTGGAATAATACTTTTAATACTTTTAAATTATTTATTAGTAAAATATGGTCTTAAGGTTTATAAGGTTGGAATACTAAATTATTCTGAAAGCGGTTTATGGAAGAAAATGTTTAAGGCTGTTAAAGAAAAATAAATAAAATTAAGCATTTGTCAAAATATAAGTGTTTTGCAATTGCTTTTTTTAATTTTCTTTAGTAAACTTAAATAAGTAGTGGGAGGTAATTATGTTACAAGTAAATAATTTAAGCCTAACTTTTGGAAAAAGAACCTTATTTAAAGATGTAAATTTAAAGTTTACACCCGGTAACTGTTACGGCGTAATAGGCGCTAACGGAGCAGGTAAATCAACATTCTTAAAGGTTTTATCCGGTGACATAGATTCAACAAAAGGGGATGTTGTTTTAACTGAAAATGAACGTATGTCTGTATTAAAACAAGATCATAATGCCTATGATAGTAAAGACGTTATTGAAACTGTTATAATGGGAAATCAAAAACTATATAGCATAATGAAAGAAAAAGAAGAAATATATTCAAAACCAGACTTTAATGATGCTGACGGATTAAGGGTTGGAGAACTTGAAGCAGAATTTGCCGAAATGGATGGATGGCAAGCCGAAAGTGATGCTGAAATATTACTTGCGGGTATTGGTCTTGATAGGGCGTTTTTCTATGATAAGATGGAAAATTTATCTGGAGAAGATAAGGTAAAGGTACTTCTTGCACAAAGTCTTTTTGGTAATCCGGATATTCTTATTTTAGATGAGCCTACAAACTACTTAGACATAAATGCAAAAATTTGGTTAGAAAACTTTTTGTTAGATTTTAAAAACACGGTAATAGTAGTATCACATGACAGGCACTTTTTAAATAAAGTATGTACCCATATTTTAGATATAGATTATGGAAAGATAAAAATGTATGTTGGTAACTATGATTTTTGGCTTGAATCTAGTGAACTAATTCAAAAACAAATGAGAGACTCTAATAAGAAAAAAGAAGATAAAATAAAAGAATTACAAGAATTTATTAGACGTTTTAGTGCAAATGCTTCTAAATCTAAGCAGGCAACCTCAAGGAAAAAATTACTAGAAAAAATAGAATTAGATGATATAGCACAATCATCAAGAAAATATCCATATATTAATTTTGATATAGATAGACCTCTTGGACGTGATGTATTAGAACTTAAGGGAATTTCTAAGACGATAGATGGGCAAGTCGTTTTAAAGAACCTTAATTTAACAATAAATAACACTGATAAAGTTGCTTTTGTAGGTAGAAATGAGCTTGCTAAAACAACGTTATTTAAAATAATAACTGGAGAAGAAAAACCTGATTCTGGAACCGTCCGTTGGGGTACTACAACAAGTTTTTCATATTTTCCTAAGGATCATGATAAATATTTTAAGGAAGATGTTAACTTAGTTGATTTTTTAAGACCATATTCTAAAGAACAAGAAGAAGCTTTCTTAAGAGGCTTTTTAGGTAGAATGTTATTTTCTGGTGAAGAAGCATTAAAGAAAGTATCTGTTCTATCAGGTGGTGAAAAGGTAAGACTTATGTTTTCGCGTATGATGCTTAGGTGTGCTAACGTAATAATATTAGATGAACCAACTAACCATTTGGATATAGAATCAATTACATCTTTAAATAAAGGAATGAAAAACTTTAAGGGTGTATGTTTGTTTTCTTCATATGACTATGAACTTATAAATAGTGTAGCAAACAGAATAATTGAGTTTAAAGAAGATGGAAAATACATAGATAAAATGACAACTTATGATGATTATTTAAATAGAAATTAGCAAGAAGGTATAAAGATGAAAAATAAAAAAGGGTTTACGCTGATAGAATTACTAGCGGTAATAGTAGTACTTGCAATAATAATTATAATTGCAACCATAAATGTTAATAAGCAGATAAATAAAACTAGAAAAAAAGCTAACGACATAAACAAAAAGATGATTATAAAAGCTTACAAATTATGTTCAGCTCAGGAGTTAGATTTAAGTAAGTGTGATAGCATACCCAAATTAATATCAAATGGATATTTAGATGAATTTAATGATCCATATAACAGTAAGGAAAATGAAATTAATAACGCATATACCCTTATAGTGAAAGATGATATCGCAAAGGTTATATATAATGGTGACGGAGTACAACAAGTATATGAAATTCCTCCTACTCAGTATTTTTCATGGTGTAATGAAGATAATGGTAAACATTCCTGTGCTGATGGACTTTCAAACGAAGGAAAAAGTTGGCTTCAGAAGCATGATGATATTTTAACTTTCCCTGATACAATAAAAACAATAAAAAATTGTGAAAGTAGTGAAAAAAATTGTTCTAATTTCTCTGATGTTCAAATTGATGCGCTAATAGTAACTAGTAACGTTAGTATTAATGCGACGTTTAAGAATACTAAAATAGGTGTAATTAAAGTGGATGGCGGTAACCTTGGAAGTTCAATATTTCAAAATACAACCATAAATAATTTAATAGTAGGTAATACTGGTAATATGAATATTGGGCAATCAACTTTTAGTGGCTCTAAAATACAAAATTTTAAAATTGAAAATGGAACGTTTAATTGGTATAGTTTTACAGGTAGTATTATAGATACATTAACGGTAGGAAAGGGGGTTACGTCACTTGGAAATGATACTTTTGAGGGTGCTAAAATAAACAAATTAATAATAAAAGCCAATAATTTAAATGGAAATAGAGAGCAGCCATTTAGAAATAGTAATACTCCTATTAACATTATAATAGATAAAGATGTTACCAAATTAGGAAAAAATGTTATTGCTAACAATACAACATCTTATTGTAATTATGTTAGAATGATTCCGATAAAAAGTATTTTAATAAATGGAGATAAAAAAAGATTTTCAAAAAGAGATTTATATAATTTTGGACTTAGGTGGGATCAGATTCCAAATGATATTGGTAATCCGATGGATGATAGTTATAGACTAAAACTAAGTAAGAGTAGTGACTTTGAAAGTTTGAATTGTTATAACTCGAGTAGTAAAAAATATCCTTTTCCATCATGGGTTGATATAATAGATTGATTTTAGCAAATAATTATTACGTGGTTTTCTTTTATTTAAAGGAAAAACTTCATGTTATAATTACTTGCTTTTTTTCATAAAATGATTATAATAGAGACAATTAAAAAGGGATTAAATTTTAAAAAGTGGGTGACATTATGAAAAAAATATTAACTTTTATACCTCTTGGTGTTGGAATTAGTGCGGCTATTATATACATTCTTAACATAATTCAATTTAAAATAATAAATAATGGAACTGCACTTTTACAAATACTTTCATCACTTAAAATATATTTGTTTATATCAATCGGGGGATTTGGTTTATACTTTTTTATCAAGGTACTAGACTTACTTGCAAATAAAAATAAAGTAGAAAATGAAGATTTTTCATCAAATGAATATGAACCATTTGAAAATAATAATAATGCTAAAACCTTATCAAATGAAAATACTTTAAATAATATAAATAACGTTAATGATTTTAATAATGTAAATACACTTAATAACCAAAATAACTCAAACTCATACGTTCCTAACTATGATTATGTTCCTATGTATCATGCTGAAGAAAAACAAGATAATATAAAGGAAATAAAGTTAGATAAAGAAGATGAAGATATTGATTTAGGACCTTTATATAACAGCGAAGAAAATAATGCTGATAAAGAAGATAATTTTGCATCTTGTAAATACTGCATTTTTTGTGGTAATAAAATTAACGCTTATGATTTATATTGCTCGCATTGCGGAAACAGACAAGATAAGAAAAAGATGAGTCCTTTATTAAAAAACATAATAAACGTTTTAGAAATAGTTATCTTACTTCTTATAATATACTTTTCATTAAACATGTTATTTGATTATAAGGAAAGTCGTGATCCATCTTTTAAATCACCATTTAAAGTTAGTATGACAAAATAATTATTTAAAACTTATTAGATTTTTATATTTAAAGTTAAGTGAGTTTATACCATGGTTTAGGTCATTTACAAACTTAACTTTTTTTCTTTTAAATATTTTTTTATCATCATATGCGGTAAATAAATTTATATCACAAGCCTTAAAACTATTATTAAACAATTCAATACTATTACCATGAATAATAATTGTTGTACCATTTTCAATAGCACTTATTATTCTTTTTTTATTTTTATTTATTTTTTCTTTTATATGGCTTAATTTATCACTTTTATAATTACCAAAATAATATGTATCATCCTTTTTAAAATATATGTTTTCATTTATTTTTATATTTCTAGCAAATGGCTTTATTATAAAATCATCGTCTAAAAATTCTTTTTCAATTATCTTTATCACATTAATCACCTTATTTTAGTTATGCTAATGTTTTTGATAATTTAAACATAAGTTCTTGAAAAAACACTTAAAATAAAGTAGAATAGAAAGGTATAAAGATGAGGTGAAAAATTATGGGAAGATTTCCAAATATAGCTGCTAGTAAAGCAAAGACAGGAGCTGCTAAGGCAAAGGTATATTCAAGCTATGCTAAAGAAATATATCAAGTAGCAAAACAAGGTGGTACTGATCCTAATGGTAACTTAAGTTTAAGACATTTAATTGAAAAAGCTAAAAAAGAACAAGTTCCAGCAGATGTAATTAAAAGAGCAATAGATAAGGTAAATAGTGGCGCAGATGAAAGTTATACATCAGTTAGGTATGAAGGTTTTGCATCTGGTGGTGCAACCGTTATGGTTGATTGTTTAACGGATAACGTAAATAGAACGGTAAGTTTAGTTAGAAATGCATTTACAAAATCGAAAGGTAAGATGGGAGTTTCGGGATGCGTATCTCATATGTATGAGCATTTATCAGTTGTAATCGTAAAAGATATGACTGAAGATGAAGCTTTAGAAGCACTATTAATTGGTGAGGTAGATGCTAAAGAAATAGAAGCAGAAGACGGTAACGTAAGTATATATGGAGACCCATCAGATTTATATAAAATCAAAGATGCTATAACAAACGCTAAAAAGGATGCAGAATTTATAGTAGATGAAGTAACTTATCTTCCTAGCGAAACAGTTACGTTAGATAAAGAAGATAAGGAAAACTTTGATAAATTACTTAATATGTTGGACGACGTTGAAGATGTTCAAAAAGTATATCATAATGTTAATTTGTAATTTGACAACCGTACGTAATTATTGTAATATAAGTATATATTTAAATTGATGATGAAGATTAGTAGTTAGTTTTATTTATTTTATAGAGAGTTACCATTTGGTGGAAGGTAATAAATAATTGCTAATGAATCTACTTCTAAGACGAATGAGCTAAAATTCATTCGCGGGTAAAACCGTTATGTAAATTAAGAATAAGCTTGGATGGCACCGTGGTTAACATCACTCCAACGTTAGGGCTTATTCTTTTTATTTATAGGAGATATTTCATGGATGAAAGAATAATATTAAATACGGATGGCAAAATAGATTTAACGATACCAAAAGATTTTGAAGAATATGATAATACGATTGATATTTATTTGCATGGAACGGATGAACTTGTTGGAATGATATGGTTTGAAGATTTTTCGGATGATGAGTTTACTAAGTATTATGGTAATGTTGGTTATGTGATTAAAGAAAAGTTTAGAAAAAAAGGTTATGCATTTTCAGCGCTTAAACTATTAAAAAAAGTCATGCTTGATAATGATATTGATAAAATGATATTTAGCATATTTCCAAATAATATTGCTTCTTGTAAAACGGTGGAAAAATTAGGTGCCAGAATACTTTGCTATAGAAACGTACCTAAGAATCATTCTTTGTATAATTTTTCCGAAAATCAAGTAGTAATATATGAATATAACATTGAAAGGAGTAGTAAATATGAGGAAGATAAAACTAAAAAGCATTTATAGACATTTTAAGGGTAACTTATATTTGGTAGAAGATTTAGCAGTTCACTCGGAAACAGGTGAAATACTTGTAATATATAGACACTTGTATGATGATTGTGCTTGTTTTGCAAGACCACTTGATATGTTTTTATCAGAAGTTGACCATGAAAAGTATCCTGATGTAAAACAAAAATATAGGTTTGAAGAGGTTATAATACCTAAAAAATAAAAGGAGGACATATGTTAAAAGAATACTTAACAGAAGAAAAGTATGAAGAATTAAAAGAAAGTAATGATATGATTTATAAGGCTTTAGAATTATCGTTAGAGTTATTTAAAAGCGACACTGATAAAGGCGGATTTCCTTACGTTCTTCATCTATTTTACGTATATAAAAACGTTTTAGAAAAAGAAGAAAAGGTAGTAGCACTACTTCACGATGTTATGGAAGATAAAAACGTAACTAAAGAAGATTTATTAGAAATTGGTTTTCCAAGCAAAATAGTAAGTGATGTATCAGTATTAACTAGAATAAAAAATACAAACTATACAGATTATATAAATAACATAATAAAAAATGGTAGTAAAGAGGCTTTAGAAGTAAAGCTTGCAGATTTAAAAAATAACATAGATTTAACTAGGATAAAAAATCCTTCCGTAAAAGATTATGAAAGAGTAGAAAAAAGGTATATGCCTTCTTATGAAAAAATACTAAATAGATTAAAGGAGATAGAAAAATGATAGATATTAAATTAATAAGAGAAAACAAAGAATTAGTAAAAGAAAATATTAAAAAGAAGTTTCAAGATAAGAAATTACCACTTGTTGATGAAGTTTACGATATGGACATAAAGTATCGTAAGATAAAAACAGAAGCTGATGAAAAAAGAAGTAAGATTAACTCTTTAAGTAAAGAAATAGGAAATCTTATGCGCAATAAAGATATAGATGGTGCCAACAAAATAAAAAATGAAGTTGCATCTATTAAAGAATCTATTCCGGAAATTGAAAAAGAAGAGGAAATGCTTGAAAAAGAAATAAAAGAAAGAATGATGGTAATACCAAACATAATAGCAAACGACGTTCCAATTGGAGAAGATGACTCTAAAAACGTTGAAGAAGAAAGATTTGGGGAACCTAAAGTACCTGATTATGAAATTCCATATCATTCAGATATAATGGCTTCGTTTAACGGATTAGATAAGGATGCTGCTGCAAGAGTATCTGGTAATGGTTTTTACTATTTAATGGGAGATATTGCACGTCTTCATTCAGCTGTATTAGCATACGCAAGAGACTTTATGATAGATAAAGGATTTACATACTGCATTCCACCATATATGATTCATTCTGATGCGGTTGATGGAGTTATGTCATTTGAGGAAAAAGAAGCTATGATGTATAAAATAGAAGGTGAAGATTTATACTTAATAGGTACGTCAGAACACTCTATGATAGCTAAGTTTAAAGATCAATTATTAACGGAAGATATGCTTCCTATTACAATGACATCATATTCTCCTTGCTTTAGAAAAGAAGTTGGAGCACACGGAATAGAAGAACGTGGAGTATATAGAATTCACCAGTTTGAAAAGCAAGAAATGGTAGTAGTATGTAAACCAGAAGATAGTGAATCTTGGTATAACAAGATGTGGAATTATTCTGTTGAATTATTTAGAAGTCTTGATATTCCAGTTAGAAAACTTGTTTGTTGTTCTGGAGATTTAGCAGACCTTAAATATAGATCTTGCGATATAGAAGCTTGGAGTCCTAGACAACAAAAATACTTTGAGGTATGTTCATGTTCTAATCTTACTGATGCACAAGCAAGAAGACTTGGTATACGTTATAAAAAGTCTGATGGAACAAAAGAGTTTGCACATACTTTAAACAATACCGTTATCGCTCCTCCTAGAATGTTAATTGCATTTTTAGAAAACAATTTACAAGAAGATGGAAGTGTTCTTATACCAGAAAAATTAAGACCTTATATGGGTGGTAAGGATAAACTTATTCCAGCAAATAAATAAAAGGATTAATTCCTTTTTTTATTTGTGTTAAATTTAATTTTATGATATCATACTTTCTATTAGAAAAAGAGTGATAAAAAATGAGATACTATGTTGATAAAGACACCATGGATTTTTTAGAAGAAAACGTAGAAGCAGTAATCTATTTGCTTAAAAAAGCATATATTAGTACTAAAGAGTATTATAAAGGAAAAGCTCTTTCTGATTTTCTTTACTTTAATACTTATAAGACATTTACTAATGGATATTGTTTTTATTTTTCAAGAATGCTTAAAAGCATTTATAAAAATGCTTGTTTTGTTTCATGTGATAAATATTATGCTCATATAAGTCATATATTTATTAAGATAAAAGGTGATATTTATGACGTATATGGTAAAAGAAACATAAGTAAATATGAAAAGTTAGAAAATAAAGAATTAGAAAAAATAGGTTTAAATCACATTGAAGTAGAAAGTGAAATATATGAAACATTTAAGATGTATTTTCATAAGTATTTAGATTTGTATGTGAGCTATAACAAGCTTTTTATCAAGAAAAAACATTAAAAATTATTAAAAAAACTTGCATTATTTAAAAAAATGTGGTAAATTCTTTCTATCGCTATTTTTTATAGTGATTTTAATTTGGCTTTAATTTTATTATATAAAGAAAGGAGAAATACAATGTTAAAAGAACAAAAGCTTATAAGTTATCTTGTTGTTCGTGAAAAAGTATCTACTGGTTATCTAAGTAAATTTAATATTGCTAAAGATGATTTTAATTCTTTACTTGTATCTAACAATGCAGAGTTAAGAAGATACTATGATGAAGAATATAAGCGTGCACTAACAAAAGTTATGGATGACGAATACGTAGGAATAACCTTTGATAACTTAGATGCAATTAAGAAAGCATTAGAAGAAAAAGAAAAAGCAAAATCACTTGCTATGTAAAAGAAGTGGTTTGTTTTTTTTATTTTTTGTTTAAAGTGTATAAAATACATTAAAAGGAAACTAAAATAGGATGTTATAGTAACATTTTGTTAACAGAGGAGGAAATTATAAAAAACAAAGAAGCTAGAAGTTTTATAGAAAAAAATATAAATTTTAATAAAATTATTTCAAGTGATGTTAAAAGAACTGTTTAAACATAGTAAATGAACTTGATAAAACTAGAGTTTGCTTTTCTTTTAATGATAATATGTATAAACTAGACATGTTTGATAATGGCATGAATATTTTAGAGGCAAGTGCTATTTCAAAAGTTCCAGAATTTATAAAAGTTATTAAAGATGTTACAAACGATAAAAACTATAAGAACATTAATATAGAATTTGGTAAGAGTTATGTTTACAAAAATAAATAATGGTGATATTCTTTTTTAAGGTAGGTGTTTTATATGGCTAATTTAGAATTTAGATATGGACCAATGAACTCAGGTAAAAGCATGGCTCTTTTACAAATGGCTTATAATTATGAAGAAAATAATAAAAAGGTTATTTTAATAAAATCTGTTATAGATACTAAAGGAGGAAATTATTTAGTATCAAGGATTGGACCTAAAAGAAAGATTCAGATAAAACTAGATAAAAAAGAGAGTTTGCTTAGTAATAAATACATAGAAGAAATTAAGAAAACGGATGCTATTTTAGCAGATGAGGCGCAGTTTTTAACTAAAAGTCAGGTAGAAGAGTTATGGATAATATCAAAGAAATTTAATATTCCAGTTATTTGTTTTGGACTCAAGACTAATTTTAAATCGGAATTCTTTGAAGGATCTAAGAGATTATTTGAATTATCAGATAAGTTTAAAGAACTAGAAACAATATGTAAATGTGGTAAAAAAGCTAGGTTTAACGCAAGGAAAATAAATGGCAAATACGTAAAAGATGGATTAGAAAATGTAATAGATGGAGAAAATAAAGAAACAAAATACGTTCCGTTATGTGGGAAATGTTACTTAGAAAAAGTTTTTGAAAAAGGTATATAATTCGACATATTTCTTAAATTAAAATCACTATAATACTATTGTGATTTTTTTATTTGAGAAAGGAATAAGTAGTTATGAAAACAGAAATTGAATTATTAAATTATTTAAAAAAATTTATTATAAGTAAGGAGATATTTAACATAAATATTAAACCTCGCAATATAGATATATTAAAAAGATATTATGATGATAATTATAAAAAGGCTTCTATATTAGTTATGGAAGATGAATATGTAGGTATTACGTTTGATAATTTAGAAAAAATAAATACTTTAATTAAAAAAAGTTAGTTAAAATACGTTTATTATAGTATAATTATTACGAGGTGTTATATATGTTTGAAAATAATAAAATATTTATATTAGGATTTGCAAGAAGTGGGTATGAAGCTGCTAAATTTTTAATAAAAAGAGGAAATGAAGTTTTAATAAATGATGGTAAAGATGAAAGTAAGGTAGATAAGGATAAACTAAAAGAACTAAAAGATTTAGGAGTTAAGTTTTTCTTTGGTTCACATCCAGATGACTTATTAGATGAAAGTTATGATTATTTAATTAAGAATCCAGGAGTTCCAATACATCATAAATATATAGAAAAAGCAAAAGAACTTAAAATAGAAGTTATAAATGAAGTAGAAATGGCTTATAGATTATTACCAAAAGATGTTACGTTAGTTTCTATTACTGGTACTAATGGTAAGACAACAACTACAACACTTACTTACGAAATGATTAAAGAAGCAGGTATTAGATGCCATTTAGCGGGAAATATAGGATACCCTTTATGTAGTTTTTTAGATAAATTACAAAAGGGTGATGTAATTGTTATGGAAACATCTTGCCAGCAACTTAATAACGTAAAAGAATTTAAACCTCATATAGCAGTTATGACTAATTTATCAGAAGCTCACGTTGATTTCTTTGATAATAGTTATAGTAAGTATAAAGACGTTAAAACAAAGATATTTAAAAATCAAACAAAAGATGATATTGCAATTCTTAATTTAGAAAATGATGAAGTATTAAAACAAACAAAAGATATTAAGTCTAAGAAGTTATATTTCTCATCAAAGAAAAAGGCTGATTGTTACTTAAAAGATGATATTATTTATTATAATAATGAAGAAGTACTTGATACTAATAAAATGATTATAGTAGGTAACCATAATAAAGAAAACGTAATGGCATCTATTATGGTAGCAAAAGAATTTAACGTATCAAATGATACCATTAGAAAAGTTGCTTACAATTTTAAAGGTGTTGAACACAGACTAGAATTTTCTGGAGAAATAGATGGTGTTAAGTATTATAATGATACTGAAGCAACTAACATTAAATGTACTCAAATTGCACTTTCTTCATTTAATAAACCAACTATAATAATATTAGGCGGATTAGAAAGAGGGCAAGATTTTAATGAACTTACACCATATATGAAAAACGTAAAAGCAGTTTTAGCAATTGGTGAGTGTAGAAAAAGAGTAGAAGACTATGCAAAAAGTTTAAAAATCCCTGTTTATACACATGAATTTTTAAAAGATGCTATGAAAGAAATAGAAGGTATTAAAAAAAGTGGAGATGTTGTTCTTTTATCTCCGGCATCAGCATCTTGGGATCAATATAAAGAATGTGAAATTAGAGGAAAAGAATTTAAAGACTACGTAAAAACATTAAAAGAGGCATAAAAATGCCTTTTTTATTTGACAAAAAAGTTAAGATATGTATAATAGCTTTAATGAAAAGAGGGGTTTTATGAGTTTGGAACAGGAATTACTACTATATGGTATACAAAACTTTTGTTTTAACACAAGGTTTAATTGTACTGAGGAAAGAAAGAGAATAATATTTGAATATTATAAACCTATTTTTGAAAAGAATTTATCAAAAAATTATGATGTGGAAATAACAAGTGAGATTGATTTAATATTAAAAGACTTAATAGATTATTATTACGAAAATGGTTTAAATACAAAAATCGATGATTTTTTAAGAAAAAAGGCAAAGGTTGTTTTAAACGATAAAAGAATGAATTTTGATGATGCTATTTTTGAAAATGAAGATAAGATAAGATTGCATTATACGCTTTTTTTATTCAAAAAGATGAAAAAAGTTAATAAAAATAATGTATTAGCTGATGATGAAGTTTTAAAATTATCAGTTGACATTATAAATCAGTTATTAAATTCTTACGTTAAGTCTGATAAATCTTCATTGGTAAATAATTATTTTAATTCCCTCATAAGAAGAAAAATTCTTTGTTATGAAAATGAAGAAAAATTGATATATGATTATTGTATTAGATTTGGTCCAACGAAAGATATAGTTAATTATTTTTATGAAAAATGTGTTAGCTATGAAGAATTAGCAGGCTATGACTTAACTGAAAAAGAATATTTGATTTTAATAGAAGAAATTCTAAATAATATAAATTCACTTCACTTTGTTTTCAAAACAAAGTTAATAGAAAAGGTAAGAAAAATTAATAAGGAATGCAAAGACGATAGATTAGATATTATTGAAGAAATAAGGTACGGAAACTTTGATAATGTTGAATTACTTAGATGTTTGTATTCAAATATTATAGATTTAGTGTTTGATAAGTTTAAGGATAAAGTTTATGTTTCAAATGAAGAATTTAAAAAGATATTAAAACAGAAATATGATGAATATTTTGATAAAACCGTAGTCAAATTGTATAATGATGGCAACATTAATTTTCAAAGATACTTAAATGTTAGACTTTCAAATTTTTGCAAGACCAATAAGAGATTAAATTCTAACTTTTTTGTAGATGAAGAAGAAAAGGATCAAACTATTAGAAATAATGAAAGTTTAATTGATGTAGTATTTAAAAGATACAAGAAAAAAATTAGTCCTTCTGACGTATTAGAGGATATCATAATAGAATCATATTATAAAAGCGCAGAAGAGTATTTTAAAATCAAGAGAAAAAGAGATTTTGCATCATACGTAGATTATAAAATGAACTCTTACGTTAAAAAAATGAATTTGAATAAATAAAATAACAAATTCTTTTTTTTGTGTTATACTATTTTAAGAAATGAGTGATTAATATGTTAAAACCAAATTATAAAGAAGCTAAAAAAAGAACTAGAGAAGATATAAAAGTATTAAGAAATGAATATAAAATTCCGGATGAAGTTAAAAACTTAGGAGAAAATAAAAAGTACTTTATTAAGACTTATGGTTGTCAAATGAACGAGCACGATAGTGAAGTTATATCTGCAATATTAGAAGACATGAAGTTCACGAAAACAGATGATTATGAAGATGCTGACTTAATTATTTTAAATACTTGTGCTATTAGAGAAAACGCACATAATAAAACATTTGGAATGCTTGGTAGAATAAAGCACTTAAAGCAGGATAAACCTAATTTAATGGTTGGACTTGCAGGATGTATGAGTCAGGAAGAAAGTGTAGTAGATGAAATAATTAATAAGTATAAATGGATGGATTTTGTTTTTGGAACTCATAATATCTATAAGCTTCCAGAAATTTTAAAAGAACACATGAAAACTGAAAAACTAGAAGTTAACGTATGGTCTAACGAAGGAAACGTAATAGAAGGGCTTCCATCAAAAAGAGATTCTAAATATAAAGCATGGGTAAACATCATGTATGGTTGTGATAAGTTTTGTACGTATTGCATCGTTCCTTATACACGTGGTAAGCAAAGAAGTAGAATGCCAGAAGATATAATAAGTGAAGTTAAAAAACTAAAAGAAAATGGATATATGGAAGTTACACTACTTGGTCAAAATGTTAATGCATATGGTAAAGATTTTAAAGATAGAAATTATAAAATGGAAAACTTACTTGAAGATGTTGCTAAAACAGGTATTGATAGAGTAAGATTTGTAACATCACATCCTTGGGATTTTACTGACAATATGATTGATATAATTAAAAAGTACGATAATATTTGTAATTATATTCATCTTCCGGTACAGTCAGGTTCGTCTAGAATATTAAAGCTTATGGGAAGACGTTATACCAAAGAATCATACTTAGAACTTTATAAAAAAATAAGAGAAAAATTAGGGGATAACGCATCTATTACAACTGACATAATAGTAGGATTTCCGGGTGAAACAAATGAGGATTTTGAAGAAACTTTAAAACTTGCTAAAGAATGTAAGTATGATTCGGCTTTTACTTTTATTTATTCTCCAAGAGAAGGTACTCCAGCTGCTAAAATGGAAGATAACGTATCAAAAGAAGAAAAAGAACAAAGGCTATATAAACTTAATGAAATAATAAATAAGTATGCTAAAGAAGCTAACGATAAATTAGTTGGAAAAGTTATGCCTGTTTTATTAGAAAACGTAAGTGAAAAAGATGAAAGCATGCTGGCAGGTTATACTGATACCATGAAATTAGTTAACGTTAAGGCAGATAAGAAATACATTGGTAAAATAGTAAACGTTAAAATTACTGATGCTAAAACTTGGAGCTTGGATGGTAAGATAGATGAATGATATAGAAGAAAAAATAGATGAGTTATTTGATGATTTTGAAAAGTCTAAGTTATACAAAGATTATTTAAGAGTTCAAGATAAAATGGCTAATGATGAAGAAATAATGAGCATTATAAATGAAATAAAGAAATTTCAGAAAATAAGTGCTAATAATAAAGATAAATCAGTGGAACTTAAAATAAACGGTCTATATAAAAAGTTAGAGTCTTTTCCAATTTATCAAAGTTACCTAATTATGCATGATGAGATAGAAGAAGAGTTATTCATGATAAAGGAAATCTTTGATAAATACTTTATGGACTTATTATCTTTAAAGTAGTTTAATCACTACTTTTTTTTATGTACATAAAATATATTGGTGATGGTTATATGGATCCAATTAAGTTAATAAGTTCTGTCAAAGCAGCCTTAGTTGACGTTATTTTAAGAAATGAATTAAAGTATTTGAAAGATATTAGTGCCACTGACTTAATGAGAATATATAGTGCGGATTTATGTGGCATTTTAATGGGTTATTTTCCTGGAGCTACAATAATGATTAACTCTTCATATAAAACCTGTGCAACACTCATTAATGGTTTAATATATGATTCAGGTGGAATAAGATATGATTTTAATAACTTTCATATTGCAAATAAGGAAGAAATAAATTTTATTGAAAAAAGTTATAATAAGCTTCCAGAAGATGTAATTGATAAAATATATGAATCATATTTAAACATTGACGAAAAGCATTATGTTTTAAGAAGAAAAAGGGAAAATTTGACGTAATTTCTCTTTTTTTGTATGTAAAATTTTTGCATAATATATTTATTTGTCTTGACTGGGTGTTTAGTAAATGATATTATATATTTGCAATATAATAAGGAGGAAGAAGCATGGAAAAAGAAAGAAAAGTTAAAACTCTATCAATAGCTGCATTAATCGTAGCTGTATTAGGTTTAACTGTTGCATTTGCTGCTTTATCTACTCAGTTAACAATTAATGGTACTGCTGAAGTAAAAGCTGCAACTTGGGATATTCACTTTGCTAACTTAAGTGAAGCTACTTTAACAGGAACTGCTACAGTAGCAACTGCACCAACGTTAACTGCAACAAAAATTGGCGATTACAAAATCACAATCGTTAAGCCAGGTGACGGAGTAAAATATACTTTTGATGTTGAAAACAAAGGTACTATTGATGCAAAACTTGGAACTTTCACTAAGCCAGAACCAGTATGTACTTCAGCAGGTACAGCAGAAGGTTCAGCAGCAGAAGCAGCAAAAGTATGTGCAGGTTTAACTTACACTTTAACTTACACTGATACAGGTGCAGCAGTTAAAGCAGAAGACACTTTAGCTAAAGGTGAAACTAAAAATCTTACTTTAACATTATCATATGATAGTGATTCTGTTCCAACAAATGATGTTGAAATCAGTGGATTAGATATTACTATGGTTTATAATCAAAACTAGTAAGTAATTAAAATAATAAGCAAAGAAGAAAAGAAGTTTTTCTTCTTTGGTTTGTTATTTTATACAAAAGTATTAAAAAGTGGTGATTAGATGAAAAAGGGATATAACAGAATAATTATAATAGAAGCTGTTTTACTAATTTTTTTACTATTTAATAGTTTTGTATTCAAAATAGCAAACGCGTATGTTGTAACTGGCATAATGTTGCCATTTTTGATTTTAATGTTTGTTATTATGGGTTATGAAAAGGATAGTTTTAGAAATAAAAAAGACGTTTTACTTAATATGTCAATTATTTTACTAGCTTATTATTTCATTACCTATTTTTTAGGACTATTTTCTGGCTTTGTAAAAACTAGTTATAGTTTATCAATAATAAACATAATAAGAAATACTTTTCCGGTTATTTTAATGATAATAGTTTGTGAGTTATTAAGATATGAAGTATTTACTAAATCAAAGGGTAATATGTTTTGCATAATTTTTGGATGCATTTTATTTATCATGGTGGATGTAAACTTGTCAGTTCATCTTTATGATGTTACGACGGCACTTGGATTAACTAAGATGATTTGCTTAGTTGTTTTTCCGAGCATTACCAAAAACGTTTTTTTAACGTTTCTAACTTTGAAAGTTGGATATAAAAGTGCTATATTCTATAGGTTTGTAACCGAACTTAACACTTATATATTTCCAATATTTCCAGATTTTGGTGAGTACATAAACGTACTTTTAAAAACGGTTTTGCCTATAATTATGATGACTAAAATCAATAACATGTTTAATTATTATGAACAAAGAAAAATAAAAACTTCTAGGTATAATAATAGAAATTTAATTCTTTATTCATTTATAACTTTTTGGCTACTTGTCATAGTTATATTAACGAGTGGACTATTTACTTACCAAGCTTTAACAATTGGATCTGGTTCTATGTCTCCTAGAATTGAAAAAGGTGACGTAGTTGTTTTAAAAAGGGTAAAAAGTGACAATATAAAAACATTAAAAAAAGGTGATATATTAGTATTTAATCATGATAATAAAATTATTGTTCATAGAATTATAAAGAAAGTAAACGTTGATGGTAGCTATAGTTTTATAACAAAAGGCGATCATAACAACGCAAGAGATGGATGGATTGTAAAAAGTTCAGATGTAATCGGAATAGTGGAATTCAGAATAAGATGGATAGGAATGCCAACGGTTGCACTTAATGAGTTATTGAATAAATAGGTGGTGATAAGATGGCTGAGAAGAAGAAACGGAAAGGTGGGTCTTCGGCTAGGAATGGTAGACGTTATCAAACTAGAAGAAGAAAAACAAAAGCTGTAGAACCTAAAAATAAAACTGTTAAAACGGATGATTCTAATCAGATAAACAGTGAAAAAGAAGTTGATGAAGCACTTAATTTATTGTTTGATGATAGTGTAGAATTAAAAGAAGTTCCGATTGAAAAGGAGCCAACTATTTTACTTGTTCCACAAGATATAAAACCAATTGAAAAAAACGAAAAAGAATATAAAGAAGAAGTGATAGATATGCCAAGAGAAAAGAAAAAAGATACTGATATAAAAAAAACAAAAGAAGAAAATAAAGAAACAAAAAAGAAATCTAAGGTTGATACTTTAAAAAAGAAAGCAAACCTAGATGAAAAAAAGAAAACTACCGAAGTAAAGGAAAGCAAACCAACAGAAAATAGTGATATAAATAAAAGCCATACTAATACGAATGATGGTATTTATATAAGTTACAATACTAGATTATTAATAAATGTTGTTGGTATAATTATTTTCTTTGTTTTGTCACTTGTATTTCTTGTTTCAAGTATATCAGTTAAAGCAAGACGTAACGTATTATATAATCAAGCTAGTAACTTGGATTACAAGGTTTATTTAAAACCAAATGATTATTATAAAGAACCATATTTAGGAAAAAACATGCAGTATATTGCCAATTTAATAGATAACATAGATATTAGTTTTAATTACAATTTTAGTGCTAATCAAAACATTAATTATACCTATATGTATTATGTAAAGTCAGATGTTTCTGTTACTGATACCGATGATAAATCTAAGGTTATATACTCTAAAAGTGACAGGTTAACAGAACCTGTAACCATAAATAAGGAAAACTCTAATGGTTTTACAATATCACAAAATGCTAAGATTAATTATTCGGAATATAATGATTTAGTAAAATCTTTTAAAAGTTCTTATGGGATAAGTGCTAATAGTAATCTTGTTTTAAGCCTTTGCATAGAAATAAGGGATGAAAAGGGAAATTTAATAAGAAGTACTGATTCTGCTGATACCATGAAAATAACGATTCCATTAACGGAGCAGATGATTGATATTAAAATGGATTACAAGGAAGTAAATAATAGTAATAATGTTAGCATCTATAAAGATTTTAGTATTTCTAATCAAATAACGTTGGCACTATCAATAATATCAATTATAATTTCTTTAGGATTTTTAGTTAGACTTATAATGTTTATTAATAAGACATCTCCTAAGAAAACATTATATGATTTGACTTTGGCGAAAATTTTAAGAGAGTATGATAGAGTTATAGTTGATTCTAAAAAAATTGTTAATATGGATGGGGAAGTAATAGATGTAAAAAGTTTTAATGAATTATTAGACGTTAGAGATAATATAGAAAAACCAATTATATTCTCAGAAGTACATAAGGGATTAAAAAGTATATTTATCGTAAAAACTTCTAATGAAACTTATCGTTATGTTTTAAAATTGGCAGATTTAGAAAGAGAAGATCATAAAAATAAATAAGGTTAGCCCATGCTAACTTTTTTGTAAAACATTTGACAAATCATTAATAATCGAATAAAATATTATTGTTAGTGATGAAGGAATTTACAACTCTGGAGCTAAAACGTAATAAAGGCGTTAACTTAAACTAAGTGCTAGACATATATCTAGAACAAAGGTGGTACCGCGGTTATTGGTTATTAAATCGTCCTTTAATAAAGGATGATTTTTTTATTTTGAAAGGAGATTATTATGACATTATATGAAGATTTAAAATGGAGAGGCTTAATTCAAGATATATCGGATGAAAAATTAATTGATAAACTAAATAATGAAAAATTAACTTTTTACATAGGAACGGATCCAACTGCAGATTCTATGCACATAGGTCATTATTCATCATTTTTAATATCAAAAAGACTTGCTAAGGCGGGACATCATCCAATTTTATTAGTTGGAGGCGCAACAGGTCTTATTGGAGATCCTAAACCAACTGCAGAGCGTCCTATGATATCTAAAGAAGAAGTAGAACATAACTTTAAGGGACTTAAAAAACAAGCAGAAGAGATATTTGGCTTTGAAGTAGTTAATAACTATGATTGGACAAAAGACATTAACGTAATAGACTTTTTAAGAGATTATGGTAAGTATTTTAATATCAATTACATGCTCGCAAAAGATAAAGTAAAATCAAGAATGGAAACAGGTATTACTTATGCTGAGTTTTCATATATGATACTTCAAGCACTTGATTTTATGCACCTTTATGAAACAAGGGGATGTACGCTTCAAGTTGCAGGATCAGATCAATGGGGAAATATAACATCAGGTATAGAGCTTACTAGAAAAAAACTTGGTAAAGAACTATACGGAATGGTAATGCCTCTTGTAACTGATTCTAATGGTGTTAAGTTTGGTAAGACTGAAGGAAACGCATTATGGTTAGATAAGAATAAAACTTCTTCTTATGAGTTATATCAATATTTAATTAACCTAGAAGATTCTATGATTATTGAATACTTAAAGAAATTAACATTTTTAAGTAAAGAAGAAATAGAAGAGTTAGAAAAGAAGCATAATTGTAATCCTCATTTAAGAGAGGCTCATAAAGCACTAGCTCGTGAAGTAATAACTGATCTTCATGGTAAGGAAGAATATGAAAAAGCTGTTAAAATAAGCGAGGCTTTATTTAGTGGAAATGTATCATCACTTTCTAAAGAAGAAATATTAATGTGCTTTAAAGATGTTCCTTCATTTAATGTTAAAGAAGGAGTTAAGCTAATTGATATGTTAGTTGATAATAAGATTTGCACAAGTAAAAGAGAAGCAAGAGAATTTTTAAAAGCATCATCTATTTCTATTAATGATAAAAAGGTAACTGAAGAAGAAATGCTAATTACTAAAGATATAGCAATAGAAGGCGAATTACTAGTTATAAAACGTGGTAAAAAGAAAAACTTTATAGGTAAGATAAGTTAATGATTATGTGTCATTAACTTTTTTTGTCATGTTATGTTTGCTAATTACTAACTTAAATGATATAATTGATGATAGGTGATAGCATGAAAAAAAGGATAATAGTTTTTATAAGTGTAGTATTTTGTTTTTTTGCATTTTTGGTAAATGTAAAAGCATTAAACAAGATTTATTTTGATTCTGAGAATTTATCTGTTATGCCAGGTGAAACCAAGGAAGTAGGCGTTTATGTAGATAGTGATAGTAGTTTTACAAGTATTAAAATGAACGTAATAACAACATCAAATAGTATTAATTTTGCAGGTATTACGTATAATGAGGCTTTTACTAGAACCAATAATGGAAGCTCTGTTATTTTAACTTCTAAAACACCTTTAAAAAGTGGAAGTAAAGTTGCAACTATAAATGTTAAGGCTATAGATAGTGCAACAGTTGGAACAACAGGGTATATAAGAGTAAGTAATGTATCTTTAAATGATGTTCAATTAGAAAATGCATCTTTAAGTGTTAAAGTGTCTAATGAAAGTTCATCTAGCTCTTATCTTAAAAGTGTTACGTCTAATATTGTTAAAATAGATTTTAATAAAGACACGTATGACTATGAATACGAAGTATCAAATGATGTTGATAAAATGGATTTAGTCGCACAGGCAGAAGATAGTAATGCTAAAATAGATATATCTAATCAAACATTAAAGATAGGTGAAAATACTATTAAAATAACTGTAACAGCTAAAAATAAAGATAAAAAAGTATATACTTTTTCTATAAATAGAAAAGAAATGGAAAAAGAAAATCAAATTGATGAAAAAGATGATGATGTTATACCAATAAGTGATAGTGTTGAAACAAAAAAGCCAAATAAAACTGGTTTTGTATTACTTTTAGGAATATTAATAGGTGTTATGATAATAGATTTAGTTATCATGAAAAAGAATAAATATAAAAAATAGAGGTGAATATTATGAAAATATTAAATACTATTTTAAGTGTAATAATAGTTTTACTTTATAGTTACTTATGCTATCTTTTATGTGATATAGGTCTTTTGTCTGGTATATTAGAAAAAGTTTTAATGATAGTTTTGTTTGTAGTTATGGTTCTTATTATATTAGGAATGTTTAAATTAAAAAATAAAAAGAAAATAATAGCGTACGTTTTTTACGTTATTTTATTAATAGTTTTATCAGTTGGTATATATTATTTAAATCCAACTAAGAATTTTATTGACAGTTTTGATACAGCAGATAAAACTTCATATGATAATTATTACGTTGTTGTTTTAAAGAAGAGCAAATATACCAAATTAAGTGACTTAAAAGACAAACCTATTGGTGTTTGCGAAGACTTAAGTAAAAAAGTAACTAAAAAAATAAACATAAATTATGAAGAACAAAAACTAGATAGTTGTGCAAGATTAAAAGAAAACTTATTTGATGGCATGATTGATGCTGCTATTTTAAGTGATGTTAGTGAGTATTTAATTAGTAGTTCTTATGAAGATTTTGAAAAAAATGTTAGAGTAATATATAAAATCTCAATTCCTAAAAAGACAAAAAACGTTAATAAAAATGATGATGTTGATGTTACTAATACTCCTTTTGCGTTATTTATAAGCGGCATTGATACATCAGGGGCAATATCAAAGGTAAGCCGTAGTGACGTTAATATAGTAGTTACCGTAAATCCAAAATCACATGAGGTTTTATTAACTACTATTCCGAGGGATTATTATGTAATGTTACATGGAACAACAGGATATAAAGATAAGCTTACTCATGCTGGTATATATGGAATAGATAAGTCTGTTTCCACAGTAGAAGATTTACTTAAGATAAATTTAAATTATTATGTAAGAGTTAATTTTGATACAGTTACTAACTTAGTTAATCAAATAGGAGGGGTTAGAATAAATTCTGATCAAGATCTTAACTTCTGTAATATTAAAAAGGGATATAATGATTTAAACGGAGAGTGCGCTCTTAGATTTGCAAGGGAAAGACACTCATATAAAACTGGTGATAGACATAGAGGCGAAAACCAAGAAGAAGTTATAAGAGCTATTATAGATAAAGTGTCATCATCTACTGCTATATTAACTAAATATAATAATATAATTTCTAATCTACAAAATAATTTTGAAACTGATGTTCCATCAAAAACTATAAAAGAATACATAAAAATGCAAACTAAAGACATGCCTAAATGGAATGTAAAAAACTTAAACTTAAATGGTTATGATTCTCATAATTATACATATTCATATAGAGGTTCAATGCTTTACGTTATGGAACCAGATATTAACACAGTAGATAAAGCAAGTAGTGTAATTAATGGAATGTTAGATGGAAAAACTTTTAGTGAATTAGAATTATAGAAGGAGAGTATTATGGAGACGATAGATTTAAAAGAACTGTTTGAATATTATAAATCTAAGTTTGGTATTGTAATATTATTTGTAGCATTAGTTGGAATATTAGGATGTTTATATGGTTTATTTATACAAAAACCAATGTATAAGTCATCTACTTCAATAGTTTTAATTAGTGAGGCTAAAGATAATAGTCAGTTAACATATAATGATGTATCTGTTAACCAAAACTTAGTAAGTACTTATTCTGAAATAGTTAAAAGTAAAAGAATATTAAATCAGGTTATTAATAATTTAAATCTTGATTATAGTTATGGTGCATTATCAAATAACATAGAAGTATCATCTGTTACAGGAACTCAAATAATAAAAATAACGGTAACTGATGGAAATAGCAAAACTGCAATGAAAGTTGCTAATGAAATAGCAAAAGTATTTTCAAAAGAAATACCAGAGTTGTATAACATTTCAAACGTAAACGTATTAGATACTGCTGAAGTAGCATCTAGTGCATATAATGTTAATATAGTAAAGCAAAGTACAATTTTCTTACTAGTTGGATTAGTATTAGGATTAGGCGTTGTATTTGTTATGTATTATTTTGATAGATCAGTTAAAAATGCATCTCAAATAGAAGATAAACTAAAACTTCCAGTACTTGCAACAGTAAGGGAATATAGAGGATAATAAGGGGGAGTTATTATGAAGAATGAATTAATAGTAATGAATAAACCTAAAGCAACAATAAGTGAAGATATAAGAACACTTAGAACTAATCTAGATTTTTCTTTAACTGCAAATAATGAAAAAGTAGTTATGATTACATCATCTAATCCATCAGAGGGTAAGAGTTTTATATCAAGCAATTTAGGTACTTGTTTTGCACAAAATAATAAAAAAGTATTATTAATAGATGCTGATTTAAGATTAGGAAGACTTCATAAAATTTTTAACGTTTCTAATAAAATGGGATTATCAAATCTTATATTAAATTATAACTTTGAAGTAAAATACGAAAATTTTATTCAAAAAACAAATGTTAACGGACTTTTTGTTATTCCGAGGGGAGTAGTACCACCTAATCCATCTGAGCTATTGGGAACTGAAAAATTCGAAGATATTCTTCATGATCTAAAGAAGATATTTGATTACATAATAATTGATGCAACGCCTATTAATGGTTTATCTGATGCGCTTATACTAACTAGAAACGTAGATGAAGTAGTTATAGTATGTAAGTATGGTAAAACTGATTTAGGAGATTTAGAAGAGTGTAAAAAAGCTCTTTTAAATGCTGATGCTAAAATAGCAGGTGTAGTAATAAATAGTATGCCAAAAACTAAGAATAAGTATGGATATTATACGGAGTAGATAATAAATGATAGATATGCATTGCCATATATTATATGGTATAGATGATGGTTGTAAAACTATAGAAGAATCTATAGAAACTATTAAAAATATGAAAAATATAGGCTTTAATACTATAGTTTTAACACCACATTATATAGAAGATTCGTTATTTAAAGCTAATAATAATTTAAAGTTAGAACGATTAGAAATATTAAAAGAAGAATTATTAAAGAATAATATAGATGTTAACTTATTTTTAGGTAATGAAATATTTATTAATGAAAGTATAAATGAACTTATAATTAATAAAGAAATACGTTCTATTAATAATACAAGATATATATTAATAGAACTTCCATTTGATAATCAAATATTAAATTTAGATGATTATATATATGAACTAAGTTTAAAAGGGTATAAGGTAATAATTGCACATCCAGAAAGATATTCTTATTTTAAAGATGATTATAAAGAAGCTAAAAAGTTATACGATAGTGGAGTCTTATTTCAAGTTAATTATGGAAGTATTATAGGACAATATGGAAATGATTCTAAAAAGCTTGTTAAAAAGCTTTTAAAGGATAATATGGTAGACTTTATATCAACTGATGTACATAAACCTAATTCTAGTTTATTTGATAAATTTGACTTAATTGAACGTAAAATAATTAAGATAACAGGTGAAGATAAATTTAAAGAAATAACTTGTAATAACATGTTAAAAGTTATTAATGATGAAGATATTTAAAAACAAAGATTAATTTAATATCTTTGTTTTTTATTATATAAAAATTAGTTCTTTTTTATATAATAATACAATATTTTGTAATATAAATAAAAAAATTATAAAAATTACAAAAAACGACATAATATTTATAGATAATCAATTATAGTATGTAACTTGTAACAGAAAGGACTGATTATTATTAATAGTTTTTTAATATTTTTAATTGGAGTATTTATAGGAGGACTATTTATGACATTTGTTATGTGTGCTCTTCAAATAAGTAGAATTACTGAATATGAAGATAAGTATAAAAAATAATATTATGATAAAATAATATTATTTTTTTAATACATTATTATGACAAAATAAGTACTTAGTAAATTGATTTTAATAGGTATATATGATAAAATTAGTTTAGCAGTAAATATAAGTGAGAGGTGTATGAAGTGAATGAAGAAATTGAAACATCCAAAGATGTTTTAAAAGACTATAGTCTTTTAAAAAAGATAGATCGTTTTTTTTATTTTTTTATAAAAAGATTATTTGATATTATTTTTTCTTTATTAGGAATTATGTTTTTATTACCTATATCATTGATTGTTAAAATAAGTTATGTCTTATCTGGAGATTATAAAACGATATTTTATAAACAAAAAAGAATAGGTAAAAATGGAAAAATTATTTATATTTTTAAATATAGAACAATGATTCCAGATGCAGATAAAGTACTTAAAGAATTATTAAAAAAACCTAAATATAAAAAAGAATGGAAAAGCCATCATAAATTATCTAATGATCCAAGGATAACTAAGATGGGAAGAATTCTTAGAAAAAGTAGTTTAGATGAGTTTCCTCAATTTATTAATGTTTTAAAAGGGGATTTAAGTATAATAGGTCCAAGACCTTTAGTTGATGGTGAACTAGATGAACATAATGGTAATCATGAAATATATGAGTCAGTAAAGCCTGGTATAACAGGCTGGTGGGCTGCTAATGGTAGAAGTGCAATTGATTATGAAAATAGGTTAAAATTAGAGTATTATTATGCAAAAAACTGCAATATCATTTTAGATATAAAATGTATTCTTTTAACAATTCTTATAGTACTTCAAAGAACAGGTGCAAAATAGCTGATAGAAATATCAATGTATAAATAATAACTATACATTATCTTCTTTTTATGAATTAAAGTATCTGTTAAAAGATGAAGAACAATATTAATAAAAGAAGTTAGTTTAAATGATAAAAAATAAAGTGTATTGATACAAAACTAAAAATATTTATATATGAAAAAGTTAGAAACCAATATTTATATGATGAAATGAGTTCTAAATAAAAGTGTTAATATTGCAAATTAAAAAGGTAAAGTTAGTAAAAACATTACAACTTTTAGCTTGATTGAGAGTAGTACTAGCAAAACAAGGTTATAAAGTCTTATTAAGGTATACAAATTCTCAATGAAATTTAACAATAAAATATCCATATAATGTTGTTAAAAACTTATAGTATTACTAATAATAGTGATAAGTTATTTTTATGTGGAAATGGTAAATTTAAATATTACAATCATCATGATATTTTTAGAAAAATGGAAGTAAAATCAGCCTGAAATTTACATCTTGGATTAAACTTCCATAGATTCAATTGTGGGAGGTTTTTATGAAAATATTAATAACTTGTCAATATTATTGGCCTGACAATTTCTTAATTAATGAAATTGCTGAGGATTTGGTAAAGCGGGGTAATAAAGTAACTGTATTAACTGGTTTGCCAGATTATGCAACAACAAAAATTCCTAAAGAATACAAATTGGGAAGAAGAAAGGAAATACATAACGGGGTAGAAATTATAAGAGTTCCTATTATTGCTAGACATCATGGTTTTATAATGAGAGTAATTAATTATTTATCTTATTTTATAAATTCAAGTATATATGCAAAAACTCATGATTTTAACGACTATGATGTAATATATGCTTATCAATTGGCACCTATACTGATGGTTAATCCTGGGATGATTATTAAGAAAAAATATAATATTCCTATGTTCATTTATGTATTGGACTTATGGCCTGATCAAATGAAAATTTGGCATGTAAATGAAGGAAATCCTATATTTAAACTAGTGCTTAAATATTGTCAAAAAGCGTATGGTAGTGGAGATATTGTAGGAATAACTTCCAAACCATTTGAAAATTATTTGATCAGTATGTGTAATGTTAATAAAAACAAAATTGTATATTTACCTCAACACTCTAATAAATTAGAAATAAAAAATTTAAAAAATTCAAAAAATGATATTGTAAATTTTATATTTGCGGGTAATATTGGCCAGCAACAAAACATCGAATGCTTAATAGAATCGGTTTCTTTAATGAATACAAAAAAGAGATTTCTTGTAAATATTTATGGAGAAGGCACAAGTTTTGAAAAATGTAAGGAATATACAAAAGAACTTAAAGTTGAAGATAAAATAAAATTTTATGGGAGAGTTCCAAAGAATGAATTAACTGATATATATCCAAAAATGGATGCTTTTCTATTAACTTTATGTTCTGAAAATGAAATTGGATTTGTTGCAAATACGGTTCCTGCAAAATTACAAAGTTATATGTCCGGTGGAAAACCAATATTGGCAGCAATTGATGGCGGAGCAAAAGATATCATAAATGAAAGTAAATGTGGTGTAGTTGTTCCATCAGGTAATGCTAAAGAATATGCAAAATTACTAGATGATTTTGTGGAAAATAAAGAAAAATATAAAGATTGTGGTAAAAATGCCATAAAGTATTTTGAAGAAAATTTTGAAAAGAAAAAAGTTATGGATAGATTAGAAAAATATCTAAATGATTTATCAAATAAGGAGAGAGTTTAAAATGAGTATTTTTAAAGACAAAACATTATTAATAACAGGGGGAACAGGATCATTTGGCAATGCTGTATTAAATAGATTTTTAAATACGGATATTAAAGAAATAAGAATATTTTCTCGTGATGAAAAAAAACAAGAAGATATGAGGATTAAATATAAGAATGATAAAATTAAATTTTACATTGGTGATGTAAGAGATTATAGAAGTATTGATGATGCTATGGATGGGGTAGATTATATATTTCATGCAGCAGCTTTAAAACAAGTACCAAGCTGTGAATTTTATCCAATTCAAGCTGTTAAAACAAACATTTTAGGTACTGAAAATGTTTTGGAAGCGGCAATTAATCATAATGTAAAAAAAGTTATAGTATTATCAACTGATAAAGCGGCTTATCCTATTAATGCTATGGGTATGAGTAAAGCTATGATGGAAAAAGTTGCGGTTGCAAAAGGAAGAGATTTAAAACCAGACCAAACTATAATTTGTAGAACAAGATATGGGAATGTAATGGCTAGTAGAGGTAGTGTAATACCTCTATTCTGTGACCAAATAGCAGAAGGCAAAGCTTTAACTATAACTAATTCTGATATGACAAGATTTATGATGACTCTAGAAGATGCAGTAGATTTGGTTATTTACGCATTTGAACATGGTGAACAAGGTGATTTATTTGTTCAAAAGGCTCCAGCGGCTACAATTGATACTTTAGCTAAAGCAGTTAAGGAATTAAAACACAGCGATTTACCTATTAATTGTATTGGTACAAGACATGGTGAAAAATTGTATGAGGTATTAGTTACTAAGGAAGAAATGGTTAATGCCATTGATATGGGTGAATATTACAGAATACCTGCAGATAATAGAAATTTAAATTATCAAAAGTATGTAGATCAAGGAAATGCCGATATAGAAAAAATTGAGGATTATAATTCGCATAATACTCAAAGATTAGATGTAGATGGAATGAAAGAGTTATTACTGAAATTAGATTTATTTAATGATTGTAAATAGGGAGTATATTTATGAAAATATTAGTAACTGGATCAAATGGTTTTGTAGGAAGAAACTTAATAAGTAATTTAAGTTTAAATAAAGAAGTTGAAATATATAAATATGATAGAGAAAGCACTCTTGAAGAACTAGATAAGTATACAAAAGATTGTGATTTTGTATATCATTTAGCAGGAGTAAATCGTCCACAAAATCCAAAAGAATTTATGAAGGAAAATTTTGGCTTTACAACGACACTATTAGATTCTTTAAAAAGGAATAAGAATAAATGTCCAATTATGATATCTTCTTCAATACAAGCGAAACTTAATAATGATTATGGGAAAAGCAAAAAAGCAGGAGAAGACTTAATGTTTGATTATGGAAAAGAAAATGGTGTAAAAGTATTTGTATATAGGTTTCCAAATTTATTTGGTAAATGGTGCAGACCAAATTATAATAGTGTAATTGCGACATGGTGTTATAATGTATCACATAATACAGAAATAAAAGTAGATGATTTATCAAAAGAATTAAATCTTGCATATATTGATGATGTATGCAATGAACTTATTAAATGTTTAAATAACAAAGAAACAAAAGATGGGGATTATTGCATCGTTCCTATTATTTATAAAAAGACATTGGGAGTAATATTAAGTTTAATTAAATCTTTCAAAGAAAACGATAGAGGAATATTGGTTCCATCTACAGGTGACGTATTTATAAAAAAATTATATGCAACGTATATTAGTTATGTTCCATTAGAAGAGTTAGTTGTTGATCTAGAAGAACATAGAGATAATCGTGGAGTATTCTGTGAACTTGTTAGAACAAAAGAGGCGGGACAAGTTTCTATTTCTACAACAAATCCTGAAATTGTTCGTGGAAAACATTATCATAATACAAAAATGGAAAGATTCATTGTTATTAAAGGAAAAGCAAGAATAGAATTCGAACATGTTATAGATCATAATAAATATGAATTTGAAGTAAGCGGTGATAAATTGCAATATGTAACAATACCCGTTGGGTACCAACACAGTATAAATAATATAGGTAATGATGAATTAGTACTTATATTATGGGCAAATGAATTATTTGATCCAAATATACCAGATACTTATGTAATGGAGGTTTAATGTATGGAATTAAAAAAAGATTATTCAGATGTTAAATGGAAAAAAAATGGCAAATTAAAGTTATTAATAATTGTAGGAACTAGACCTGAAATAATAAGGCTTTCTGCAGTTATTATTAAATGTAGAAAATATTTTGATTGTATCTTAGCTCATACAGGGCAAAACTATGATTATAATTTAAACGGAGTTTTTTTTAAAGATTTAAAACTAGATGATCCGGAAGTATATATGAATGCGGTTGGAGATGATTTAGGAGAAACAGTTGGTAATATTGTTGCTGCTTCATATAAATTAATGAATGAAATTAAACCAGATGCATTATTAATATTAGGTGATACTAATAGTTGCTTATCAGCTATTAGTGCCAAGAGACTTCATATTCCAATATTCCACATGGAAGCAGGAAATAGATGTAAAGATGAATGCTTGCCAGAAGAAACTAATAGAAGAATAGTAGATATAATTTCTGATGTAAATATGGCATATTCTGAACATGCAAGAAAATACTTACATGAATGCGGACTGCCTAAAGAAAGGGTATATGTAACAGGTTCACCAATGGCTGAAGTGTTACATAACAACTTAGAAGATATAAAAAACAGCGATATATTAGAAAAACTAAAATTAAAACCAAGAAAATATATTCTATTATCAGCTCATAGAGAAGAAAATATCGATACAAAAGAAAACTTTGAATCTTTATTTAATGCCATCAATAAAATGGCCGAAAAATATGATATACCAATATTATATTCATGCCATCCAAGATCAAGAAAAAGATTAGAATCAAGTGGCTTTAAATTAGATTCAAGAGTTATAATGCATGAACCAATGGGATTCTATGATTATAACAAACTACAAATGAATGCTTTCTGTGTAGTAAGTGATTCAGGTACTTTACCTGAAGAATCATCTTTTTATACAAGCATTGATAGTCCAATTTCTGCCGTATGTATAAGAACATCTACAGAAAGACCTGAAGCTCTTGATAAAGCATGCTTTGTACTTGCTGGTATAGATGAAAAGAGTCTACTACAATCAGTAGATACCGCTGTAGAAATGACACAAAATAATGATTTAGGCATACCAGTACCTGATTACACAGAAGAAAATGTATCTTCAAAAGTAGTAAAAATTATCCAAAGTTATACTGGTATTGTTAATAAAATGGTTTGGAGAAAAATAGAAAAAAAGGATAAAGATTTATGATAAAAGTAGGAATTATATGTTTTCATAATATTAGATATATGCCTTTTTTAAATTCATATATAGATATTTTGGATAAGAATAAAAACGTTTCATATGATGTTATATATTTCAATAGAAATAAAAATTTAAATGAAAAATTACCAAAAAATTATATACCCATAGAGTGGTTAGGAAAATATGCTTCAAAGAACTCAAAAATTTCAAAAATAATTAACTTTGTTAATTACCAACGAATTGTAAAAAAAATTTTACAAAGAAAAGAATATGATTATTTAATTGTTCTTACGACTATACCGGGTGTTTTATTATCAGATTATTTATCAAAAAATTACAAAAAAAGATATTTGATAGATGTTAGGGATTATACATGGGAAAATTTAAGACCATATTTAAAAAGAGAAAATAAATTAATGAAATACGCCTCATTAAGGGTTATATCCTCTCCAGATTATAAAAATTTTTTGCCAAAATATGATTATTTACTATGTCATAATATAAATTTTAAAAAAAATGATAAAAAGTTAGAAATAAATAAATTAAAAAAAGGCAATAAAGATAAAATAATTATTTCATATATTGGAAGTATTTCATACGAAAATCAATGCTTACGTTTAATAGATTTGGTTTTAGATGATAACAGATTTGAATTTCATTTTTATGGTAACGAAAGTACAAGTAATATTATTTCTGGTAAAATTTCCAATTTAAATGATAAACGAATTGTATTTCATGGACCATTTTTGCCAACTGACAAAAATAAAATTTATAATTCTTCTGATATAATTTTTAATTGTTATGGTAATGATAAAATACTTGTTAAATATGCCATTTCAAATAAATATTATGATGGTGCAGTATATCACAAACCCTTGATTGTGAGCCCAAATACAACTATGCAAAAAATAAGTGAATCCTTTAGTTATCCATTAGATTTAGAAAATATAAAAGATTTAAATGGTTTATATGATTGGTATATAAATCTTAATGAAAATAATTTTGATATCTATTGTAATAAAGTTATTAACGGTGCGATAAAGGATAATAAAGATTTTGAAAATAAATTGAATAAAGAATTAGGGGAAATATATGAAAAAGAAAATTAATGATAAATTTTTTAATTATGATAGATTGTTTTCAATTATAATGGTCTTACTACCTTTTTTGTATCAATACAAAGGACTAGGTAATATTATTTCATTTGGTGAATTACTTTTCTTTCCATTTATTTTAATATATATATTATTTTTAAAAGAAAATAAATATAAAGTACGTATAACTAGAGAGATATTATTTTATTTTATTATAATTTTATTATCACTGATTGTATCTGTTAGCAATTATTTTTCTTATTCAGATTTTGTTACAATATTAGCAAGAATAATTTTTTATTTTATTATTTGTCAAATTGCAAAAGATCATTTTAAAATAAATTATGTTTTAAAATTTTATGATAAAGTAGTGTTTGCTTTTTCCATTTATTTAATTATTCAATATGTAGTTTATAAATGTACTGGAAATTATTTGCCAAGATATATATCAAGTAATTTATTATTTCCTCCTGAAAAAAATGCTAGAATATTAACAGATTACTACAAATGGATTTTTCGTCCATCGTCATTATTTTTAGAGCCTGGATATTTTACACTTTTTTGTATTCCATATGTATGTTTATTATTTTTTAAAAAGAAAAATAATTTAATTATAAAAATTGAACATGTAATAGTTTTAATTGCGCTATTTTTGTCAGGTTCATCAGCTGCGCTTGTATCTATAGCAATTATAATTTATTTATACTTTAATTATTTTTTTAAAAATCATGGATTCAAAAAAGGAATAAATATTATTATAACTACATTATTATCAATAATAATTTTGTTATTTGTTATTACTAATTTTAAAAATAATGATATTGTTGAAAGAACAATAAGTGGTGCATCGTTTAACAACAGAGTTACTAGAGGAATAATTGTATATGATAAAATGTCTTCGATTAATAAATTAATGGGCGTAGGAATAAATAATTTAGGAAATTATATGGAATATAATGGGATTAGCACAGAGTTTGATGAAACAAATTTAAATTATTGTTCTTCTATTGTTCAAATATTAACTAATTCTGGAATAATAGGGTTTATTTTCTTTGTTATATATTTAGCAGGAATATTTAAAATTTCTAAAAATAATATTTGCTCTAAGATATTATTTGTAATGTTATTATTTTTATTGTCATATGAAAATATATTGTTTTCTTATAGATTTTGTTTTATTTATGCTTTTATATGTGGACTAAAAGATTATAAACAAATTGAAATTTCTAAAAATTGAGGAAGGTGTAGTATTTATGATTAAAATTTTACATTTATATACTAGTTTAGATAATGGGGGTGTTGAATCATTTCTATTCAATTATTATTCAAATTTTGACAGAAGCAAGATAACTTTTGATTTCGTAGTACCAACTGAAAAAATAGGTTTTTTAGAAGAAAAATTAAAAAATATGAATTGCAATATTTATCATCTAAAAGAAACAAGAGTTAGCCCTTTTTTAATGTTTAGAGAAATAAATAAAATAATGAAAGATAATAATTATGATATAGTGCATGTTCATGGTTATAGGGCTATTTTAGGACTTATTTTGGCAAAAAAGAATAATATTAAAATTAGAATAATGCATAGTCATATGGCTTTTGAAAAACAAAATATTATCAAAAAGATGATAAGATATATAATTGTTTTTTTAATAAATATTTTTGCAACAGATAAGTTTGCATGTGGTAACGATGCTGCTATTTGGTTATATGGAAAAAAGAAATTTTTGAATAATGAAATTAGAATAGTAAATAATGCTATTGATTTAGAAAAATTTAAATATAATGATGAATATCGTAAGATAATAAGAAAAGCATTTCATTTAACCAGTAGAGAAAAATTGATTTTAAATGTTGCAAGATTATCTAAACAAAAAAATCAATTATTTTTGTTGGATGTCATGAAAAATATAGTAAAAAAAGAGAAAGATTACAAACTTTTTATTGTCGGAGATGGGGAAGACAAAGATTTATTAATTGATTATGTTAAAAGAAATGAATTAGAAAATTTTGTTTTCTTTTTAGGATTACGTAAAGATATTAATAAGATATTGTCTGCTTCAGATATTTTTGTTTTACCATCATTATATGAAGGATTGCCCGTTGTATTAGCAGAGGCTCAAGCTTCAGGAATTGAGTGTTTAGTATCCAAAAAAATTACAGATGAAATTTCAATAACAAAGAGTATAAAATATTTGTCAATTCAAAATGTGGATGAATGGGTTAATAAAATAATGAATAGTAGTTATAATCAAGATAGAATTATTGGATATGAAGCAATGGTAAATAGTAAATATGATATAAAGTCTGAATCAAGAAAATTATTTGATTATTATACAAAAAGGTATTATGATGCTTATGCTGAAGAAATTAGAAAGGAAAAAAAATAATGAAAAAAAATATTTTATTGCATGGTGCTACAAATTGTAATTCCTCAAATTATGGCGATTATATATATGCAGATATGATATATCAGCATTTTAACAATAATAATTATAATGTTAAATTTTATCAACCATCTAATTTTTTTAAAGAACATCTAATTAATTATGACGAGAATTCTTTTAAAACTTCTAAATTTAGCACATTAATTTATATTCCTGGTGGATATTTTGGTGAAGGACATAATCCGACTTTAAAGGATAATATACTTCAATTTCTAAGATTTATGCCAATAGGAATATATTCTGTTTTATTTAAGAAAAAAATAATTATATTAGCAATAGGTGCTAGTCCTTTGAAAAATTTTTTTCTAAAAAAAAGTGTGAAATTTATTTGCAATCATTCATTGTTAATCACCACAAGGGATGATGAGTCATATACATGTTTAAGCAAATTATGCAAATCAAGAAACATATATAACTGTGGTGATTTAATTTTAACTTATAAACCAGAGGAACATCTTTTATATACAAAACAAATAAAAAAAATAATAGAAAAGTCAAAAAACAAAAAAATTGTATTAATTCATTATAATCATGAGGAGATCGCACTAAATAAATTTGCTGAGTCCTTAAATCATTTTGACAACGAGTATGGCGAACAAGATGAATTTTTCTATGTAGTAATTAGTGATTCTATTTTGGATAATAGTAAAAAATTATTTGACAAGTTTCATCATATTTTTAATAAAGTAAATTATTTTAACTATTCAAATCCATATGAATTGTCAGCATTGATTAATATATCAAGTGTTGTAATAACATCAAAACTTCATGTTGGTGTAATTGCTTGTATGTTGAATAAAAGCGTTATTTCTGTAGCATGTCATTATGAAAAAACTAAAAGGTTTTATGAACAAATTAAAGAGAAAGATAGATGTATTTCTTTGTATGATTGCACGAGTGAAGACATTTATGAATTGATAAAAAAATATTATAAGAAAAATATAATTATTCCCAAAAAAATATATAAAAATTCTAGTTTAACATGGGAAAAATTGGAAGAAGATGAAGTAAAAATATGATTAATGAAAAAAAGACATTAATGAATAATACTTTTTCATTATATGCTATGAACATTGTAAAATTAATATTTCCATTATTGACATTACCATATTTAACTAGAATACTTTCAACAGAGACATATGGTGTTGTTACATATGTTAAATCTCTTATTGTTTATGTTCAATTATTTTTGGATTTTGGATTTTTATTATCCGCAACAAAGAATATTGTTGTAGCAAAAAATAATAAAAAAAAGATAAATTCAATTATTGGAAATACATTGTTTGAAAAAATTATATTAGGTGTTTTTGCAAGCATCCTATATATCATTGCTTGTATTGTAATACCATTATTAAAAAATAATTTTTTATTTTGTATTATGTATCTTTTATCTGTTTTAGCAACCATTTTTATTTTGGATTTTCTTTATAGAGGAATTGAAAAAATGAATTTAGTTGCAATACCTTATATCGTTTCAAAAATCATTACATTGATATGTACATTTTTGCTAGTAAAAAACGATAATAATATAATGTTGATTCCCATTTTAGAATTAATTGGCAATTCAATTGCTGCAATTATATCAATATTATTTCTAAAGATTGTTAAACTTAAAATAAGTTTTAATAATATTAAAAATTTTATTAATGATTTAAAAGAATCTTCTATTTATTTTATATCAAATTTTGCGACAACGATTTTTGGAGCATTAACTACAATTGTTGCGGGATTTTATGTATCGATTGAGGAAATCGCATTCTGGGGTATCTGTATGCAAATACTTTCGGCAGCTAAAGCATTGTATAATCCTTTAACAAATAGTTTATATCCATATATGATAAGAAAAAAAGATTTAAAACTTGTTAATAAAATATCTATTTTTATGATTATTCCAATGTTTATTGGAATAATTATAGTTATTTTTGAAAATGAACTAGTAATGCAAATAATTGGTGGGACCAAGTATATTGCCGCTGGACATATTTTGATTTGTTTATTGCCCGCATTTGTTTTTAGCTTTTATTCAATGTTGTATGGTTGGCCTGTTTTGGGTGCAATAGATAAAGTTAAAGAAACATCAGCATCAACTGTAATAGCATCATTATTTCAAATTATGGGATTATTATTCTTAATTATTTTGAATAAATTTAATTTAAAATATTTAGCATTATGTTGCAGTTTTACAGAATTTATTTTGTTTGTAATAAGAATAAGAGTTGTGTATAAAAACAAAGAAAAATTTAAAATAAATAAGGAAGGTATTAAATATGATTAAAGTAATGAGTATATTCGGAACAAGACCAGAAGCAATAAAAATGGCTCCACTTGTAAAAGAATTAGAAAGTAGAAAAGAAATAGAAAGCATAGTTTGTGTAACAGCACAACATAGAGAAATGCTTGATCAAGTTTTAGAGACTTTTGATATTAAGCCTGATTATGATTTAAATATAATGAAACAGGGGCAAACATTAGCAGAAGTTACAACAAGAGCTTTGGTAGGATTAGAAGAAGTAATAAAGGAAGTAAAGCCAGATATAGTATTAGTTCATGGTGATACCACAACAACGTTTGCAGGTGCTCTAGCAGCATTTTATAATCAAGTAGCAATAGGGCATGTAGAAGCAGGCCTTAGAACTTATGATAAGTATTCACCATTTCCAGAAGAAATGAATAGACAAATGGTAGATTGTATGACTGATATGTATTTTGCACCTACAAATCTTAGTAAAAGTAATTTACTTAAGCAAAATATAGAAGAATCAAAGATTTATGTAACTGGAAATACTGCTATCGATGCAATGAAAACTACTGTGGATAAAGATTATAGTAATGAAGTTCTAGACTGGGTTGGAAACGATAGAATGATTTTGTTAACAGCACATAGAAGAGAAAATTTAGGAAATCCAATGCGTCATATATTTAAAGCTATAAAAAGAATAGTAGATGAATTTGATGATATAAAAGTTGTATATCCAATACATATGAATCCAAAGGTAAGGGAAGTTGCAAATGAGATATTTTCTAATTGTGATAGAATAAGATTAATTGAACCATTAGAGGTATTTGATTTCCATAACTTTCAAAATAAGTCTTATATAATATTAAGTGATAGTGGTGGAATACAAGAGGAAGCTCCATCACTTGGAAAACCTGTATTAGTTTTAAGAGATACAACTGAAAGACCAGAAGGAATAGAAGCCGGAACTTTAAAGCTAGTTGGAACTGATGAAGAAATAATTTATAAAGAAACAACAAAGCTTTTGACTGATAAAGAAGAATATGATAGAATGAGTAAAGCTAGTAATCCATATGGAGATGGACATACAAGTGAGAGAATAGTTGATGCTATAATAGAAAAGTTCTCAAAATAAGAAAGGAAATGATTAAATATGAAATTTAAAAAAAGAAATATATTAAGTATAATAAGTTTTATTATAGCAATGGTTTTAATATTTTTAATATTTAAAATTGATATGTTACCAGTTAAGTATAGTGTATTAGTATCAATATTATTACTATTTATTCAAGCTATATTTATTGTACTTTTAAATAATAAAAGGAAAGTATTTAAAGTAATTA